>Ga0302303_10001007_pt1 | contig 19741 bp, 15 predicted proteins | sample III_Palsa_E2_1_FD_194542 | JGI IMG/M metagenome (GOLD analysis project Ga0302303, IMG submission 194542) | Peat permafrost microbial communities from Stordalen Mire near Abisko, Sweden - III_Palsa_E2_1 | ecosystem: Environmental > Terrestrial > Soil > Palsa > Peat permafrost | place: Sweden...
TGGTGAAAATTACTGAAATTATTTCTGAAGATGGCTTTACCGCCTACCTCCAAACTAAACTTTTTAAAAGGCTGCGCATAGTCGATCTGTACGGTTTGATCTCTTTCACCCGAATTGTTGTATTGACGGAAATTTGGCTGGGCATATTTAATGGTATCAGTAAACAAATTCTGGTTGTACTCATTATCCGGAGAATAACTGTACCTGTATGACAAGGTCAATAACTGATCCTTGCTCTTTTTAAACCCTAACTGATAATTGATACTTGCATCAACACCGGTGTACTTTGATGTACTGGTATTATTTGTAGCATATTGCTGCGAAATAATATTGTTCATCACCGTTTGTGTAAAACTACCTTCGCCATTATTGTTGAGCCCATTGTTAAAATCAATTGACGCAGTGATCAGGTTAAGGCTATCTATTTCGTAACTGAACTCGCCATCAAAATATTTATAATTACCGGTATAATAGGCGCTGCCCGATTGTGTTAAAACAGATGCCGGATTAAAGAAAGTTTGTGTATTATCAAACGGATTGGTTGATTTGTTTTGCCTGCCCAACCCTGCATAGCCCGAAAAGCCAAACTTGCCTTCCTTCACTGTACCATTTAAATTAACACCCGGGCCCCAGATTGTATTATAGCGCGCGTTAACACCTATATTATAACCCTGGTCGGCATTTTTTACGGTGATGATATTGATAATACCCGCTAATCCCTCCGCATCATATTTTGCCGGAGGTGTGGTGATCACCTCGATCTTCACAATGTTGTTGGCTGGCATCGACCGCAATACATCCGATGGACTTTTAGCCAACAAAGCCGATTCTTTACCATTTACTAAGATCTTATAATTACCACTTCCTTTTAACTGGATATTGTCATTTGCATCAACAGTTAGCAACGGCACCTTACGCATCATATCCAACGCTGTAATCGATTTTCCTTCAGGATCAGATGCTACGTTATAACTTATGCGGTCAACCTCCTGGGTCATCAGTGGCTTTACTGCTGTTACCGATACTTCTTTTAACTGATTGGTAGCTGGTTGTAGTTTTATTTTACCCGCATTTGTAATGCCTGCGGCCGATGATACATTAATAACTTTTGTACTATAGCCCACAAAAGCCAATACAAGCTGATATTTTTTTCCTGCCGGAGCTTTCAGATCGAAGCTGCCGTCATCTTTTGTTAAATTACTTTTTACGGGGATTTTAGTTTGAGCATCCTGTAAAGCCACGGTAACATAGCCCTGTGGCTGGTTAGTTACCGAATCGATCACGATACCTTTAACAGTTACGGTTGGAATGGCATTTTGAGCCAATGCCATGGCATAAAAATAACAGCACAACGCTGTTAGTAAAACTTTTCTCATATGACGGTTAATAGTTGCTTAGGTAGACGCAGAAATTATCTGTTCGTTACAAACAGGTATAGGTATTTTTATAAAGGCAAAGGTATTTTACTTTTTACAGACAAAAAAGCATTTAACAAACTTTAACTAAATGATTAGTTTAATTTAACATTACTACTTATTGTACTTAGTCATAGTGAGTTCGGTACCGATAGTAGCAAAGCTTTTTATCATCTCAATAGATCGGTCAATTAAGGCAGGTAGTTCAGGTTTTTCATCATCATCAAAGCCGCTTAATACATAATCAACCTGGCGACCTTTAGGGTAGTTATCGCTTACGCCAAAACGCAGGCGGGCATATTCGTTATTGCCAAGTGTAGCTTCAATATGTTTTAAGCCATTGTGCCCGGCAGCGCTGCCTTTAGGTTTAAGGCGTAACTTACCTAACGGGAGGGCAATATCATCAACAATAACCAATACGTTTTCAACGGGGATCTTCAGTTCTTTCATCCAATGATTAAGCGCCTTACCGCTTAAATTCATATACGTGGTTGGTTTAATCAAATATAGTGTGCGGCTTTTGTAGTTTACTTCGGTATAATTAGCCAGGCGCATGTTGTAAAACTTAACATTTTCTTGCTTGGCAAATTCATCCAATACCATAAACCCGATGTTATGCCTTGTATCGGCATATTCCGGACCAATGTTCCCTAAACCAACTATAAGATATTTCATAAGCCCCTAACCCCTAAAGGGGAACTTTTTGATTTGCGCGATTTAAAAACCGCTTGTTATTTAATAATAGCGATGGGTTTGAAACCCATCGCTATTGCGAAGATATTACTTCTATACAAAAACAGCGATAAGTAAACTCATCGCTGTTTTGTTAAACGGTGTAATCACACCATAATCGGTGAAATCACAACTTATTTTTTGCCTGAAGCAGCTTCCTGCTCAGCCTGGCGTAATGCACGTGAAGTAGTTACCGATACAATGGTATCTTCAATAGCGTTAGTGATAGTTAAGTTAGCTACTTTAATTTCAGCAACTTTAACTGATTTACCAACTTCTAAACCTTCAATGCTTACTTCAATAGCATCTAAGTGATCCTTAGGTAATGCTTTGATACGTAATTTTCTTAGTTTCTGAACTAATTTACCACCGGCTTTAACACCTGCTGAACTTCCGGTTAATTTGATCGGAATTTCAATGGTAACTGGTTTTTTCTCATCTAACAACAGAAAATCTACGTGGATGATCTGCTCAGTTAGTGGATGAAACTGGATATCCTTAATGATAGCCTGTGAAGTTACACCTGCAATTTGTAAATCGATGAAATGAACAACCGGTGTATAAACTACGGCTTTCAAATCAGCTGCGGACACTGCAAAGTGGGTTTGGGTTGGCCCACCGTAAAGTACTGCTGGTACCAGGCTCTGGTAACGCAATTCCTTCGCATCTCGTTTCCCTACGTTCTCTCTTAAAGAACCGCTAATAGCAATTGATTTCATTTATTTTTATTTATTATTTATTTAAAAGTCCATGATCAAAAGGATCATGGTTTATTTTTATTCATCTTTCAAAGACCTTTTTTTAAGTCCTCTCTTTTGTAGAGGATTTAGGTGAGGTTTTTAGTCCACCTTAAACAACTGGCTTATTGAGCCATGTTCGTTTACATTTTCAATAGCACTTGCAAACAGTTTAGCGGTTGATAATACTCTTATCTTTTCGCTTTGGTATTTCAATGGTATAGTGTCTGTAACTATCAACTCAGTTAATACAGAATTGGCGATAGTTTCATAAGCTTTACCAGATAGTACCGGGTGTGTACAAACCGCTCTTACGGTACGTGCGCCACGCTCCATAATCAGTGCTGCTGCTTTAGCCAATGTACCTGCGGTATCGCAAATATCATCTATCAGTACAATGTCCTGGTCGGTTACATCACCAATCAGTGTCATTGATTCAATTTCATTGGCACGTTTACGGCGTTTATCGCAGATAACAACTTCGGCATTAAAAAACTTGGCGAAGCTGCGTGCCCTGTATGAACCGCCCATATCCGGCGAGGCAATGGTTAAATTACCTAAGCCAAGGCTTTTTATATAAGGTACAAAAATGATCGAAGCATCCAGGTGATCTACCGGGATATCAAAAAATCCTTGTATCTGTGCCGCGTGCAAATCCATGGTCATAATACGGTTAATACCCGCTGCAACCAATAAATTAGCTACCAGCTTTGAGCCGATTGCCACACGTGGTTTATCTTTCCTGTCCTGGCGTGCCAGCCCGAAATAAGGGATAACCGCCGTTACATAATGCGCCGATGCCCTGCGTGCAGCATCTATCAGCATTAGCAACTCTATTAAATTATCAGTTGGCGGGTTGGTTGATTGTATCAAGAATACATCGCAACCACGAACCGATTCATTATAATGCGGCTGAAATTCGCCATCGCTAAATTTTGAAAGGATTACCTCACCTAACTCGCGCCCGTAAGCGTCAGCAATATTTTGTGCCAGTACTTGCGTACCTGAACCTGCAAATAACTTAATGGGGTTAAACTGTAAGGGCATCTTTTATTTAGGATTTCGGATATTCGATTTCGGAATTATTTCCTATTCAACATTATGCTAATCACCTGTTATAAAACAATTTCGGATTTCGATTTTCTAACTCAGACTAAATCCGAAATTATCAATCCGAAATCCGAAATCATTTTGTGTTGCCCGACCAGGATTCGAACCTAGACAAACGGTACCAAAAACCGTCGTACTACCATTATACTATCAGGCAATCTCCTATGGTTTGTTATCCATCCCAAAAAGGAATGCAAATATAAGGCGATTTTTCTGTTATCAAAAGCAATTTTTAAAAAAGTATGAAATATCTTGTTTTATTTTAAAATGATTAATTTAATAACCCATTAAACCATTAGCCAAAGCAGCGTTCTATTCAATTAATTATCTGCGCCTTAAACTAAAATTACGCTATGAAAACATCACAACTTTTTGCCTTTGTATCGTTATTAATATTTTATTCATCCCATTTACAGGCACAGCAAAATGCCCATGTCGATTCATTAGCCATCAAATTGGATGATTATTTAACCTCGGCAGTTAAAGCAGGGCAGTTTAATGGCACCGTATTAGTCGCAGAAAAAGGAAAGATCATCCTGCAAAAAGGTTACGGCTGGAAAAACTTTTCAGCGCGTACCTTAAACGACGTGAACAGCATCTACCCTATTGGTTCGTTAACTAAGCCATTTACTGCTATAGTTATATTAAAGCTTCAGGAAGTAGGTAGGCTCTCGGTCAATGATCTATTAAGTAAATACATACCCGAACAAAGGGATGCTGACAAGATCACCCTGCAAAATTTACTTGATCATACCTCCGGCATTTATGATTTTAGTCATGATATTCCTGAAGATGATTCAGCGCTGCTTAGTCATCCTATTGCCCAACAGAAAGTACTTGATGCCTTCATACACCGCCCACTGGAATTTAAACCTGGCACACAATACAGTTACTGCAGCTCCGATTATTTTCTACTGGGGATGATAATTGAGAAAGTAACTGGTATGTCTTACGAGCAGGTGGTTCATCAGTTAATATTTAAGCCGCTGGGTATGCAGCATTCGGGCTTCGATTTCATTAACCTAATAGACACAGCTAAAACAACAGGCTATAAAACCTTTGAACCCAACAAACATGTACTGGCCCTAAAATGGGACTCTACCCTATCGCGCGCGGCAGGTGCCATGTACAGCACTACCGGCGATTTGTATAAATGGGCTATGGCAATTGCCAGAAAGGAGATTTTAACACCTGCCTCCTGGCAGCAGGCATTTACCCCTCAGCTGGAGACTTATGGCGATGGGTGGTTTATTGATACTTTATATGGTATCAAATATATCTACCATAGTGGTGGCTTATTAGGCTATATGTCGAGCTTCAGGTATTACCCGGATAAGGATGTTACCGTTATTCTGTTGAATAACTTTGGGTATTATGATCAAACATTACTAACTGTTAATAATAATTTATCGGCCATTGTATTTAACAAATACTCCTGGAAAACGAAAGTGCCGGTAATTGTTGATGAGACTTTATTGCAACAGTACGCAGGTGCCTATGCCATAAACAAGAAAGACAGGTTAATTATTACTACAAAGGGCCACCAGCTATATGCAGAAAGCACATCTAAAAATGGAATACCGAAACTGCCGGTTTATGCGGAAGATGAAAGCAGCTTCTATTTAAAAGATTTTGATGCAGTATTAACCTTTGTGAGGGATGTAGATGGTAATGTGATCAAGATAATTTCGCATGAAAACGGGAAAGTAATGGAATACAAAAAGATAAAATAGAAAAGACGCTTTACAGCGCCTTTTCTGAATGCTTAATCTTCTATCACCACGCCCATCGAACAGAATTTATCTATCCGTTCGGTAACAACCTGGTCAATATCTTTTTCTTTTAATACTTTAAGGTCTTTTAACAGCTGTTTTTTCAGGGTTGATGCCATAGTAACCGGATCCTGGTGAGCGCCACCAAGCGGTTCTTTTATAATGCCATCAATCAGCTTGTTCTTCAGCATTTCGGTTGAAGTAAGTTTTAAAACCTCCGCTGCCCTTTCTTTATTCTCCCATGTTTTCCAAAGGATGGTTGAGCAGTTTTCAGGAGAGATAACCGAATACCATGAGTTCTCCAGCATCATCACCTTATCGCCAATACCAATACCTAATGCGCCACCCGATGCCCCTTCACCTATAATAACGCAGATAATAGGTACTTTCAGTATCGACATTTCCAGCAAATTACGCGCGATAGCTTCGCCCTGCCCGCGTTCTTCAGCCTCAAGGCCGGGGAATGCTCCGGGAGTATCTATTAATGTAATAACCGGTTTGTTGAATTTCTCGGCCAGTTTCATCAGCCTTAATGCCTTGCGGTAGCCTTCGGGATTAGCCATACCAAAGTTACGATACTGACGCTCTTTTGTATTACGGCCTTTTTGGTGACCAATAAACATAGCGGTTTGACCATTTATATTGCCAAAGCCGCCTATAATAGCTTTGTCATCGCCTACGGTTCTGTCGCCATGCAATTCAATAAAATCATCGCACATTAGCTCAATATACTGTAAGGTATATGGCCTTTCAGGGTGGCGGGAGATCTGTACCTTTTGCCAGCCGGTAAGGTTGGCATATATTTCCTTTTTAGCTGTTTCCAGCTTTTCTTCAAGTTCTGCAACCGAAGCGGACATGTCCAGTTTATTTTTATCTTCAAGCTGCTTCACTTTCTCAATCTGCACTTGCAGGTCAGCTAAAGGCTTTTCAAAATCAAATGTAATCTTCATACTTTGTAATGAGGGCGCTAATTTAACTAAATGAAACGGAATATTGACTATTTATGATTTTCCAATGACTCCAAATGCTTTATCTGCGCCGGACTAAGCAGCCGCTCAGTATTATAACAGGCTACTAATATCGCTGTTCTGAGTTCGCCCTGGTACAATCCGTATCTGTTGGCATAAAAAATAACACTGCCTTCATCCAGCTTTCCGCTCTTGAACAGGCCATCCAGCGTTTGTTCATTTTTTATGATGATGCCACCCATCTCCACCCTTTTGCGGTGTAGTTCGGTAGCAATGGCTGTTATTTTACTCACTTGTATCGGGCTAAGATCAAGTTGCTTTTTATGTTTTACCACCTCATCAGGCATTGGGAAATGGTTTAAGGTGGCAACCAGGTTCATATTATACAGGTCCTCCCCTTTCAATAAGGCATCATATTGGTCGTAAGTGAGTGTTTTAAGCGGCGAGCGCTTTACACTATCGGTTTGTTGAATAACCGCGATGGCTTTAGAGATGCTATCAGGTACATGAACTAAAGCAACGGGCTTGGCTGTAGTATCGTTTTTGTGCCTGATGGTGGTATCAAGTTTATGTTTATTGGAGCTGTCAGGCAGATTTTTTATGGTACTATCAGCCGTAGTCTGCGCATTTACATGCGTAAAAAACAGTAAAATACAAATGGATAAGGCTAGCTTTTTTATCATGGTTGATCAGCTTTATTCAAGTTTTCAATAATACGCACAATATTTTACTACATAAATCTTTTAAAAAAGAAAGAACCCACTTTACAAAAAAGTGGGTTCTCTCGGTTATATATGTTGAGTTTAATTATATTAAAATTCCTCGGCGTATATCGGTTTTTTAACTCCGTTATCATAAGCCTTTAAGCTTTTCTTTAATAATTTACGGGCAACGTGTATGCGGGTTTTAACAGTTCCGATAGGGATAATTAAGTGATCGGCAATTTCATGGTATTTATGTCCTTCAAAATACATGGTGAAGGGTACGTAATAATCTTCAGGCAGGCGATCAAGCGCACGTTTTATATCATCCATCACAAATTTTGATTCACCTTGGTTTTTTGTTGAACTGAATACCAGGTTTGGTGATGAGATCTCATCAGACTTGGTAACAAATGTGCTCATTTTAACAAAACGGCGATAATTGTTGATGAAGGTGTTTTTCATGATGGTGTATAACCATCCTTTTAAATTAGTGCCTTCTTTAAACTTATTATAATAAGTTATGGCTTTCAACATTGTATCCTGGACAAGGTCGTTAGCATCGTCTGCGTCATGCGTGAAATGTAAAGCATATGACCTTAATGAACTGGCCTGACGTAATACTAGGGTGTTAAACTCAATCTTTGTCATTCTGTTTAATGTTTTGTACTGATATCAAGTCAAACATGATACCACTATGCCAAAACATTATATGGCAAACAACAATAACAACACTCATTTGTTACTACAAGCACCCATTAAACAATCAAACAGGAAAGAAAATAAGAAAAATAATTAATCTACTGGAAAACAAACCTTTATACTGCGATAAAATTTAAGTTTCACGCTGATTATGCACAGAAAATAAATGAAAATGGGTGCCGGATAAATTTATTTCAACTAAATTTTTTTAGCCGACAATGTTTACTTCACGTTCCAGCTTAACGCCAAATTTAGTGTACACACTGTCTATGATTTGCGACGAAAGACTGTACACTTCTTCGCCCGATGCATCTCCGTGGTTCACTAAAACCAGCGCCTGATTCTTCCATGTACCCGTGCGCCCTACTACAATTCCCTTCCATCCACATTGCTCAATCAGCCAGCCTGCAGCCAACTTTACCTGGCCATTGCCTGCCGGATAACTGACAACCTCGGGGAAAAATGATTGGATGGCCCTAAACTCATCCTCATCAATTATAGGATTTTTGAAAAAGCTGCCTGCATTACCAATGGTTGATGGATCGGGCAATTTGGATACCCGGATATGTGATACAACTTCTGATACATCCTTAATAGTAGGCTCGGTGATATGTCTTTTTTCAAGCTCTTCCTTTATAGCGCCATAATGCAGTTTTAGATCGGGCACTAATGCTAAACGGAACTTTACCGATACAATAATGTATTGGCCCTTCATATCATTTTTAAAAACACTATCGCGGTAATCAAAATTGCAATCCTCTTTCATAAAGGTTTTGAATTTGCCCGAGGCGATCTCAAAAGCATTACAACTAAAGAACACATCCTTCAGCTCCACACCATAAGCGCCAATGTTTTGTATGGGCGATGCACCTACCGAACCCGGGATGAGGCTCAGGTTCTCTAAACCTGCGTATTCATGCTGTACACAATAGTTTACCAGGTCGTTCCATACTTCACCGGCGCCTGCCGCTACAAAAGCTTCATCGCCGCTAATGCGATGATCTATTCCGCGAATATTCATGCGGATAACCAAACCATCAAAATCCTTACGGAATAACATATTACTACCCCCACCTAAAACCAGCCGCTCCATATTGAACCATTGCGGGTCCATAAAAAGCTCGATCAATTCGTTGGGGTGGTTTATCTCAATAAAATATTTGGCAAAAACTTCGATACCAAAAGTGTTAAAATTTTCGAGCGAGATGTTTTCCTGTATTTGCAGCATTTTAGTTCCGGATGTAAAGGGGCGAATTTCGGAATTTAAATTGGAATTGGTACCCGCAGAACGAAACTTACGAAGTCTTAAATACTTCGTAAGTTTGGCTATTACTTAAATCCAATCACTTTTTACAATCCACATGCAAGTCAGGTTAAAATATTGGCAAATAACTTTATTCATCCTCCCATTCCTATTAGGCAATCTCCTTTTAGAGCTTCCACACCACGATCTAAGTACTTATCAGGAAAGATTTAGAATAGCGGAATTTTTAAATGCATTAAGTATTTTCTTATTTGTTTTTTATCAAGCTTATGTAGTATGGGGATTTGTCAAAACTTCAAATATCAAATCAAAGCTATTTAGTATAAATGCCTTAATACCTGTCGTCTTCTTTTCTATTTATTGTATTAGCCTAATTTATTTCACATTCATCAGAACTATTCCACCGAGTAATTATGTCCCTGGTCCTGTGACAAAAGATAATTTTACCACTATGGGTATAATTATTTTATTATTTATACTCCACGCAGCAATCACATTCCTTTTTATAAATGGCCTATTTGTTTCAAACCAGATTAAAAAGATACAAGATCCGGAAACACAGCAATCATTAAGAACATCTTTTTTAGGGCCAATGAAAACCGTTTTAAAAACCGCTTTATATTCTTTTGGAGCAGCCCTTTTAATTATTATAATAGTTGATATGGTTAAAATCACTTAACAACGTCATTGAGACTTCGTAAGTTTACTATACATGACAAACCTGTAATACCTCCGAACGCATACTGTCCGATTTCGTACGTTCTCATTCTTAAAATATCGCTTAAAATTCTATCTATCAACACCTTACATAAATGGCATAAATTTTAGACAGATTGATCTAAATCCAATTGTACCATGATCAAAAACTACTTTAAAATTGCCTGGCGCAGCTTATGGAAAAATAAGGCGTTCTCATCGCTTAATATTGCAGGGCTTACCATCGGCATGGCTGGTGCCATATTGATATTCGCATGGATACAAAATGAGATCAGTTATGATCAGTTCCACACCAATAAGGCTGATTTATATAAACTATGGAATAAATCAGTAAAAAATGGAAATAATCCTATCGGATGCTGGGATATAACAACTGCGGCGGTTACCCCGGCTTTACAGCAATTTCCGGAAGTAAAGGCCGTTGCCCGCGTACTCTGGTCTACCGAACGCCTGTTTAATTACGGTGACAAAGCCATTACCGCAAACGGCCTTGACGTTGAAAAGCCTTTTTTAACCATGTTCAGTTTTCCGTTGCTGGAAGGCAACTCCAATCATGCTTTGGATGATATTAAAAATATAGTACTAACACAACAACTGGCGAAGAAGATCTTCGGCAATGCCGACCCCATGGATAAACTGGTTAGGATAAACGATAAGGACACCTACAAAGTAAGCGGGATAATGAAGGACCTGCCCAACAACACCCAGTTTGATTTTGAGTACCTGGTATCACTTGCCGGCAACCCGTTACTAAAGAATGATGAAAAACAATGGAACTCAAACAGCTACAATACCTATGTACAGTTACAACCAGGAACTAACGTTGAACAATTCGATAAAAAAATCGAGAACATCATACTTAAGCATGACACCTCAATAGCTGAACAGGTATTTCTGCACCCCATCAGTAAATGGCGGCTATACTCAGATTTTGAGAATGGAAAGATCTCCGGCGGCAAAATTGAAACCGTTCGCTTAATGTTTGTTATTGCCTGCCTTATTCTGTTAATAGCCTGTATCAATTTTATGAATATGAGCACTGCCCGCAGCGTAAAACGCGCTAAAGAAGTTGGTGTACGTAAAGTGATCGGGGCCAACAGGCTCGCGCTCGTAAAGCAATTCTTAACAGAATCTATATTGATTACTGCCATTGCCGGGGTATTCGCGCTCATAATTGTACAATCATGCCTTCCTGCATTTAACCAGCTTACCGATAAGCAGCTTATTATTGATTACTCAAGCCCCGTTTTATGGAGCTGCATTTTTGGCTTTATACTTATCACCGGGTTATTAGCAGGCAGTTATCCGGCTTTCTTTTTATCGGGCTTTAACCCCATAAAGGTGCTTAGCGGTACATTTAAATCAGCTGTTTCATTCTTTTCGCCCCGCAAATTGCTGGTGGTTATCCAGTTTACCGTGGCCATTGTTTTAATCATAGCTACCGCTATCATCTACAAACAAATTAAATATGTACAGGATCGTGATAATGGCTATAGCCGCAGCGACCTGGTAGAGCACCCCATTAATGGCGACATCAGCAAAAATTATGAAGCGCTTAAAAATGAGCTGATCAGTAGTGGCGCAGTTACAGCAGTATGTAAAACCAGTACATCTGTTACGATGGACGGCAGTACTACCAGCGGATTGGAATGGGGTGACATGGATCCCGCACACAAGCAAGTTGTATTTAGCCAGTTTGCCACCACCGGTGATTTTGTTAAAACGATAGGATTGAAAATGGTTGAAGGGCGCGATATTAACCTGGTTGAATATCCTGCCGATACAATGTCGGTTGTAATAAATGAGTCGACTGCAAAGGCAATAGGTTTCAAAAAACCCATTGGGCAAAGTATACGCGCCGGCGGAAAACCCATTATGATTGTTGGCGTATTTAAGGATTTTATCATCGGTTCGCCTTATCAGCCCGTAGGCCCTATGCTGGTTTATGGCTCAAGAACATGGTGGTACAATGCCATAAATTTCAGGCTTAACCCCAACAAACCGGTGTCTGCAGATTTGAAACTCGCAGAAACCATCTTTAAGAAATATAATCCAGCCTACCCTTTTCAATACAAATTTGTTGATGAAATATACAATGAAAAATTCCATGATGAAGTACGTACTGGCACCCTTGCAGCCCTTTTTGCAAGCCTGACAATTATCATCTCCTGCTTAGGGTTATTCGGGCTGGCAACTTACATGGCCGAAAGCCGCTCAAAAGAAATTGGGATACGCAAAGTTTTGGGTGCAAGTGTAAGCAGCATTATACAACTGCTAACCAAAGAGTTTGTAGCTCTGGTGGTTATAGCTATTATCATCGCTGTACCTATCGGCTGGTATGCCATGAATAAATGGCTGCTGAATTATGATTATCGGATTCATATCAGTTGGACCGTATTCGCATCTTCGGGGATACTGGCTATTGTAATTGCCATATTAACCGTAAGCTTCCAGGCAGGCAAGGCTGCAATTGCCAAACCGGTGAATAGTATCAAGGCCGAATAAAGCAGACTTAAATTGGTTTGAATTAGCAGGCAGATAAGTTTTCATTATATTGGTATCCAATCTACCAGTATAATGAAAACTAAATGTATACCCATCTTATCTGTCATCCTATTCGCATCCTGTTTTTTCAACCGGTCATTCGCCCAAAAAAAAGATCTTGTACGAATTGCCGATAGCATTACAAGAGAAGGCCGCATCTTATATAGGTCGGAATGGGCATCATGGTATGGTACCGATATTTTTGTTGCGAAATGCGCTACTAAAAAAGAATTGGCCGGGGGTTATCTCTCTTATAATTCAGGTACCGGTTTAACCAATATCTTTTTTTCAAAAGGGCCAACGCCTTTAGTCTTAGCCACTATTTCATTTGATTATGATCTCAAACCAAATAACTACACACTGGATACCACCAGCCGAAAACTTACGCCGGTTGAAGAGCAATTATATACCATCAGGCAGGCAGCTCTTGCTAAAATATATGCCGATACCTCCTTCAGGATTTACAAAAACACCAGCTTAAACCTGGTTCCAATAATTATTAATACCGTACGGAGGGTGTATGTATTATCAGGGTCAAGTATAAACGGACTGGTAGTTTTTGGCAACGATTATTTATTTGAATTTGGTACTGATGATCATCTCATCAGCGAAAAGAAGATCCATAAAAGTTTTATCCCTATAAAAATAAATAAAGCGACTACAGATAGTGCAAAGACGACAGACGTAGCGAGTATCCATACCCATTCGCCCGAAACAGGAGATTTTATTACCGCGACAGATGTGTGTACACTATTACTTTATGAAAACTTTACCACCTGGAGCCAGCATATCGTCATATCAAAAAACTACGTATCTGTATGGGATTGTAAGAAAAATCATTTAGTAATACTCACGGCAGAAGCATGGAAAAAAATAAGTGGTTCAGTAAGCACCTACTTAAAAAACTAATTAGTTGGCAAAAACATTAAAATGCATAATAAAAATCTTCATTCTTTATTAAATTTATAACAAGGCACTATTGATTTTAAACTTTTTTAATTATTTTAGGAACTTAAACTCACTTATTAAAATATTTAAAGAAGTAAAATGACAGAGCCAGCTAAAAAGTCAGTAATAAGTCCGGTAATAATTATCGGCGCATTGTTTTTCATATTCGGGTTTGTAACCTGGATGAATTCCGTTCTGATTCCTTATTTAAGGATAGCCTGCGAACTCAACAACTTTGAATCCTTTTTAGTAGCCAGCGCATTTTATATTGCATACCTGCTTATGGCCAAACCATCGGCATGGGTGCTCAAAAAATATGGCTTTAAAAATGGCATGGCTATAGGCCTTGCAATTATTGCTGTTGGCGCGCTCATTTTTATACCGGCTGCCTTAACCAGGGTATACGCTGTGTTTCTACTGGGCCTATTTGTTCAGGGTACTGGATTAGCTGTTTTGCAATCTGCCTCAAACCCTTATATCACCATCATCGGCCCGCCTGAAAGCGCTGCAAAGCGTATCAGCATTATGGGCATCTTTAATAAATTTGCTGGTGTACTGGCTCCGCTTGCGCTTGGTGCCGTGGTTTTAAAAAATATCGACGCGTTCAGCGCCAACCTTGCCAAACTTAGCCCTGCCGAAAAAGTTACCGAATTAAATGAATTAGCATCAAGGGTGATCTTGCCTTATATTCTAATTGTTATTGTATTAGTAATATTAGCTGTACTTATTTACTTCTCCAGTTTGCCTGAAATTGATACCGATCACGAAGATGAAAACGTAGCTGCTGCAAACTTTGGTAAAACAAGCATATTTGAATTTCCGCATTTAATAATAGGTGTAATAGCTTTGTTTTTTTATGTAGGTGCTGAAGTTATAGCCGGCGACTCTATCATTAACTATGGCGTGGCGCATCATATCCCATTATCGCAGGCACGTTATTTGGCATCTGCAACATTATCCTTTATGGTTATTGGTTATTTCATCGGGATAGCTTTTATACCAAAATATATTACTCAGCAAAAAGCATTGGTTTACTCTGCAATACTTGGCGCGGTATTAACTGTTTTAGCCATATTCGCCCCAAAATATGTTTCAATAGCTTGTATAGCACTTTTAGGCTTAGCTAACTCATTAATGTGGCCAGCAATATGGCCATTAGCTTTGTCAGGACTTGGCAGATTTACCAAAATTGGCTCATCTTTATTAGTAATGGGCATTGCCGGTGCAGCCGTATTCCCACCATTATATGGTTTACTGGTTGACGCAACAAAAAAGAGCCATGGCCTTGAAACTGCTGCTCAGGTTTCTTATTGGATATTAGTTCCTATCTACCTGTTCATCCTTTATTTTGCCGCTTTTGGGTATAAAAAGGGTAAGCATGTGGTAGCGGTCTGAACCAGGATTTTTCACCTATTATTTATTTTTTCAAAGGTGTTCAAGAAGGCTACGCCGTTTTTTAGATTAAAGGGATTTTCAGGATATGAGAATCCCTTTTTATTCTGATTTCTTTCTGCTGGTTAGTAACAGGCCAAATTCTTCTGCATGATATTTTTCAATGGACTTATGGTGTATTTTGTGCGCCCTGCGAATTTTCAGAAGGTATTTATTATTGGTTTTGAAGGACTTGAAACGGTTGTGTATAAACCAATCGTGGAATATAAAATAGATAGTACCATACAGGCTGATCCCTGCTCCCATCCAGAAACGGTAATCGAGTGTGATATGCCCCAGCCACATTAGCCATAAGGCTATCGATGCGAACAGGATACTGAAGAGATCATTCAGCTCAAACCAGCCCTGCTTATGCAAGTGATGTGTTTTATGGATGAACCACAAAGGCCCGTGAAAAAGATACTTGTGGATGGCCCATGAAAACGCTTCCATACCGGCTATGCTAAGTAATACGATGCCGATGTCTGTTAAGGCTTTCATGTTTCAATAACATCAAACATGCGCGGTTGTTCGTTGCATGGCGCAACTGCGTTCCTTATCTTTTAAACGGAATGTAAACAGAAATGCTATCAATATATAAAACGACGACAGGAAGAACACGGCATGTATGGATATCATGGTAATAAATCCGGCAGCTATAGGCCCCAAAGTCTGCCCTATTGACGCGCATGACTGGTTAAAACCCAGTATCGCCCCCTGACTTTTATTGGTATTGTTATCGGCAATAATGGCATTAAGCATAGGATTGCGCAAGCCATTAAACAACCCATAAATACATATGCAAACTGCAAATGTTAATAAGGTAGCGGTAAACCCTGCAAAAAACATTGCCGCGAAACACAAAAAAGTTGAGAACAGCAGAATAACCGTACGTGAGTGGAACATTTTGGTGAATAACGGTATACACAGCTGCATAATTATACCCATAGCCGCAAAGCCGGTATAAAGTAAGCCGATATTATTCGGGGATAACTTCAGGGTATCAACCGTAAAAGTCTGAAAGCCGATGATCATCGTGAATTGAGCCATCGTCAGCAAAAAACCTATAAAAATGGCAATACCTACAATGGGCACTTTAAGCGTTGAGAACGATGAAAAAAGCTTTTTAGGTTCGCGGGCAGTTATCTTTTTATTGCCTACGGGATTGGTTTCCTTCAGGAAAAATACCGTTGCCATCACGCCCAGGAAAGAAATCCCCGCTGCGAAAAAGAATGGTGCCTGCAAACCAAACCGGCTCAACAAACCACCCACCGCCGGACCGATCACAAAGCCAAAAGCAAAAGCTGAACTTAATATACCGAACCTTTTGGCCCTGTTAGCAGGTGTTGAAGTATCTGAAACGATGGCCTGCGCTACAGATATATTACCACCGGTTAAGCCGTCGAGTATCCGGGCTGCAAACAGCAGGATCACGCCACGTGCCTCGGCAAACATGATGAAGCTGATACAGGTACCTATTAAACTTATAGCCAGTAAAGGCTTGCGGCCGTATTTATCAGAGAGTGAGCCTAAAATTGGTGTGGCAAATAATTGTGCTACAGAATAAGCAGCGGTAAGCCAGCTAAGCGATTGCTCATTTATGCCATACCTCTTACCAAAGGTGTACATTAACGGCACTATGATACCAAAACCCAGGGAATTTATAACACAAATAAATACCAGTATCCACAGGCTTTTATCAATTTTCATCAGGGCTAATTTAGTTAATATACCGATTGTTGTTTAAACAAATTTATTGGCCTTATATTTTACCGGCTTCGCAAAATATAAAAAGCGGCTTACTTTTTAAGTAGACCGCTTTTCGCTTTTATTGTTACTGATTGTAACTATTAAATATGTATTGCCCTGTTACCTGTAGCTGCTAAACACGCTTCGCGGAAGGCTTCGGTATAAGTTGGGTGCGCATGGCTGGTGCGTGCCACATCCTCTGCCGATGCGCGGAACTCCATGGCTAAAACTGCCTCAGCAATCATATCAGCCGCACGCGGGCCTATGATGTGTACACCTAATATTTCATCAGTAGCTTCATCTGCCAAAACTTTCACAAAACCATCCAGATCGCCGCTGGCTACTGCCCTGCCGCTTGCGCGGAATGGGAATGACCCTGTTTTGTATTTAACGCCTGCATCTTTTAACTGCTCCTCGGTTTGGCCAACGGCTGCAACTTCGGGCCAGGTATAAACTACGCCTGGTATCAGGTTGTAGTTTATATGTGGCTTTTGTCCGGCAATGGTTTCAGCAACCAAGGTACCTTCATCCTCAGCTTTGTGGGCCAGCATAGCTCCGCGGATCACATCGCCTATGGCATAAACACCTTTAACACTGGTTTCCAGGTGATCGTTCACGGTAACTTTTCTGCCGCGTTCTTCAACAGCAAGACCTATTTTATCTAAGCCTAAACCATCGGTATAAGCAATACGGCCTACAGCAACAAGGCAGTAATCGCCTTTCAATTCTTTCTTCTCACCAGTCGGGCTATCGAAGGTTACGGTTACCTCTTTACCTTTTACAGTAGCGCCGGTAACTTTATGGCCCAGGTAAAACTCAACACCTTGTTTCTGCATTACCTTCTGCAGCTCCTTGCCCAAGCTCTTATCCATAGTTGGGATAATGGAATCCATAAACTCAATTACAGAAACCTTGGCACCTAAACGGGCATAAACCGAACCTAACTCTAAACCAATAACACCACCGCCGATCAATATCAGGTGCTTAGGTATTTCGGTAAGTGTTAAAGCTTCGGTTGAAGTAATGATGCGTTTTTTATCGATCTTGATAAACGGCAGGCTTGATGGTTTTGAACCGGTAGCAATAATAACATTGGTGCCGGTGATTTCCTGGGTAGTACCATCAGCTTTTGTTATAACGATAGTATTTTTATCCTTAAAAGAACCAACACCCTGGTACGAATCAATTTTATTTTTTTTGAACAGGAAGGTAATACCGCTGGTATTTTTACCAACAACCTCTGTTTTGCGCTTCATCATCTGGGTAATATCAACCGATAAATTATCAAGGTTGATACCGTGGGTTTTGAAGGTATGTGATGCATTGTAATAATGCTCAGAAGAATCAAGTAAAGCCTTTGAAGGGATACAACCAACATTTAAGCAGGTACCACCAAAAGTTGAATATTTTTCGATACAGGCAGTTTTTAAACCCAATTGGGCGGCACGTATAGCGGCTACATAGCCACCAGGGCCCGAACCGATAACGATAACATCATATTGCATAGTAGTGTAAATTTGCGAGCAAAGTTAAGCATTATCTGCAGCTAAAAAAGCTCAATTATGTTAGTATTAAGTCAATTGTGAATGTATGAATTAGTCATGTTTGATTACTTCTTCTCCTTCATATAGCGGGGATAATGAATTTATCTTTTTCATTATAAATAAGTCAGAGGTTTAAGCCTGTAGAATGATGCGAACTTATTAATAATTTTTAACTTGTATTCAGTATTTTAGCCGTTTAACTGACTAACAATACAAATGAAATTAAACAGATTACTGATAGTTTTCTTAGGGATCCTATCCTTTAACGCTAAAGCCCAACTGGGTGTACCTAAAGAAACATTTACCCATGCTGATACTTTACGTGGCAACATAAACTCTCCGTTCCGTACCTGTTACGATATAAACTATTATCACCTGGATGTTAAGTTTGATATCGCTAACAAATTCATCAGCGGAAACGTGCTTTTTAGATATACTGCCACGCAGGATTTCACCCAATTGCAGTTCGACCTTTATGATAACCTGAAGATCGAGAAGGTAGTTTATAAAGGTGCCGAAATACCTTACAGGCGCGAAGCTAATGCAGTGTTTGTTACTTTCCCTAATACCATTACTAAAGGTAGTAAGGATGAGTTTACCGTTTATTACTCGGGCAACCCAACCATAGCTAAAAATGCGCCATGGGATGGTGGTGTGGTTTATACCCAGGATTCATTAAAAAAGCCATGGGTAGCAACAGCGTGCCAGGGTGATGGAGCGAGCATATGGTGGCCTAATAAGGACCAGCAGGCCGATGAGGTTGATAGTGCTTTGATCAGTATAAGCGTACCTACGGGCTTAAAAGATGTATCAAACGGCCGCCTGCGCAAGGTTACTGATCTGGGTAACGGCTATACACAGTTCGACTGGTTTGTAGCCAACCCGATAAACAACTATGATATTGAAGCCAATATTGGCGATTATACACATTTCAGCGATAGCTACGATGGCGAAAAAGGCAAGCTGAGCCTTGATTACTGGGTGCTGCCTTATCATTTGGAACAAGCCAAAAAACAGTTTGGTGCAAATGTTAAACGCATGTTGCACTCGCACGAGCACTGGTTCGGCGCTTATCCTTTTTATGAGGATGGCTACAAATTGATAGAAACGCCACACCTCGGCATGGAGCACCAGAGCGGCGTAGCATATGGCAACCATTTCATGAACGGCTATTTAGGTTCGGATCTTTCCCACACCGGCTGGGGTTTAAAATTCGATTATATTATTATACACGAGAGCGGGCATGAGTGGTTCGGCAATAACATTACCTCGAAAGACCTAGGGGATATGTGGATACATGAATCATTCACAGATTACTCTGAATCGTTATTTGTGGAGACCTTTTACGGCAAACAAGCAGGGCAGGAATATGTACATGGATCACGCAGTGGCATTGCTAATGACAGG
>Ga0302303_10001009_pt1 | contig 19738 bp, 20 predicted proteins | sample III_Palsa_E2_1_FD_194542 | JGI IMG/M metagenome (GOLD analysis project Ga0302303, IMG submission 194542) | Peat permafrost microbial communities from Stordalen Mire near Abisko, Sweden - III_Palsa_E2_1 | ecosystem: Environmental > Terrestrial > Soil > Palsa > Peat permafrost | place: Sweden...
ATCTTTTTGCCTACGTGTTTAAGGAACTGGTTTTCCGAAAACTTCTCCTGTGCTTGTGATCTTAATACAAAAGCAGGTAAAATCAATATAATGAATAATAGCTTTTTCATGGCGATGGGTTATTTCAGTTACTACAATTGGTTATTACTATTTGTTTATTAATCACTGTGGCCTAAAGTAATCATTACATAGCAACCCATTTGCCCAAAGGTAGTTTGCTTAACAACCAAACCAATAGCAGCGACAAGCCATAGCAAATGAATGCTGTAAGCGGGATGCTCACAAGCGGCGTGCAGAGTTTATAATCGATATTCAGGTGATAATCCGGGTCGCCGAGGATGTTAAGAATAAAGGCGTGACTTAGGTAGATACCATAGGTATAAGCCCCGACAAAGTTGGTGATGGTTTTGCTTTTAGTCGATAATCGCACAGCACTCAACCTGAAAACCATAAATATACTGCCGGATAATAGTACGATCATCGGGCTTATCGGCTCGTAAAATAAGGTGGTTAGGCCTTTGGTGCTAATGCAGGTAATGTAAGTGCCGGCTATAATAACAATCAGGCTAAGTAAAAAGATCAACCCAAACCACTTGGCGTTAAGCCACGCCGAAAATTGTTTGGTAGCGAGGTAATACCCTAAAACCAAATAACCAATATATCCGCTAATATAATGCAAGTCTACCTGCGGGTTATAACGTATCAAATAGGGTTGACTAATCAACATCACAATCAACCAAAGTAAAATAAAATAGACGATCAGTTTTTCGGAAGCATTTCGCACAAATTTGCTGAGTATTGGGATAATAAAATACAAGCCGATGAGCATATACACATACCACAAATGATAGGAAGCGCCAAATTTTAACTGGTGAAGCACGATCTTCACATTAAGCCATACATCATTGGTAAAAGCGATATCCTCATCATACCAGGCATAAGCCACATAAACCAAACTCCAAAACAGGAACGGCGGGATAATGCGCCATAAACGCCTTTTCAGGAAATCGCCGGGCTCATAATCCCGTCCTAACAGCAACGCCCCGGTTATCATCACAAAAACAGGCACGCCGAAACGGGCGAGCGCGTTGTAAAAGTCGGCTATGAGCCAGTAGTTATCAGGCACTTTGCCGTAGGCCATCAGCATGGGCGATGTGGTGTGCAATATCACCACCAAAAACATAGCCACAATGCGCAGATTGTTGATCCAATCGAGTTGTTGGGGTTTGTTGGGCGATGGAATTGGATCGGTGGTTGACATTGCTTGGTAAAAAGTTTTTTAAAAGTAATAATATTAGGTTGAGTGATGGTATTTTAGTGCGATGGAACTTAAACTTTTTATGCTGATGCTAGGCTGTGTGCCACCGGGCAGGCATGTTGAACAACATGATGTATTCTTCGCCATTGGTGAATCGTTAACCCAGCTTGTCCCCGAAATTAAAGCCTTTTGGCCCGAACCCGAACGTATCCACATTGATGCATGGCGCGCAGTTACCGCTGTTGAAGGCTACAAAATAAACATCGTTGCCAAAGAGGATGCGATTAGCTCGCCGGATACAAAAAAACTATTCTTTATAAACCTGGGTGGTTACCAGCCCAATAGATTTGAGGAACAGCATTATGTAGTGCTCACGGTAAAAGAAAGTAAAGCCCAGGCAACTGCCGAAGCTAAAAGCACGCTATTCTACCAGCATAATCACTTTGAAGGCGCAACCTCGCACATTGACGATAAATATGGTATTGATGTAGACGATCTGTACGAGATAGATGATATTTTACCCGCATCGCAAAAAGCTAAGTACCGCATTGAGGTTGTGGCAACTGAAGGTTTGGTTGAGGATGAGATTAATTTAGGATATTTAAAGTTGACTTCGTTGAAGTAGTTTAAAATATCAATGACATGGTGGAGAAATCGTAGATTTATAATATCATCAATCGCCATGCAAAAACTCTCCCTATTCATATTTCTGCTTCTCCTGAGCTTCAACACCAATGCCCAGCAAAAAGCCAGCACCTTTAACAATATGCTTGGTATCAACGCTTTTGAGTGGGACTTTTTGCAGGACCCTAAAAACCCTAACGATCAAAGCAAGATTTACGAGCCGAAGATGGAAATCATCAAATCCTTCGGCGGGTTCAGGCATTACCTCGACTGGCAAAAGATCGAACCTAAACGTGGCAGCTTTACCTTCAACCCAACCAATAATGGCGGCTGGAATTTGGATGTGATCTATCAGCGCTGCAAGCAGGAGAATATTGATGTGCTGGTTTGTATAAAAGGTTGCCCGGATTGGCTGCTGGAAACCTACCCGCAAAACCTGCGCGACGGTGAGAATATCCCGATGCCTTTCGGCGCGAAAAGAGATGATCCTGCCAGTTATATTGAGCAGGCGAGGGCAGGGTTTCAATTCGCGGCAAGGTATGGGAGTAGTAAAAATGTAAACCCGGCGCTGGTTACTGTGGATAGTAAACCCCGCTGGACGAACGACCCCGTCAATGTGCCTAAAATTGGCCTCGGCTACATCAAATATATCGAATGTGATAACGAGCGCGATAAATGGTGGAAAGGCGACAAAGCCCATCAAACTGCCGAAGAATATGCCGCTAACCTATCCGCTTTTTATGATGGCGATCAAGGCAGGCTCGGAAAAGGAGTAGGCGTTAAAACTGCCGACCCATCTATTAAAGTAGTCATGGCCGGTCTCGCCAAATCAGATCCTAACTACGTGCAGGCGATGATCAACTGGTGCCGTGTGCATCGCGGTTATAAAGCTGATGGCAGCGTGAATTTGTGTTTTGATGTGATTAATTACCACTATTATTCCAGCAATGCCAAGCCTGGCTCAAGCGATATGGGGACTGAGGGTGTAGCGCCGGAATTATCGCAAGCCGGGCAAATTGCCGATGCATTTGTGGCTTTAGGCAAGCGCTATCACTTGCCTGTTTGGGTAACCGAAGCAGGATATGATGTAAACCAGGGCAGTCCGTTAAAAGCGATCCCTATCGGTAGTAAAACCGCACTGCAAACCCAAGCCGACTGGATTTTGCGCACTTCGCTTTTATATGCAAGGCATGGTATCAATAAAGTATTTTATTACGAATTGTTTGATGATAACAGCGCCAACCCAATCCAGTTTGGATCAAGTGGCCTGGCAGATAAAATGCCATTGGCCCGCCGCCCGGCTGCTAATTACATTGTTCAGGCAAAGCATTTGTTAGGCGGATATACTTACAAAGGTACCATCAATAATTTTCCGTTGGTTGATGTTTATCGCGATGGCAATAAAACCATGTACGTGCTTACTGTACCCGATGAACAAGGAAAAACAGGCGTATGCACCTTAAATTTAGGTAGTGGAACTAAGGCAATGGTTTATCATCTTGATTCATCTGGTATTGAGCCGCAGCAAAATATAGAGACAACTACTGGTCATAACTTAAAGGTTAAGGTGAGCGAGACACCGGTATTTGTGGAGAAGATCGATTAATTTAGTCAATAGAAGCCGGATCTTAACTTATAATATTGGGGGCTAAAGCCGATTGAACTTTTTCTTATGTACCGCCCCATAAATGGGACGGCAATGTAAAAAAAGCAATTGTTTTTATTCAATATATTGGGGGCTAAAGCCGATTGAACTTTTCCTTATGTGCCGCCCCATAAATGGGACCGCAATGTAAAAAATACAATTCTTTTCATTCATTGCCGTTGGCTTCAGCCAACGGTTAAATTAAATATTAGGTGGCTTTAGCCAAAACTTACTCAAATATAACTTGCTCTTTTAAAGTTGATTGTCTATTTTAGATAAAAACTACCTACCATGAAAATAAGCTTAATTTGCCTCGTATTAGTATCAGCTTCCTTAATTTCCAAAGCCCAACTTGCTAACACAAAATGGAATGGAACCATGATGGTGCCGTCTGAAACGCAAGTTACGCTGGCATTTAAAAAGGATTCCCTTTATATCGTCATCAATGATGAACCTGTTGAATCCATGACCTATTCTGTTAAAGATAGCCTCATCACCGCCAAAAAAGTAGATGGAAAAAGCCCTTGCAATACCAATGCTTTTACCCTTAAATACACCATAAACGGTGATAAGCTATTTATAAAAGATGTTGCAGATACCTGTGATCCAAGGCTTAACGCGTGGACTGCCAATCCATTTACCAAGCAGAAATAAGCCATTAGCATATGCTGTTTTGCTTTACCTATCATAACACAAGCTTAACCTTGCGGTAATATGTTAATCGCACTTTTGCAGCATATTATTTAGGCGATATTATTACAAGCTCGTTCTTTATTCCCAAATAAGATCAGTTATTAGTTAAGATAAAGAGAGCCTTTGAGACTCTCTTTATTTTTATGATCTAAATGCTACCTTTCCGCTCACATTATTCACCAATATGAAGATACTTTACGCAATACAAGGTACTGGTAATGGCCACTTAAGCCGCTCAATGGATATTGTTCCGCTGCTTAAAAAAATGGGCGATGTTGATGTGCTGGTTAGCGGTACACAAGGCGATCTGTCGTTACCGTTCCAGGTAAAATATGTGTTGCACGGCTTCGGCTTTGTATTTGGTAAAAAAGGCGGTGTTGATATCTGGGCAACGTTTTTAAAATCGCGTTTCCGTAAATTCATCAGCGAAATAAACAGCCTCCCGGTTGAGGATTATGATATTGTAATTAACGATTTCGAGCCGGTATCATCATGGGCTTGTTACATGAAGAATAAGCCTTGTATCGGGTTGAGCCACCAGGCGGCTGTACTATCTGAACATGCCCCAAAGCCCGAAGATACCGACATGATGGGCAGGCTCATCCTTAAAAACTATGCCCCGGTATCGGCACAATACGGTTTCCATTTCTCAAGGTTCGATACCAATATATTTACCCCGGTTATCCGCCAGCAGGTGCGCGATCAAAAGATTGACAACAAAGGTCATTATACTGTTTATCTGCCTGCTTATGATGATAAAAGGCTGGTAAAGCGCTTAACCGACTTTAAAGATGTAAAGTGGGACGTTTTTAGCAAACACAATAAAAAAACCTTCAGGTATAAAAACGTATCTATCCAACCGATAGACAACGAAAAGTTTATTAAAAGCATGGCCGAAAGCGCCGCGGTACTTTGCGGTGGCGGTTTTGAAACACCTGCCGAAGCCTTATTTATGGGTAAAAAGTTGCTGGTAATCCCGATGAAGACCCAGTATGAACAGCAATTGAATGCTGCTACCCTAAAGGAAATGGGTGTGCCGGTAGTAAAAAGCCTCAAACCAAAACACAACGATATTATTTTAGAGTGGATAAATAATGGTAAAGTGATCCCGGTTAATTACCCGGATACTACCCAGGCTATATTAGATCTGGTGTTTGAAAAACATGGGCAGGGTGCTTTAACACAGATTTAGTCTTTTTTTCTTTGCATTTTTACCACAGAGATGACTGAGATTTATACAGCATATCACAGAGGTTTTACTCAATCCGAAATTTTCTATAATAGATATTACCTGATAACAAAATCGGCACAAGGATCATAATCTCTGTGCCGCTCTGTGTTTTCTCTGTGTAACCCTGTGGTTAACCTCAATATGTTAAAAAATCCTAACTGATAATATCAATTCATCTTATCCTGCATCTTCTTCCGCATATCACTCTCAAAATCTTTGTATTGCTTAAACTGGGCTTCGGTAAAAATGCCTTTTAGCTCCTCATCTTTCTGATCCTGCAACTTCATGGCCTGCCTTAGTTTAGAAAACCGGCTATCATCACTTTTGATGATGGGTTGAAATTTGAGCGCGTATTTAATATTTACCGCTCTTACTTTCATCATTTGCTGGGTATCCAGTTTTAGTTTGGTTTTCATCATGCCGCTTTGATAGTCGGCGCGCTGCTGGGGTGTCATATCCTTTAGCTTTTGTCCAATGCCGTTTTGGGCAGATGCGCTAAATGCTGTGAAAACTATTAAGGCCGATACCATTATCAACTTTAACCTATTTATGCTGTTATTTTTCATGATCTATTTTAATTGGTCTGTTATTTCTTTTTTGTCTTTTGTCTTGAATAGGTCTACAAATCCCTGCATCACTAATATAAAAGGATTATAGCTTAAAAAACCGGTAGTTAACCCGTAGCGAACTTTTTCTGTTTCGGGCTGATAGGTGCCGAAGAGCTTATCCCAAATAATCAGCACCCCGCCGAAGTTTTTATCAATATAGATGGGGTTGCTACCGTGGTGCACCCGGTGAGCAGATGGTGTATCGATAATACCCTCAAATGCGCCCAGCTTATCAACAGCTTCGGTGTGTAAAAAGAATTGATAAGCGAGGTTTAAAGCATAAGCGCCAACAACGTATTCTACCGGGATACCTAACAGCACGGCGGGTATAAAAAACACCGGACTAATCAGCGCCGAAAACCAGTTAAGGCGATAGGCGGCAGTCAAGTTCATGTGCATAGCGGAGTGGTGCACCATGTGGAATGCCCAAAGTGGCAACCATTTGTGAGAAGTGCGGTGAAACCAGTAATAAATAAAATCGGTAACAACAAAGGCTAGTAAAAACACCCAGATATTATGCGGTAATTTGATTGGTGCCATCACACTAAAAAAGCCCATTACAGTCAGTTGATAACCTGCGAAAATGATTTTCGAAAATTCAAAACCGGCTAATATAGCCAGGTTGGCAAAGGTTTCTTTTACATCATAAGCTTTCTTGTCGTTTTTCCAGCTCCAGATGATTTCGCCCAAAATAAAGATCAGTAGTATGCCCAATATCCAAAGTTTGTATGGGCCTGCAGCATGTCGTATCATTGTTTTATTTGTTTTATCAAAAAGGATCATCCCTTATTGACGATACAAATTTGACGAAGCTTGAATACTGAAGTCGCCGCTAACCTGGCGAACCTGCAAAATTGAGGGTTGAAACAATCCTAGCTGTTCATCCAGGTTTTAAACTCGGGTACCCGGGCTTTACTCACCAAAATCTGCTCGGGCGGGGCAGGTTTTATTTTGATGGATAGGCGGCTGTTAAAGAAAAATTCAACCTCGGTAATAGCCTTACGATTTACGATGAATTGGCGATTGGCTTTAAAAAATGCATCCGGATCCAACTGCTTCATCAAAGCATCAATGGTAAAATCCATTACATAGGTGTGGCCATCGGTTAGGTAGGCATATACGATTTCATTCGCTGTATAAAAGTATGAGATACTAGCAGCTTCAATAGGTATCAGTTTATCGCGGAAATGTACCAGGAAGGATTTTTTATACAGTTTATTACCGCCGCTAATTTGGGCGATGAGTTGTGTAAGTTGATTGTTATCGATACTGGTTTCGTTGTGCGAAGTAAATTTCCTGAACTTGGTAAGCGCCTGTTCTAATTCTTCGCGGTCAAATGGTTTCAGGATGTAATCGATACCGTTATTTTTAAAAGCGGTGATGCCGTAATCGTTATAAGCGGTTACAAATATTACCGGGGTTTGGATATCAACCTGCTTAAAAATATCAAATGATAAGCCATCGGCAAGCTTAATATCCATAAAAACAAGATCATATTTGCTGGTATTGGTTTTAAACCAATCAACCGCTTCCTCAACACCGGGCAGGGTAGTGATGATATTGATGCTATCGTCAATAGTTTGCAGTAAATGCGCCAGGTTACGCGCGGTAACCGGTTCATCTTCTACCAAAACAACATTTAAATCCTTCATGCTAAAGGCAATTTAACTGTAAAATGCTCATCGGTTTTTAAAATCTCAATTTCGCGATTCATTAATATCTTGTAACGATCGTTTAAATTGCTTAAACCAATGCCTGTTGAATCTTCGGGATGAGTGACTTCCTGTAAATTATTCCGAAACTCGAGGTAACCGCCATTAATGCTCAGCTCCACTTTTAAAGGTTTTTTTAGCGTCGCGATGTTGTGCTTGGCGGCATTCTCCAGCAATAATTGGAGTGACAGGTGCGGGATCTTATTTTTAAAGAACGGTGTGTCGATCTTGAGTTCCAGTTTAAAAGCATCCTCAAAGCGCATGGTGAGTAGTTGACCGTAGGCTTTAAGCATGTTTAGTTCATCGCCCAACGTAACCAAATCGGCCCCGGATTGCTGTAAGGAATAGCGGAATACTTTTGATAGCTGGCTAACGTAATGCTGGGCCAGTTCCGGGTTTTCGCGAATGATGCCTGACAGGCTGCTGAGCGAATTAAATAAGAAGTGCGGGTTTAGCTGGCCTTTTAAAAGTTCAAGTTCGGCTTGAAGGTAGGCGGTTTTAAGCTGCTCGTTTTCTTTATCTTTTTCACGGCCCTGGCGCAGTAGCAGTAATATTTTAATAACGATGCCAACCAGTAAGCCGCTTGCCAGGAAACGGGTGATATAGCCGCTCCAAAATAAGCGTACCATTTGCGTTTGCTCGGATATTGCCCGCTGTATAAAGCCACCGATGAGCATGGCGGCTATCACCAGTAAAAAAAACTTAAGCCCGGTTACAAAATATTGTTTGCTGGTTTGTTTTTCCCACAAACCGGGTTTAAGATTTAATAGTAACAGCAGGTAACTAAACCCGAAGCTATATAAAAACTGGAAAGCAAATTCAAACAAATCGAAGTGCCAGTATTGGGCAACAATGCCGTTCTCGCGCAGGGCGAGCAGCTTGGTTGAGTTTAAAATAACGGCAATAAACAGCGCGCTGTAAAAACAAATGCGCCTTTCGGTTTTATACATACACTAATGTAGCCATAAAGTATAAAACCCTTATGCTATTGGCGCTGAAGCTGAAAAATACGGGGTTGAAATTACCGCCTGCTTATTTTGCAGCCGTATCCAGCTTAATATTTGCCGGGTCCGACAATACAATCTCGGGTTTGCCTTTAAAATCGATAATTGTACCGGTTACGCAAACGTTTTTGTCTTTGTACACTTCTTCAGGTTTGCCGGTAAATTTGCTGCGGTCTTCGCTTTTTATTACTACGGTCAGCAATTGGTTAGGGTGCGCTGCGCCCATATCTAAAAAGGTAATGTTTGGCCCATCCAGCAATTTGGTGCCAAATATTTTGCCACAAACAGTAACGTTTTCGTTCATGTGCTGGGCAACATCTTTAGCCTGGATCATTTTTTGTGCCGATGCGCCCAAGGCGAAAAACAAGGCGATAGAAGTTAATAATAATATGCGTTTCATGGTATAAAGCTATTGATACAATTTTACATTTTATAAGCTCAAATCAATTATTTTAGTAAAAATATCGATAGGCTAGCTAAAACGATTTTTGTTTAATGCGTTATTTTATCTATTTTTCGTCATCCATTTAAAAGATAAACATTGTTCTTATGCTTTTTAAAAAATACATCACCTGCAGCCTGTTATCATCGGCGTTAATTTTAATGCTTCACAGCAAAACTTCGGCACAGGAACAATATGAATTAAACTCCGGCTGGAAATGCCAGAAGGCAGCAGCAGTTACCATCAGTGGCGGCCAGTTGTCAAAAAATACGACTGCTTTAAGCAGCTGGCAAAATGCTACCGTTCCCGGCACTGTGCTAACCACACAGCTCAACAACAAACAAATTCCTGATCCCTTCATCGGGATGAACAACGAGCAGATCCCTGATATTTACCGTGTAGGTCGCGACTATTATACTTATTGGTTTGTAAAAGATTTTAAAGAAACCCCGCCGCAAGGCAACAACCAGGTTTACCTGAACCTGCGTGGTGTAAATTACAGCTATAACGTGTTTTTAAACGGCCACCAATTGAATGCAAAATTGCATTCGGGCATGTTTTTAAGGGCAAACTATAACATTAGTAAATGGCTGGCTAAGGATGGCAATAACCGCCTGGCGATCATCGTTTACCCGCCGGATGTAGTGGGCAATCCCAATGGCGGCCAGGGCGGCGATGGTACCATTGCCCGGGGTGTTGGCATACAATATACCGCAGGCTGGGACTGGATACAACCGGTAAAAGACCGCAATACCGGTATTTGGGATAAGGTTACTATTGTAAAAACCGGCGCTGTAAAAATTAGCGATCCGCATGTGGTTACTTTGGTTCCCGGTGTTCGCCAGCCCGAAGGTGAGCAACAACCGGCTATTGTACAGGTGTCTGCCGAATTAGAAAATCCTACATCTTTACCCATTACAGGTAAACTGCAATATACCATTGGCGGCGAAAGCATGGCTAAACAGGTTACGCTTAAACCTAACTCAACCCAGGAAATTCAGCTGAGCGATCTCAGCATGAAAAATCCTAAACTTTGGTGGCCTAATGGTTATGGTCCGCAAAATTTGTATAACCTGCAATTGTCGTTTATTGCCGCGAATAAGGTATCTGATAAACAGGATATTGAAGTAGGCGTAAGGCAAATTACGAGCGAACGCAATGAGAAAACCGAAAGCCGCCAGATTAATGTTAACGGACAAAAGATATTTATTAAGGGCGGCGACTGGATCGTATCCGACGAGATGCTGCGCTTTACTGATAAGCGTTATGATGCCGAAGTTCGTTTTCACCATGATATGAACCTGAATTTGATCCGCGTTTGGGGTGGCGCGCTGGTTGAACGACCAGAGTTTTATGCGGCCTGCGATAAATATGGGATGCTGGTTTTTCAGGATATGTGGGGATCGGGCGATTGTAATGGCAGGTGGCAGGACCCCATGAAAGCAGACGACCAGTGGACCCGCCGCCAATACCCGGATGATCATAAATTGTATGTAGCATCAATAGTTGACCAGATAAAGATGATCCGCAATTACGCGTCGTTGGCAATTTGGTGCGGTGGTAACGAGATCACTCCGCCCGAAGATATTTTACTAGCCCTGCGCGATACCATTATGCCGAAGCTGGATAATACCCGCTGGTTTGTGGATTATTCGAACTCCGAAGATATGTCGCGCAATGTTTTGGGTGATAATGGTGATGGGCCTTACGGTATTCAACCTTTGTCTACTTTTTGGGATCACCGTACGTTCCCATTCAACTCAGAAGTAGGTTCGGTTGGGATAAATGACATCGAATCGTTCAAAAGGTTTATGTCGCCTGCCGATATGAAAGTGCCGGAATATGATGAAACTACCGGCAAAACCAAAACAGATTCGGTGTGGAACTACCATAAATATATTGGCTATGACGCGCCAATCACTAAATACGGCAAAGCCAAAAATCTGGAAGATTTCGCAGAGAAAGCGCAGCTCATAAATTACGATCAGTATCGTGCTTTAATGGAAGGTTTTAGTTCGCATATGTGGGATTGGTACACCGGTGTTATCATCTGGAAAACACAAAACCCATGGACGGCACTACGCGGGCAGATGTATGATTATTACCTGGATCCGAATGCTTGTCTTTACGGCCTGCACAGCGGCAGCGAACCATTGCACGTAATGTGCAACCCGACGGATGGTATGGTGATGATTGCCAACAACACGTTTAAGGCACAAACCAATATGATGCTGATCGTAAAAAGCTATACCATCAGCGGTAAGGAAGAACTGATCAGCCAGGTATTTTCGGATGTGAACCCAACGGTAACCCGCAGAATTTTTAGCATAAAAGAAAACATGGATGCCCTTGCTAAAAGCGGCGGCGGTTTCATTGATTTGGAATTGTTGAATAAGGACAAAAAGATCATCAGCCAAAATATTTACTGGCTGGCCGATGATAAAGGTGAATACAGCGGCTTGGAAAAAATGCCGGCATCGCAAGTGAAAACCACCGCGAAATTGATTGCTAAAGGAAAAATTGCTGTTACTTTAACTAATCCGGCTAATGCGCCCGTAGGTTTTTTTAACCGCTTATCATTAGTTGATGCGCAAAGCAGCAAGCGCCTGCTGCCTGTTTTTTATAGCGACAACTATATCTCGGTTTTGCCGGGAACGCAAAGAACCGTTATTATTGATTATGATACCGCGCAATATCCAACCCAACCACTCGTAAGCATTAGCGGCTGGAACCTGGGTTTACAAACGGTTAGCCTGAATGTAAATTAATAAGGTATCAAACAAAAAGAGGATAAAATACATTATTAATATTATTAACAAATATTGATAATGTATTACCTGATATACCTTAGCGCAGGGGTGAGTTGGTTTAGTGAGCAGGAGTTGAAAGAAATTTTGGCAATAAGCAATATAAATAACAGCCGTGATGGTATCACCGGGTTATTACTTTATAGCGAAGGAAACTTTATTCAATTATTAGAGGGTGAAGAAAACAAGGTAAACGAAACGTTTATAAGGATAAGTAACGATCAACGGCATAAAGGTATAACACCCATTGCCAGCGGTAACATTGAGCAACGAAACTTCCCGGAGTGGGCGATGGGTTATAAATCTATAAATGCAAATGATCTATCAGGGCTCGAAGGCTTTCTCGATCCCAACCAAAAAGATTTCCTGGCGGATAAGGATAAGCATATCACTACCAATTTATTAAAGGCATTTGTGCGTACTGCCCGTACAGTATCCTAAATATTAATCCCTCCTGATTGGCAGCCGTTTACCATAACTTAGTTGCCGCCACAGCCATTCAACCGGGCCATAATTATACCGGGCGAGCCACCACTTGCTAAAATATACTTGCAAAGTGTAGATCAGTAAGGCAAAGAAGTAATAATAACCGAGCGATAACTTATTACTGAGGCCAAAACCTAAACCAAATCCTGAAAATAAAAACAACCCTAATATGTTTTGTACCATGTAATTGGTTAACGTCATTTTACCAATAGACTGCATGGCAATAAAAAAGGTTTTCAATTTTCCGGCGAGGTAAAACCAACATAAGGCCGATGCAATGAAAAGCATGGTTGACAGCACCACTAAAAAATGTAGGTGTACGCTATTGTAAAAAATGTTGAACTGCTTACCGGTAGTTGAAAACAGAAATGCATATAGTGATAGTACAACCGCTAAACTTATCCAGAAAATGCGTTTTACTATTTTTTTGTTAAGATGGAGGTTGCCAAAGAAATCAAACTTTTGAGCCGCTAATCCTAAAAGAAAACAGCAAAACATAACCAGGTGAACAGTAACTAAGTAAACTAAATTTAACACCTCACCGTGTATAGTACCTACAATACCAAACCATAGCGTATTTAATAATGAGTGGCTTTTGTATAAAGGATAATAAGGTAATAAAGGATCTGCATAAACCCCGTTACCCATACTGCTAACATATGCATCAACAAATGGTGTAATAACTAGTAAAGCAACACTTAACCGAAAAGCCGTTTTAGCCGAACAACGATTGAATAGTAACAATACCAATCCTAAAACAGCGTAATCTTTCAAAATATCACCATAAAAAAATGCACTGTTTATTATGGCAAGTACAAATAACCAAAACATGCGCCGGGCGAAAAACTTTGTACTATGTATACCTTTATCGGTAGTGTTTTTCATTAAAACGGCAAACCCGTAACCGAATAAAAAGCTAAGTAAGGTCCATGATTTTGCTGCGAAAACAATACTGCTGATCCAAAGAAGAATATTTGAGATGCTGCTTATTTTGGGTTGCGATGCACCCATGAAAAAGAAATCCTGGTAGTTCATGAGTACTACACCCAGCAAGGCCCATCCGCGCAGGATGTCAATAATTACAATACGTTGATTTGCTTGTATGGGTTTAAAGTCAGTTGCTTGCATAAGGGGCAGGTAATAGGTAAAGGCTTAAAGGTAAATATTTTATTAACAAAAAAGCCTGTGATAATTCACAGGCTTTTTGAAATCTTACGGCAGTAAATCCGTACCTTAATAAAACTTAGGTAATGGGTTTAACTTTATATCCTGCCTTTGGTGCCAGTATGGGTATACCGGATCAACATTGCTGGCTTCATCCAACTTTTTAACTTGGTCGGTGGTTAAATTCCAGCTTACGGCTGCAAGGTTTTGTTTAAGTTGCTCTTCGTTACGCGCACCAATCACCAAATTGGCCACGGTTGGGCGTTGCAGCAACCAGTTTAAAGCTACCTGCGCTACCGATTTGCCAACCTCTTCCGCTACTTCGTCTAGTGCGTCAACTATAGTATAAAGGCGCTCGAAATTTGTTGCAGGGCCATGCGCGCCGCCTTTGCTAATGCGCGAATCTTCCGGAATTGGATTCCCACGGCGATATTTACCGCTCAACCTGCTTGATGATAACGGGCTCCAAACAATGGTGCTTACATTTTGGTTGATGCCTAAGGGCATCAGTTCCCATTCAAATTCACGGTCTAACAACGAATAATAAGCCTGGTGAGCAATATATTTAGCCCAGCCATAACGTTCAGATACCGACAACGATTTCATCAAATGCCAGCCCGAAAAATTAGAGCAGGCGATGTAACGCACTTTGCCGCTGGTGATCAAATCTTCTAAGGCATGCAAAGTTTCTTCAACCGGCGTATTGCCGTCGAAGCCGTGCATATGGTAAATATCAATATGATCGGTTTGCAGGCGTTTAAGGCTGTCTTCGCAAGATTTGATGAGGTGGAGGCGAGATGAACCGTAATCATTAATGCCATCGCCCATTTTAAAAGTGGCTTTGGTTGAGATCAGCACCTGGTCGCGGATGCCTTCCAGCGCTTTGCCCAAAATTTCTTCGGATGTACCGCGCGAGTATACATTGGCGGTATCAAAAAAGTTAACCCCGGCATCAAGGCACAGGTGTACCAGTTTCTTTGCCTCGTCGAGTTGGGTATTGCCCCAGGCTTTAAAAAATTCGTTACCGCCGCCAAAAGTAGCCGTTCCGAAACTAAGCACAGGCACGTTTAAGCCCGATGCCCCTAATTGTCTGTATTCCATAGTAGGTGTTTTAATGTTTACTAAGGTAACAACAGTAATGGCGGAAAATTGTCAGGATAGTTTCAGGATAAAAATTATACCCACTTGCATCTCCCTGATATTAGGGGAGACGAATGATAATACCAAGCGTAAAGATTTGAGTAGGAAAGCACTATCAAATCGTCATGCCGAATTTATTTCGGCATCTCACCTGCTGAGAGAGCAGTATTGCTTAATACCATCCTGAGAGATGCTGAAACAAGTTCAGCATGACGTAAGAAGTCACTTATTACGCGTGCATCGCGCTTTCCTCAATCCAATGCTTCACGCTGTTGTACAGGTGATCTAAATCAAAAGGCTTGGCGATAAATTCATCGGCGCCGTAGTTTCCTAATGATTCCAGCACACGCGGGTAGCCCGAAAGCATAATTACCGGGATATGCATTGATAGGGTGTTTGTTTTTAACTGGTGGCAAAGCTCGCCGCCATTAATGCCTGCAAGCAAAAAATCAAGCATTACCAAATCGGGCTGGTATTGCGTAATACTATTGATGATGTTGTCTGTATATGGCAAAGCGGTTACAGCATAACCTTCCTGCTCCAGTGCCTCTCTCAATAGGTCAAGTGTGTCGCTGTTATCATCGACAATTAGTATTCTTTTCGACATGAAATTTATAATTGGTAAGTATTAAACGCCAAAACTGTGTGATATGTTTTTTTACCATTGCAAAAATAAGGCATGTTTTTTATAATTATGTAATTACCCCGATATTTTTACATTAAGTTTTTATGAAAATGATATAAACAAATTGTTGGGATATGTTATTTGAATGTTATGCGAAACATCCTCTTTTTTGGCGATAGCCTTACCGCCGGTTATGGTTTGGCCGATGCCCGCAAGGAATCCTGCCCGGCCCTGATCCAGCAAAAGCTTATTGCCGAAGGTTATGATTATCATGTGATCAACGGTGGTTTAAGCGGCGATACCACTGGTGGTGGTTTATCCCGGTTGGATTACTGGCTTAACCGCCCGATGGACATTTTTATATTGGAATTAGGTATCAATGATATCCGCAGGCGCATTTCGCCAGCAAAAATCTACCAAAACCTGGATGCTATTGTTAACAAGGTAAAAGCCAAATATCCTGATATTCAACTGGCTTTAATGGGGATGCAGATCCCGGCAATTATTCCCGGTTTACCCGTTGATAGTTTCAATTCGATATTTAAAAAGCTGGCCGATACGCACCTGATGGCTTTTGTGTCGTTTTATTTGGATGGCGTTGCCGGGCAAAAACATTTAAACATCCGCGACGGCCTGCACCCATCTGCCGAAGGCTATAAAGTTATAGCCGAAAAGATATGGCCGGTTATTAAGCCTCTGTTAGTGAAGGAGTAGCTTCATCAAGGTGCTTATAAAAGTCTTCGGAGTTTTTTAATGCCCATGTTGCCATGGATGATAGTACCGGCCTAAGCTCCTCACCGGCATTGCTTAAACTGTAAGTTACGTAAGGCGGTACAACAGGTTTTGATTCCCTGATGATGATATTATCGGCTTCCATTTGCTTCAGGTGCTGTATCAGCATTTTTTCGGTAACGGCCGGTATTGCCCGTTTTATTTCGCTGTAGCGTTTAGGGCCGCTCATTAACTGGTAAAGTATAATGGGTTTCCAATAACCGCCAATACGGTTCATAATATAAGTTACCGGGCACATATCTGCCGTTATTTTCTTATTCGCGTTGCGTGTCGAACTTTCTTTAATATCTGCCATGCTTACATACTTTGGGGTAAGTACTTGTATAAAAGTAAGTACAAATATACCTTTGTTTCATTAAACAAAACAAATAATAATCATGAAAATTACCATAACAGGCTCACTGGGAAATATCAGCAAGCCATTAGCAGAAAATTTGATCGCCGCAGGCCATCAAATTACAATCGTAAGCAGCAATGCCGATAAGGCAGAAGCTATTAAAGCCCTGGGCGCTACCCCAGCCATAGGTTCGGTAGAAGACATTGACTTTTTAACCCAAGCCTTTACCGGTGCCGATGCCGTTTACACCATGGTACCGCCAAATTTTGCTACAAATAGCTGGAAAAAATTTATTGCCGGTATTGGCCAAAACTATGCCGTTGCAATTAAAAATGCAGGTGTTAAAAAGGTGGTTAATTTAAGCAGTATCGGCGGCCATTTACCCGAAGGTGCCGGACCGATATCAGGTATGCACCATGCCGAGGTAGAATTGGATAAATTGGAAGATGTAAACATTTTACACCTGCGCCCGGGTTTCTTCTTCACCAATTTTTATCATAATGTAGATATGGTTAAAAACATGAACATCATCGGGGCTAATTACAAACCCGATAGCCTGATTGCTGCAGTTTCGCCGGCTGATATCGCAGTTGCCGCAGCGGATGCTTTAAAAGCTGATTTGCAGGGCAAAAGCCATGTATACATTGTTGGTTCGGAACAAACCAGTACCGAGGTAGCTGCTATTTTAGGCTCAGCTATAGGTCAGCCTGAGCTGCCATGGGTTGAGTTTGCTGACGAAGATGTGGTGAAAGCAATGGAAACGAATGGCGCTACGCATGATGTGGCTGTTAATTATGCGGAGATGGGAGCGGTAATAAAAACCGGCCAGATAAACGAAGATTACAAAACCAGCAAAAATGTGATAATAGGAAAAGTGACTTTGGCCGATTTTGCTAAAGATTTCGCGAAAGCATTTTAGTTGATTGAATTATGGGCAGGGTGGTTATTACCATTCTGCCTGTTTAAACCGCATCGTTTTTATGCTGCTGCTCCATCAGCTCTATCATGCTGATCACAATTTCATCAACCTCTTTTATTGAGGTGGAGATGTAATTTATCGCCTTATTCCGTTCATCCGGATTCAGGCCGTTCTCGCTCAATAAATTAGCCATCCCTATAATGTTGGCAATTGGCCGGCGCAACTCGTGAGATGTTTTAAAGGCAAATTCTTCCAGTTTATTGGTATAACCTGTAATTGCAAATTGCGCGTTTTTACGCTCCGTTATGTTACGGGTAATGCCCAGGCAGCCTATAATCTCTTTTTTTGAATTGTAAACCGGCGAAAGGTAGATTTCAACGTAATAATCTTCGCCATTTAAACTTCTTTTCTCTTCAAAATTAATGGTTTCGCCGTTTAACGACTGCTCATATATCGGCATCCATTTTTTATAAGCGGCTTCGTCGGCATTTTTGTAGATCTTATCACCAATTTCAATCGGCTTATGATTCAGTTTCTGCCTAAACTCCAGATAGCTTTTATTGGCCGTAACCAAGGTGAAATTCCGATCGAAAGACCATACCCAATCTACATAACTATCAACAATAGCGCGCAGGTTATGCTCATCCATATCGCGCAGCACAGTGCTTGGTTTATCGTTGGTGATAAAACACAGGGCTTGGTCGGGCTGTATTAAAGTACAACGTAATTGATAGATGCTATTGCTGTAAAAAAACTCTTTAAACTGTAATTTCCCGGTAGCGAAAACCTCGTCCAAAAAATCATCGAGCATTTGTTTTTGTGAAGGATAAAAAAGCGAGGTGAAATTATGATTTACATATTCAACACCTGTTTTAAACAGCGCATCCTTATAGTCGGCATCCATTTTTAAGATAGTGCCGGTTTGTGATAATGTTAGTGTTGAATTATACATGTTACTTACTTAGCCTTAAGCCAATACTAATATAGCCAATAATATTGCTTTTATATTATGTGTACAGGTTTGTAAAGCGCTTATCTCTCTAGTTTTAACGTAAAAATCAACTATAACGTTGTAGTAATTATCAATTGTGTTAAGTATACCACCTTGGTGTTTGTATCAGGTTATTTTTATATCAATTTTTTATTACTTTAGGCAGTATGAAACACCTGTACCTGTATCCAAAATTGCTTATTGTATTATTGCTGATGTTACCCCTGCTGCAAAGCTGCGAACCGAATGCCGGTACCTGGATCGATGAACAGATCAGCTCGGGTAAAAGGGATGATTTCCACCAAATGAATACGGCAGCCTTAGAATATCTTAAAGCCGACAGCATGAGTGCATTAAGCAATATGCTATCAAAGGAGTTGCTTGATGAGCAATATACCAACCATACCGTAGATGAGATAAGCAACGATTTAAAGGCCAATGATTATAAACTGTTGGATGAATATTATATCGTTCGCGATACGAGCAAAGAGGATACAGTAAGAATAACCGCGTCAAAACATAGTAAGGATATATATAACCTGGAGTTTTCCGGCGCTACAGGCGAAAAATACATTGCGTTTTTTGTCCCCAAAAACAAACTGAATAATGCCAGCCTGATAAGCATCGTATATCACAAATATGATTACGGCTGGAAAATTTTGAGCTTAAATGCTTCACCGTACACTGTTAATGGTAAAACTGCACCCGAACTTTTAGCGCTTGGCAAACAGCAATTGGCAAATAATCAATTGGTATGCGCGTTAAACTCGCTGCAATTAGCCGCGCAATGCTCTAAACCCGCGGATATGTGGGTTTATCCGCAAGAAGGAGAGATCAACAGCCTCAACGCAACAGTACTAAAAGCAGCTAACGATAAAACCAGCTTTCCGTTTGTGTTAACGCAGGTATCTACACTGCCTAAAATAGTCAGCATTGTTAATCAAACCAATGATGATGGTACCTATCCTGCTATATATTATATCTCGAGCATAAAAATTGATGATACCACTGCCATTAAGCAGGAGAATTATCAAATTAGAAAAATCATTGGCATTGCAATACCGGGCATTGATAAGAATAATAAATACATTTTGTATACAGCATCTAACAAAATGCCAAGCGCCAGCACCAATATCCCTCGTTTTGCTATGGTTGATAAATTGCAGTAAAAGGTGTATTAATACCTTCGGGATACTACAACGTTATAGTAATAAATCAATTGATTAGCTTTTAAATACAAGGTAAATATCGCTTCGTATT
>Ga0302303_10001010_pt1 | contig 19734 bp, 22 predicted proteins | sample III_Palsa_E2_1_FD_194542 | JGI IMG/M metagenome (GOLD analysis project Ga0302303, IMG submission 194542) | Peat permafrost microbial communities from Stordalen Mire near Abisko, Sweden - III_Palsa_E2_1 | ecosystem: Environmental > Terrestrial > Soil > Palsa > Peat permafrost | place: Sweden...
AAACGCCAGGCAAATATCAACGCCTGGTTTGTAGCCAGCTTTTTCAATAGCTTTTAATATGGTTTCAACGCCATCTTCGGTACCTTCAAAAGTTGGTGCAAAACCGCCTTCGTCGCCCACGGTAGTGGTAAGGCCGCGGTCGTGCAAAATCTTTTTCAGGTTATGAAAAACTTCGGTACCCCAGCGCAATGCTTCAGAGAATGACGAAGCGCCAACCGGCATAATCATAAATTCCTGGAACGCGATAGGCGCGTCGGAGTGTGAACCGCCGTTAACAATGTTCATCATCGGAATGGGCAGTGTGTTGGCATTAACACCGCCAATGTAGCGGTATAAAGGCTGGCGACTTTCTTCGGCGGCAGCTTTGGCAGCGGCAAGCGAAACGCCCAAAATAGCGTTTGCGCCCAGTTTGCCTTTGTTTGGCGTACCATCTAAATCAATCATTATTTTGTCGATAGTGCCCTGGTCGAACACATCAACGCCTTGCAGTTCTTTTGCAATTATATCATTTACGTTAGCAACGGCCTTTAAAACGCCTTTGCCCATGTATTTGGTTTTATCGTTGTCGCGAAGCTCGGCTGCCTCATGGATACCGGTAGATGCGCCCGAAGGAACAGCGGCACGGCCGAAAGCGCCATTTTCAGTTAATACATCTACCTCAATGGTAGGATTGCCGCGCGAGTCGAGTATCTGGCGGGCGTGTACATCAATTATTAAGCTCATTTTATAGATTTTAGTTTGATAATGGCATAGTGTAAAAGGTACACTATGTGTATATTCTTTTCAAATATACACTTTCAAACAAAAGTAGGTGAAAATAAATGAAGTTTAACGTAGAATTAACATGGGGAGGGGGATTGTGGTGGGGTTTGTGTGAACCAGGATTTATAGGATTAAAGGATTAACCTGATTATAAAATTTAAAATCCTTTAATCCTGTACTCAGGCAAATCGTGGTTCAGATAATATTTAGGGCGTTGCCCCGATAGCCATCGGGGCCCGGGCTTTACACTCATACGCCTGCAGGCATTAAGCGCAAGGCCGGTATCCGTTTCAATCCCTAACGCGGACTAATGCTTATTTGTGTGGTGCGGAGAAAACACCGGCCACAGGCTAAATTAATCCTGACCAACAAATGTAAATTTTCCCGACTTTTCGTCAAGATACCCGAATTGGCTATTATTATATGCAATTTCAACAGCTATCTTTTTTCCGCTTTTATCCGACACCAACTTAAAATAAACTATAGTAGGTCTTTTAACCCTATACTCTTCAAGTTTACTATCAACTGCGGGATCGGTTTTCCATAATTGTTTACCAGATTTATCAATTGCAGTTATATAAATCCTCTCCTTATCAACAATAAATTTAACACCAATTATAGTATCTATTAAGGTATCTTTCTTAATCTTATCCGGATATGTATAATGAGCAATATATGCCTGGGCTTTACTAATATTAGGTAAAAGCAGAGCAAAAACGACAAGGGTTAATAAAGCTACTTTATTCATTTTGTATGATATGAAATTTTACTTATCAATACCGAAATTATTACCCAAGCTAATACACCACCTATTAACAACTTCCGCCTTTGCCTGATTTTAAGCTGATAATTACCTGCTTTTAAGTCTGAAAATCCATTATACTGCCATTTGTTAAAAAGTACAAAGGGTGAAAAAATAAATAGGTACCACATCATTGGCAGAGTATAACTCTCTACTGCATTTCTTTCCCTTTGTTCCTGGAGTTCAGCTTCTGCCTTTTTGGTTTCTACAGCCTGTGTTTGAAAATACTTCTGTTCGTCCTGGTAAGTTACACCTCGTTTCTCTAACTCAGCTTTTGCCTGGTCAATAGCTTCCTGCTGCCAATCATCAGTTGAGCTGTTTTTGATACCGATTAATTCATCAGTAGGGCGGGATTCAATTGGAGGTGAGTAGGTTGTCATAATATTTAGCTAATATAAAAATTATTTAGCTAAGTAAAATTGTCTGAACCATGATTTATAGGATTAAAGGATTAACCTGATTATAAAATCCTTCAATCCTAAAATCAGGCAAATCATGGTTCAGACAATCTTGTTTTTTTCGTTTAAAATGTTTTTTCTGTTTAAAGTGTTTTAATTGTTTTTTATGTTCAAACTGTTTAAAGTGTTTTTTTTGTTTTAATTGTTTTTTATGCAATTCACGTTTTAAATGTTGTTACCACTTTTTATGTATTTGCGGTTGAAACCCCATCCCAGCTTAAATGGCGGTTAAACCTTACGCTCATGCTTCGACTGTCGCTCAGCACGACACCACCCCTATAATTCCTCATCTGCACATCTGCATATCCGCATATCTGCACATCCACACCCCTACTCCCACTTAAACGTCTTAACCGCAACTGCGTAAATACCAATACCCCAAAGTAAAAGGTAAAGTATCTGCATATGTACGTCCCACAGGCTGGCGCCGTCAAAAGCTACCTGGCGCATGGCCTGGTTTAAAAAGGTTAGCGGCAATATTTTACAAACAGGCTGCAACCATACCGGGAAAACCGTTATGCTAAAAAACGTACCCGATAACAAAAATTGCGGCAGGGTAATCAGGTTGGCTATTGGCGGTACGGTACTCTCGTTTTTGGCAATGCCCGATACCACAAACCCAAATCCCATAAATATCACTACCCCAATAAACGACAATATCAGCATATTGATAAACGTGGTAAAGCCGTTTACCAGCGTAAAGCCAAAAGCGAAACGGCCTATCAGTATAATAAACGCGGCGCCAATCAGCGCAAAGGTGATGCGGGCCATGGCCTCGCCTACAACTATGCTGTACCTTTTTACCGGGGTTGCAAAAAAGCGTTTAATAACCAGCGTTTGGCGCAGGCTTAAAAACACAAACGCCGTACCAAATACGCCGGTACTTAACAGCGAAAAGCCCAGTTGGCCGGGTAAAATAAAGTCGATAGTTTTATATTCACGGCCCGATACAGTGGTTTCCTTTAGCTCGGCAACGGGCGGCGGAGCGGTGCTGGTGGCCTGGTCCATCCTGAAAAATATATTGCTCATTACCGATTTTAGGATATTATCCTTTTCGGCAGATGCTTTAGTGTACTGCACATTTACCGTAAACGGCGGGCGACTATCATTTTTGGTGATATTCAGTATCGCGTCGATATTTCCTTTTGAAAGGTCAATCTTCATCTGGTCGGCTGTTTCGTCAGTTATCAGGTGGATCACGTTGATGTTCTTCAGCGCCTGGTAAACCGGGTTCTGGGTATCGCTGCCTTTTGCCACACCCACATCAACCGTAACACCGCCACCCCCAATAAAGCCAAATACCAAAATAAATATCAGCGGGAACAGCAGCGTAAACACCACCGCCGAAGGGCTGCGCAAAATAGAACGTAAACTGGCCTTGGCAACTGCCAGCGTAGCTTTAAAGTTATTGTATGGTTTTGTCATAAATGGATTTATGTGTCCGAAAGTCGGAAAGTCCGAAAGTCCGGAAGATTAAAATTTTATATAGTCAAAAGGGTTGCTCATTTTACTTTCGGACTTTCCGACTTGCGGACTTTCCGACTCTCCCTATCCCTCCCGCCACTCTTTCCCTGTCAAATTAATAAATACATCTTCCAGGTTGGCCAGCTTCACTTCCTTTTTGCGTTCGAAGCCACTGGCTACCAGCTTATCGATAAAATTATCGGGGGTATCAATATCTATAATACGGCCACCATCAACAAAGGCAACACGGTCGCATAATATCTCGGCTTCATCCATGTAATGGGTGGTTATGACTATGGTGGTGCCGCTGTCGCGAATTTCCTTAATCAAATCCCATAAATTACGGCGAGCCTGCGGGTCGAGGCCGGTGGTGGGTTCATCCAAAAATATAATGCGCGGGTCGTTTATTAAGGTGGTGGCTATAGAAAAGCGCTGTTTTTGTCCGCCGGAAAGCTCCTTGTATTTTGCTTTGGCTTTATCGGTTAAGGCAACTTTCTCCAGCATTTCCATCGGCGTTTTATCAATGCCGTATAATCCCGAGAACAGCTCAATCAGTTCGGAAAGGTTGAGGTTGGGATAGTAACCTGCTGCCTGTAATTGTACGCCGATAATCTTTTTAATGCTATCGGGGTCTTTATCAACATTAAAGCCATCTACAATAATCTCGCCCGATGTTTTATCGCGAAGGGTTTCAATAATCTCCAGCGTAGTGGTTTTGCCGGCGCCGTTTGGGCCAAGCAGACCAAATATCTCGCCCTCGTAAACTTCAAAACTAATATCCTTTACGGCGTTAAAATCGCCGTAGTTTTTTACCATGTTTTTTACGGTAATAATGGGTTGTTTTGCCATCCTGTAAAAATGCGATAGATTAATGATATAACCATGAGTTTCCGGGTGTTTTACAGAAATTTTACCCGTTTGTATTACCCCTCTCCTTTTGTGGGATGAATTCCGTTAGAGGAGAGGGGTTGAACTATATATGGTACCGCCCTGCTTGCGCAAGGCCGGCGCTTATTTTACCAGGTGGCCAATGGTTACAATTAAGGCGTGTATTTGCTCCAAAGCCTGTACCGCGAAATTGATAAGATGTATAACCAGTAACTTTTCCATAATTGCGTTTGATTTATGATTCAAAAATGCACACAACAGCGCCCAGCCGTTAGCGATATTTGGGGAAGGCTAAAAAAACCTCGGTAAATGGCGGTATTTTGCCGATGAAAAGATACCGGGCATTGCAATCATTAATAAATTTGTCATTTCGAACGAGCAGAGGGTTGGCGGGTGCGTTGGGACGAGGAGAAAACTTATACGCAATACACTACGGACCATACCCGCGTATAAGTTTTCTCACCCGCGCCATAGCTCAGGCCGGTGCTGCGGGTTCGAAATGACATTCTTTTTGTTTATGAATTACTAACTTTATATTAGTACTAAATTACACCACCATGAAAAACCTGTTATTTCTCGCCACCTGTCTGCTGGCATTATCCGCATGCCAAACAAAAACCACTAAACCCGCTGTTGATTCTACAGCCGCATATAGCGTGCCCGATGATAAAGCCATTACCCGGGCAGTAACCAATACCTATGCCACTTTAAGCTTTAATAAAGGCGAACAGCCTAAATACGATGCCATTAAAAATTGCTTTGTAGACAAAGCTGAAAGTTATTGCAGAATAGGCGATAGTGTTATGACGATAAACCTGGGTCAGTTTATTTACCTGGACCGCAGCTATATTGAAAGTGCGCATATACAGTATATGCGCCAGGAGCAGCTATTTGGCAAAGCCGAGCAATTTGGCAACGTAGCCCAATACCGCAGTACCTTTAAAGTATACATGAACAACCCCGATAGTGTAGCCGAAAGGGGCGTTAATTTTTTCCAGCTCGTAAAAACCACCAGCGGCTGGAAGGTGTCGAGCATTACCTGGGATATTGAAAGGCCGGGATTGAAGGTGCCGGGGTATTATGGGGGGAAGTAATTTCTACTTATTAATTTATAAAAAAGATTATAAATATTAGCTTCTTAAAATAAAAGCTAACACAATGAATGCACTCAAAAGAAGCATGTGTGCCAAGTTTTTGTATTTTTCTTTAACTAATCGCAATATTATTATTGGTAAAAGTGCAATACAAAAGAAAATAGGGATGGGAGTGGTTAAGGCGTGTAATTTCTTTTCAGGAAATGTTATACTTAAGTATATTATTACTCCAATTGATATTACTAAAAATGGAATATAGTATTTATTCTTAATCATTATTTAAAGCAATAAAAAAAATGTCAATTTAAAAATAGAAAAAGGCAAGATAAATCTTGCCTTTTTCTATAAAATATTTTTCAATCCCTTGAACGAGCAGAAGCTTTTCTCATCTGCACATTTGCATATCCGCAAATCTGCACATCAGTTATTGCATCAACTTTATAAAATCATCAAACAAATACCTGCTATCATGCGGGCCGGGAGATGATTCGGGGTGGTATTGTACCGAGAAGGCTTTTTTATCCTTTACGCGGATGCCTTCTATCGATTGGTCGTTAAGGTTAACGTGGGTAATTTCTACTTTATCCGATGCCCTAACCGCCTCCGGCACTACGCCGAAACCGTGGTTTTGCGAGGTTACTTCGCAATGGTTGATAATGATATTTTTTACCGGGTGGTTTAAGCCGCGGTGGCCGTTAAACATTTTTTTGGTAGGGATATCATTAGCCAAAGCCAGCAACTGGTGGCCCAAACATATCCCGAACATCGGTTTATCGGCAGCCAATATTTCTTTTACCGTATCAATGGCATAAGGCATGGCAGATGGATCGCCGGGGCCGTTGGAAATGAAGTAACCTGACGGTGCAAAATCCTTCTCCATTTCGGCAAATGATGTTTTTGCAGGATAAACCTTGGCGTATACATCGCGGTCGTCAAAATTGCGCAGGATGTTTTTCTTCACCCCTAAATCAAGCACGGCAACACGGTAAGCCGCGTTCTCATCGCCAAAAGTATAAGTTTCTTTGGTTGATACCTGTGATGAAAGTTCCAGCCCATCCATTGATGGCACTTCATCCAGCTTGGTTTTCAATTCTTCAATATCCAGTATTTCGGATGATATAATGGCATTCATGGCGCCTTTATCGCGTATGTGGCGTACCAGCTGGCGGGTATCAATATCGCTTATACCCACAATATTTTGCTGCTGAAAATAATCCTGTATGCTTTCATCAGCCTGTTTGCGGCTATAGGTAATGTTGTAGTTTTTACAAACCAGTCCGGCTATTTGTATATGGCCGCTTTCCACTTCCTCATTGGCAATACCATAATTACCGATATGCGCGTTGGTAGCCACCATTATTTGTCCGAAGTATGATGGGTCGGTAAATATTTCCTGGTAGCCGGTCATGCCGGTATTAAAGCAAATTTCGCCGGTGGTAGTACCGATTTTCCCGGCAGCTTTGCCATAAAATACAGTTCCGTCAGCCAGTAATAATACAGCCGGTAGTTGGGTGAAGTACGTCATTTGTTAAAAAAATAGAATGATTATTGGGTTGGTTAGCCTGGAAACAAGCTCCCTTAAAACAGGATGCAGAATTGAAGTAAAAAACTTCTTTTTTCACGCTGCAAAAGTAAGGGAAAATTTTGGATTTCGGAAGTGGGATTTGGGATTTTTTGTAATTAAAATCAATTTCTTACCCTCTTTACGCGAAGCGAAGAGAGGGTCGACCAGCGCAGCGAAGTCGGGGTGAGTAAACGGAGCGCGTTTATGAGTAACATACCTGTTAAATTAAATCCGAAATCGAAATTCCGAAATCCAAAATAATTATCACCTTTGTTCTGCATAAATAAAAACCATGTCTGTACACAAAGAAGTTAAACGGATCACTACCCATACTTTGCAGGAGATGAAAAACATTGGCGAAAAGATCGCCATGCTTACTGCGTATGATTATTCCATGGCCACTATTGTTGATGATGCCGGCATGGATATTATTTTGGTTGGCGATTCGGCCTCAAACGTAATGGCCGGTCACGAGACCACGCTGCCTATTACGCTGGAGCAGATGATTTATCATGCCTCATCCGTAGTGCGCGCAGCAAAAAGAGCACTGGTAGTAGTTGATCTGCCTTTTGGTTCGTACCAGGGCAACTCAAAGGAAGCACTTAACTCCGCCATCCGCATTATGAAGGAAGCCGGCGCACATGGGGTAAAAATGGAAGGCGGTGTAGAAATTGCCGAATCTATCAGTCGTATTTTAACCGCTGGTATACCTGTTATGGGGCATTTGGGCTTAACCCCGCAATCCATATATAAATTTGGCACCTATACCGTACGCGCTAAGCACCAAGCCGAGGCTCAAAAATTAAAAGAAGACGCCTTAAAACTGCAGGAACTGGGCTGCTTTGCCATAGTGCTTGAAAAAATACCCGCCAAACTGGCCAAAGAAGTAAGCGAAAGCCTTAACATACCCACCATTGGCATAGGTGCCGGACAGCATTGCGACGGACAGGTTTTAGTGATACATGATATGCTGGGCATAAACAAAGGTTTTAAGCCTAGGTTTTTGCGCCAGTACGCCGGTTTATATGATGTAATGAACGATGCCATTAAAAATTATATAGGCGATGTGAAGGCCAAAAGCTTTCCGAATGATAAGGAGCAATATTAGCCCCCCAACTCCCTAAAGGGGGAGTGATTAGGCTTTCGGACTTTCCGACTTCCGGACTTTTCTGACTAAAAAATGAGACCCGAATTCAAATACACCAGTTACGACGTTACCGACAGTGATGTGCTTTACGAGGATAATCACCTTATAGCCATCAATAAGCGGGCGGGCGATATTGTGCAGGTGGATGATACGGGTGATGAATCGCTGGATGATAAGGTTAAAAAGTACATCGCCAAAAAATACAGCAAACCAAATGGCGCTTTTTTAGGCGTAGTGCACAGGCTGGATAGGCCCGTGAGCGGGGTAATACTCTTTGCCAAAACCAGCAAGGCGCTGGAGCGCATAAACCTTATGTTTAAAAGCCGCGAGATGCATAAAACCTATTATGCCGTGGTTCGCAAAAGGCCGGTTCCCGAAAGCGGCACGCTGGTGCACTGGCTGGTAAAAGACCCTAAAAAAAACGTAACCAAAGCCCACGACCGCGAAGTAAACGGCAGCCTGCGCTCCGAGCTTAACTACAAACTGGTTGGCGAACTGGAGGGATATTATTTAATTGAAGTCGACCCGATAACCGGCAGGCCGCACCAAATACGTGTGCAACTAAGCACGCTGGGTTGCCCCATTGTGGGCGATAACAAATACGGTTACCCGCGCGGCAGCCTGCGCCGCAGCATTTGCCTGCACGCGCGCAGACTGCAATTTATACATCCCATAAAAAAAGAGCCCATATTAATAGTAGCCCCTGTGCCTAAGGATGGTTTTTGGGAGAAGTTTGAGCGAATGATGGGCTAAGCATTTAAGCCACGTACTATTTTTAACTTAAAACAGTTATAATTACCTGCGTTTAGTACAATAACCGCAAATTTTTACTTTTGCAGATACATATCGATGAAAAATAAAAATATCCTTTTCTTTTTAATAGCCCTGGTGGTAACCGGCACCGTTATTAATTCCTGCAAAAAGGAAGAGGATTCGAAAAACATAAAGCCTTTATTTACTAATGGCAGCTGGCAACTGAGTTCGGTAATGGTATTTAATTATGTTGGCAGTAACGGCGAAAAAACAGATACCCTGAGTACCACTTGCGGCAGCAGCCAGCTATTTACATTCAACAGCAACGGCACTTGCACTTACACAAATTTCAATTGCCAGTCAACCCCGCATAGCGGCAACTGGAGTTTATCGGACGATGGGCTGGTTATGTTTTCGAATATAATTTTAGATAGTATACCAGGCGGAAAAAACAATCAGCCTTTTACTTATTCCAAAATCATAAATATCGGCAATTACTCCATGGTATTACAAACCGGCGATGTGGCAACCTATTTTACAGCAACCACAAAACGCAAAATTGTACAATTCGGTTTTATACATATAGCGGCCAAGTAAAACTTTTCGTGCAAAAAAGTATTATTAATACGGTTTATCGTCATTTAACATAAAGTTTGGTATTTATATACCCGAAAATTTTATATTTGGATGCATACAAAAAAATTGATCTGCCATTTTGAAAAAAAGAATTGCCATTTTTGCTTCAGGTTCCGGGTCAAACGCGCAAAAAATAATGGAACACTTTAAGCGCAACCCCGAAGCGGAAGTTGTACTTATACTCACTAATAACCCACAGGCTTACGTATTGCAACGTGCCGATAATTTCGAGGTACCCTCGCACATATTCACGCGCCACGAATTTTACCAAACCGATGATGTAATAAAGCTGCTTAAAAACCTACAGGTTGATTTAATTATACTGGCCGGTTTTTTATGGCTGGTACCCAAATCATTATTACAGGCATTTCCCAACCGTATTATTAATTTACACCCTGCCCTGCTACCCAAATACGGCGGCGCAGGCATGTATGGCGATCATGTGCACAAAGCCATTTTAGCCGCCGGCGAAGAAGAATCGGGCATTACCATACATTTTGTTGATGAAAATTTTGACGAAGGCGAAATCATCCATCAATCAAAATTTAAAATTGAACCCGGCGATAATTTAGAAATGATAAAATTTAAAGGTCAGCAGTTGGAACACCACCATTTCCCAAGGGTGGTGGAGAACCTTTTGAAAAAAATGAAAAGTTGATTTTAGGGATTTACCCAATTATCCTCAATGCCAAAATATTCATATTCTCCTTGATCTTTAGCGTCTTCTATTGTTTCATGCCACGTATCAGTGATTGCTTCCCAGTTTCCATTGCAATAAAATAAATAATAACCTCTATCATTTGGGTATTTGCAGATAGCTAAGCCGTAAAAATCATCTGGTATTTGATTTCCAACAACATGCGTTGTTTTACCAGTACTTAAATGACCAAACACAATATTATAACTTATAACTTTTGCTTCTCCTATCGTTTCAGGTATTTCCATCATAAGCAACTACGCAGTTTTATTTCTGATTTAAGTATTTAGAAAAAGCTTTCTTAAGGCTAATTGGTTTACCATTGTCCTTTGATAAATATTCAATTAATTCTTCATCGGTCACCTTTCTTCCAATGCCTTTAACCATATCTTCCGTAGATAATTCTCTTTTAACAGGGTCTATATGCTCATTTATATCTGCCATAAACCCAAGTTAGTTATATTTCTCAATATCATCATTTTTAATCAAAAAAACTTATCGCTAACCTCCAATCTCTAATCACTAATCACTACCTTTGCGGCTCAAAAAAATCATTGTTCATGAGCCAGTCAGTTCAAATAAAAAACGCGTTAATTTCTGTTTACTATAAAGACAACCTCGAGCCTATAATTCACGCCCTAAATAAACTGGGTGTTAAGATATATACCACCGGCGGTACCGAAACTTTTATACGCAGCCTTGGGGTTGATGTTATTGCTGTTGAGGACCTTACCTCCTACCCATCCATATTAGGCGGCCGTGTAAAAACACTGCATCCAAAGGTGTTTGGCGGCATACTGGCCCGCCGCAATTTTGAAAGCGACGAGCAGCAACTGGCACAATACGAAATACCCGAAATTGATTTGGTAATTGTTGATCTTTATCCTTTTGAAGAAACGGTAAAATCGGGCGCAGGCCAGGACGATGTGATTGAGAAAATTGATATTGGCGGCATATCGCTTATCCGCGCGGCAGCCAAAAACTTTAAGGATGTGGTTATTGTGGCATCAAAAGATGATTACAGCGAACTGAACAACCTCCTTAGCACTCAAAACGGAACTACTACGTTCGATCAGCGCCGCACGTTTGCACAAAAAGCATTTAATATATCTTCAAACTACGATACCGCCATCTTCCAGTATTTTAACCAGGAAGAACCAATGCCGGTATTTAAACAAAGCATACAAACCAGCCAGGTTTTGCGTTACGGCGAAAACCCGCACCAGAAAGGCGTGTTTTATGGTAACCTTGATGCCATGTTTACCAAACTGCACGGCAAAGAATTATCGTACAACAACCTGGTTGATGTTGACGCTGCCGTAGCCCTGATTGATGAATTTACCGAGCCTACCATAGCCATATTAAAACACACTAACGCTTGCGGCATTGCCTCGCGCAGCTTTATAAAAGAAGCCTGGATTGATGCTTTGGCCTGCGACCCGGTATCAGCTTTTGGCGGTGTAATTATAGCTAATGACGAGATAAACGCCGAAACAGCAACGGAAATAAGCAAAATATTTTACGAGGTGCTTATTGCTCCTGCCTATACTGATGAAGCAGTACAAATACTGCAAAGCAAAAAGAACCGCATTATATTAGTCCGCCAGCCGGTTGAGCTGCCCGTTAAACAATTTAAAACTTTATTAAACGGCGTTATTGAGCAGGATAAGGACAGTGTGATTGAAGGCCCCGCACAAATGACCTCGGTTACCACAAAACAGCCAACTGAGCATGAGTTGCGCGACCTGTATTTTGCCAATAAAGTGGTAAAGCATACCAAATCAAATACCATCGTATTCGCCAAAAACAACCAGTTAATGGCCAGTGGTGTTGGGCAAACATCACGGGTGGATTCGTTAAAACAAGCCATAATAAAAGCCGAAAGCTTTGGCTTTGATTTACGCGGCGCGGTAATGGCATCGGATGCATTTTTCCCGTTCCCGGATTGTGTTGAGCTTGCTGCCGAAGCAGGTATCACAGCTGTATTACAACCCGGCGGCTCTATTAACGATAAGTTATCTGTTGATATGTGCAATGAAAAAGGCATAGCCATGGTAACAACCGGCATACGCCATTTTAAACATTAATTTTGGCTGATTACGTGTTGGCCGATTTTGTAAACAGTAGTTTTTACTGCTTAATTTAACTTAATCAACCCAATCCAACTTAATCAACCCAATCAACAATAAAAGTCAAATATTAACGCTTTAAATAACTACTAATTAATATTATTAAGCGTAATTTTATCAAATTGCAAATTCTTTTGAAGCAAACTACAAATGGGTCTATTTAATTTTTTTACACAGGAAATCGCTATCGATTTAGGTACCGCAAATACCCTGATAATACATAATGATAAAGTTGTTGTTGATGAGCCCTCTATTGTGGCGTTCGACCGTACAACTAATAAAGTAATTGCCATTGGCCGCCAGGCTATGCAAATGGAAGGCAAAACGCACGATAATATCCGTACCGTTCGCCCGCTGAAAGATGGCGTAATTGCCGACTTTAACGCTGCCGAGCACATGATACGCGGCATGATAAAAATGATTAACCCCGGCAAAGGTTGGTTTTTTCCATCATTGCGTATGGTAATTTGCATACCATCGGGTATTACTGAGGTAGAAAAACGTGCCGTACGCGACAGTGCCGAAATTGCAGGCGCCAAAGAGGTTTATTTGATACACGAGCCAATGGCTGCCGCGGTAGGTATCGGCATTGATGTGGAAGAACCAATGGGTAATATGATTATCGATATCGGTGGTGGTACTACCGAGATCGCGGTTATCGCTTTATCGGGTATTGTGTGCGACCAGTCTATCCGTGTTGCGGGTGATAACTTCGACTCTGATATCGTTCAGTACATCCGCCGCCAGCACAATATTATGATTGGCGACCGTACTGCCGAAAAAATAAAAATTGAAGTTGGCGCGGCATTGCCTGAGCTTGCCGATCCACCGGCCGATTTTGCCGTGCAGGGCCGCGATTTGATGACAGGTGTGCCAAAGCAAATTATGGTATCGTACACCGAAATTGCACACTGCCTTGATAAATCAATCTCAAAAATTGAAGAAGCGATTTTAAAAGCGCTGGAAATTACCCCGCCCGAACTTTCAGCAGATATTTACCAAACCGGTATTTATTTAACCGGTGGTGGTGCGTTGCTGCGTGGTTTAGATAAACGCGTGGCATCAAAAACCAAACTACCCGTACACGTTGCCGAAGACCCGCTTCGCGCTGTAGTACGCGGTACCGGCACAGCTTTAAAAAATATTGGTAATTTTAAATTCTTAATGCAGTAGTTTAGATGCAGGAATTAAGAGTCAGGAATCAGGACAAATTTTAATTCTCGGTTCTTGACTCTTAATTCTTGCCTCCATCTCAAATTGAAACGGCCTCATGCGTAACCTTTTAATTTTCATTACTAAGTACAACGCATTTTTTCTATTCCTCATTTTTGAGATAAGCTCGCTGCTTATTTATATCAAATACAATTCGTTTCAAAAAGCCACTTTTCTCAATAGTTCAAACCAGGTTATCGGTAGCTTATATGCACAGCGTACACAGTTGGTAGATTATCTGTCGCTAAGCGAACAAAACGACAGTTTAGCCCGCGAAAATGCGGCTTTGCGTAATCAGCTCAAATCATCCTTTTACGTAGATACACTTGCCAAACGCAAGGTAACCGATACCATTTATAAGCAACAGTACGAATACACCGAAGCAAAGGTGATTAACAACTCGGTAAACCACAGTTACAATTACTTAACCATAAACCGGGGCAGTAAAGAAGGCATTGAGGTAGGCATGGGCGTAATTTGCAGTTCGGGCGTGGTGGGTAAGGTAATAAACGTAAGAGATCATTTGGCAAACGTGCAGTCGCTATTGAATAAGGACACCCGCTTTAGCGTGATGCTGGCAAAAAACAAAGAAATTGGTTACATCCGATGGGGCGATGACCAAGACCCGCATAAAGGCTTGCTCATGGACGTAAACAACAACGCCCAGCCAAAATTAGGCGAAGCGGTGGTTACTTCGGGTTACTCATTATTCCCGGAAGGTATAATGGTGGGGCGCGTTACCGATCTGCACCCAAAAGGCGGTGGTATATCTTTAAATATGGAAGTAACTTTTTCTGTTGATTTTGATAAGCTGCAATATGTGGATGTGGTAGACAATAAACTTGCAAAAGAGCAAGAGGGATTGGAGGCCCAGCAAAAAAAGGATGACTAGGACGGTGATTATTAACTTGCTGCGCTTTGTGGTGCTGGTGTTTATACAGGTGTTTTTGCTCAAAAATATCACCCTGTATAACCTATCAACCCCGTACCTGTACATTTTATTTATTTTATTGCTGCCATTCGAAACACCGAACATTTTATTATTCGCGTTAGCATTTTTAATAGGCCTTACTATTGATGCCTTTTATGATACGCCCGGCCTGCACGCAGCGGCATGTGTACTGTTAGCCTTTGTACGCGTTTTATTCATCAGTATAACCGTACAAAAAGAAGGCTTTGATAACGAGCCCGAACCTACGCTCAGTATTATGGGGTTCAGGTGGTTTTTTACCTATGCGCTGGTGCTTACCCTGTTTCACCACTTTTTCCTGTTCAACCTCGAAGTTTTTCGCTTTTCCGAAATACAATATACACTGGAGCGTGTTGTATTGAGTTCGATTTTTACTGTATTTTTGATATTGGTTTCGGGCTTGTTATTTTACAGGAGAAAAGAGCGTAAATGAATAGTTTTTTTGTACGCCGCTACATTATCGCGGGCATATTTATTACTATAATTCTTATACTGGTTGTCAAGCTGTTTTATATCCAGCTAATGGATCCTAACTACCGCATTTATGCCAACAAAAACGTACTTCGCTCTGTAAAACAATACCCCGCCCGCGGCCCTATTTACGATCGCAATAACAAAGTACTGGTACAAAACGAGGCCTTTTACGATATAATGGTAACGCCTCACCAGGTTAAACCTTTTGATACGCTTGAATTTTGCAAGCTTTTAAACATCACCAAAGCCGAATTTGACCTGCGCTTTGACAAGGCCGTAAAATATTCGCCCAATTTAGCATCCATATTCGAGAAACAGCTTAGTGCTGAAACCTATGCTTCGTTACAGGAAAGGCTGTCCGAATTTCCGGGTTTCTTCTCTACCACACGTTACCTCCGTACTTATCCGGATTCTACCGCCGCGCAGTTTTTGGGTTATATTGGCGAGGTTACCGACTATGATATAAAACGCTCCGGCGGCCATTACCAACCTGGCGATTATATTGGCGTTACCGGTGTTGAAAGGGCTTATGAAGATGTTTTGCGCGGGCAAGTTGGCGTAAAACAAATGGTGGTCGATTCGCGCAACAGGCTTGTAGGCAGTTATGAAAACGGTGCTTATGATACCGCCGCCCGCGCAGGCGAACGCCTTACCTCATCGCTCGACATCCGCATACAAAAACTTGGTGAACAACTAATGCAAGGTAAGGTAGGCAGCATTGTAGCCATTGAACCTTCAACCGGCGAGATACTGGCCTTTGTAAGTAGCCCTACTTATGACCCTAACTTACTGGTAGGCCGTGAGCGTGGCAACAATGCGGAAAAAATGTATAAAGACCCTTACGACCCGTTGCTCATAAGGCCTATACAAGCTTACTATCCGCCCGGCTCATCGTTTAAACCTCTTAGCGCGCTGATCGCATTACAGCAGGGTATTATCACCCCTCAACTAACTTATGATTGCCCCGGCGTGTACTGGGCGGGTAACCACCCGGTAAAATGTTTGGAGGTACATGGCGTAGTAGACCTGAGCGAGGCCGTAGCCAAATCGTGCAACGGTTATTTTTCGCTGGTGTTTCAAAAAATCATCGATTTAAACGGGCCTAAAAAGGTGGATACTACCTTCTCATCATGGCGAAATAATGTTGCCAAATTTGGCTTAGGATCGCGTCTCGGATTGGATATGCCAAATGAAGGAAAAGGGAATTTGCCTACGGCACAACACTATGATAAAATATATCATTACGGCCAATGGCGCTCAAGCACCGTAGTATCCCTTGCCATAGGCCAGGGCGAGTTGCTGGCTACTCCCCTTCAACTGGCTAATATTGAGTGCATTATTGCCAACCATGGCTATTACTATAAGCCACATTTAATAAAAGCTATTGGCGATAAAAAAGTAACCGATGCCAATTATACATTAAGGCACTATGCCGGTATCGATTCGTTATATTTTGAACCTTTAATTGATGGCATGCAGGCCGTGGTTGACCATGGTACTGCCGCATCATCAAAAATACCGGGCATTGTAATGTGCGGTAAAACTGGTACGGCGCAGAACCATGGGGAAGACCACTCGATATTTGTAGCATTTGCGCCGCGTATACATCCTAAAATAGCCATTGCCGTAATTGTTGAAAATGGTGGCCAGGGTGCACATTGGGCCGCACCTATTGCCAGCTATATGGTTGAAAAATACCTTACCGATACCATAAAACGCCCGATGGATGAGTTTAACCGCATCAAGGATGCTAACCTGATGCCCGATTTGGCAAATTATTATTCATCAAGCCACAGGGCTATGATAAGGGACAGTATCAAAAAGGCAAAAGCTGATAGCCTGCGCAAAAACCCGGCCTCGAAAAGTGCTTCAACAAAAAAACAAAAAAATAATACCGTTGCCTTTTTAGCGCCCCAAACCGGCAGAAGGAGGAACAATGAGTAACCCCCAGCGCAGCTTTTTTTTTAATGTAGACTGGATAACGGTATTTATCTTTTTGTGCCTCTGCACCATTGGCTGGTTCAATATCCACTCTGCCGTATTTGACCCAAAATACCCCAGTATTATTGGTTTCCAAACTGACTACGGCAAACAGTTTATTTACATTATAGTAGTCATTGTACTGGCCGCTATTATATTATTGCTCGAGAGCCGGTTTATTACCGCCCTGGCGCCTGCGTTTTATGGCATAACTACCCTTTTGCTTTTGCTGGTGCTGGTAATAGGCCGTAACGTTGGCGGCAACCAAGCCTGGATACCCTTGCCCGGCGGTTTCAGGCTGCAACCATCCGAGTTTGCCAAGTTTAGTACTTGCTTACTGTTAGCCCGTTATTTAAGCGGCCCAAATATCCGTATAAGCGACCTGAAATCATTTTTTACAGCTGCTGCCATCATAGGTTTCCCGATGGCTTTAATTATGCTACAGCCCGATGCCGGCTCGACACTGGTATTTAGCGCTTTGATTTTTGTTTTGTACCGCGAAGGGTTATCGCCTTACTTTTTGATAATTGAAGGCTTGTTTATCACGCTGTTTGTTTTAACACTAAAGTTAGAGAGCCATTTATACGTTATAGGCGGCCTCGTGGTAGTAGCGGTAATTGTTATGCTCCTATTCAGGCGGAATAAAAAGATCGTCTCAACCGTATTTATCGGCCTTTGCATGTGTGTTGCTTTTGTTTTTTGCGTTAAGTTTTTATACAACCATGTTTTACAGCCGCACCAAAAAGTACGTATTGATTTGGTGCTGGGTATAACCAGCGATCCGCGCGGGAAGGGCTACAATGTTAGGGAATCCGAAATTGCCATAGGCTCCGGCCAGTTATGGGGCCGTGGTTATATGAAGGGCACACAAACCAAATACTCGTTTGTGCCCGAACAAAGCACCGATTTTATTTTTTGTACGATTGGCGAAGAATGGGGCTTTGCAGGCGCAGTGGTGGTATTAGGGCTATACATGTTCCTGGTACTCCGAATAATTTATATTTCCGAGCGACAGCGCTCACCCTTTACACGAATTTATGGTTATGGCATTGCCTCTGTTATATTTTTTCACGTGGTCATAAATGTAGGCATGACTATCGGGCTGGTACCATCCATAGGCATACCCCTGCCATTTATAAGCTATGGAGGTTCATCACTATTGAGTTTTACCTTTATGCTATTCATCCTGCTAAAGCTCGACTCAAACAGGATGGGTTTAATTTACTCGTAGCGGCGCTTTAATAAAGCATAAAACTTGCCGGTGGTTTCGGGTTTATCTTCCCACTTATTTTTAATGGTGTAATTTTTTTTCAGGAACAGTTCGGCTTCTTCAAAGCTGGTAAAGCGGTTTAATATTTCAATGGCTTCGCTGTAAGCCAGGCTGTAGCCGTTAAACAGGTCTTTAACATACAGCAGCTTATCATTCAGGTTTATGGCAGCCTTTAAATCGCTCACCGTTTGCGCGCCTAATTGCTCACCGATACCGGCTTTTTCGCCCATTTGTGCCGATATTTTTTGGTTAAGGGTAATTACTTTCTCTTCAGCATTTTCCTTTTTTGCGGCAGGTATATCTGCTTTGGGGGCCAGCGTATCTGCAACGGATTTTATCTCTTCAATCTTGGGTACTTCTCTTTCAGGTTCAGGCGGTATTTCCACTTCTCCTTCTGCGGCAATTACCGGCCCATCTTCTTCCTCTTCCCAATCTGCCTCGTCCAAAATTAATTCGTGCCTTATGGTTTCGGGCTCCTCATCGCGTATGAATTCAAAATTATCTTTCTCATCACCTGCGCCCAGGTCTATCCCGCCCGCTGAATATTCCTCTTCAACAACCTCGGTTTTTTCAGGCTCAACCGCTTTGCTTTTGGCAAGGGGCTGTACCAGTGGCTCAAAATATTTTTCTTCGTGTATTTCCGGTTCGGCAGCGGGTTTCGGGTTTTCTATTGGTGTCTCTGGTGCTTCAACTACCGGTGGTGTTTCAACAACTACCTGGGCTGGTTGCGGTATGTCTTCCTTTTTAACAGGTTCGGGTGCAAGGCTTAATTGTGAATTTAGCTTTGCTAAAATGCTTATATGGTCGCTTAAAAAATGTGCGTTAGCAATAAAAAGTTCCAGTTCCAGTTCATTTAGTTGGCCGTCTACCGTTTTTAAATATTCATATTGGTCGTTCAGCTCTTTTATAATGCCGCCTATCTTTTTAAATACTTCCTGTTGCTTCATTGGCTTAATGTTGAAAAAATGCTACCCAAAAATAAGATTAAATTCTGATATTAGACCGCTACAATAGGGCAACATGCAAGTAACCGAAGATGTTTTTAAAAGAAGGACCGAAGGCGGAGGAAGTATAGAAATAATATGCGGATCAATGTTTTCGGGCAAAACCGAGGAATTAATAAGGCGCATAAAACGCGCGCGCATAGCCCGGTTAAGCGTGGAGATATTTAGCCCCAAAGCCGATACCCGTTACGGCGTAAACTCGCTTACTTCGCACAACTTAAGCTCAATACCCTCTATGCCGGTAGATAAGGCTTCGGCCATATTATTGCCCGGCAGCCAGGTACAGGTAGTGGCTATTGATGAAGCTCAATTTTTTGATGATGAATTGCCTGCCGTTTGCAATGCTTTAGCTAACAAAGGCGTACGTGTAATAGTTGCCGGCCTTGATATGGATTTCCAGGGCAAACCTTTTGGCCCTGTACCGGCAATA
>Ga0302303_10001011_pt1 | contig 19733 bp, 14 predicted proteins | sample III_Palsa_E2_1_FD_194542 | JGI IMG/M metagenome (GOLD analysis project Ga0302303, IMG submission 194542) | Peat permafrost microbial communities from Stordalen Mire near Abisko, Sweden - III_Palsa_E2_1 | ecosystem: Environmental > Terrestrial > Soil > Palsa > Peat permafrost | place: Sweden...
AATCTAAAGGGCCTTGACTATTTACCCGGCTCGCGCTGTTGGTTGCTCAACTGGTAAATATGGGATGGTTTGTTTATTGGATTGCTGGCAGGAATGTCCGGCTCTTTATAAGAACTTAGTTATACTTAGCCATAGCTCAGTTTTGAATTACACTTATGGCTAAGTATAATTTATTTACCCTTACTTTGTTACAAGGCAGAAAGTTGATTTTGATTGTCAACAAAATAATTATGCTCAAAATGGCAATACAATGTAAATCAGCTATTAAATTTTAATCGGATAATCGAATATATTTCGATTATCTGTCTCTTTTTTTACATGCCCCATCTGTTTTAATTTCTGCATTACTTGAATTGTAAAATATTAAATATATAATCGAATTATTTCCGATTATCACATTGTTTTTTTACATTTGGATATGGATATTAATCAAATAGTCAGGGAACATGCCAGTCAGCCAATCACCCATCAGCTACTGCTTTCCTTTCTAAAGGATTACAAGCGCCCGAATGATAAAATAAAGGCGCTTAAAACGGAAGGCGTATTGGCGTCCATCAAAAAAGGATTGTATATAGCCGGACCAAAGACCGGAGGCGCTAAACTTGAAAATGGATTGCTGGCTAATCACATTTACGGCCCAAGTTACGTGTCGTTGGATACCGCCCTGTCTTACTACGGATTGATACCGGAGCGGGTGTACGAGGTGGCTTCGATGACGACAAAAGCAAGCAAAGAATTTAAAACGTCCAGGGGACTATTTACCTATACGCACCTTCCTTTACCTTATTACGCATTTGGAATCAACAGGATAAGTTTGTCCAGTGATCAGTGTGCAATGATAGCTTCACCTGAAAAAGCGTTATGTGATAAAATTGTCAGCACACCAGGCATATTACTGCGCAGTCCGGCACAGGCTTCTGCCTATTTGTTAGAAGACCTGAGAATGGACGAATCCAACCTAAAAGCGTTGAATTGCGAAATGATCAGTAGCTGGCTAACAGATGCACCAAAAAAAGACAGCTTGGAAATGGCACTAAAAATAATTCAAAATTTATGATCAAAGCATGGCTGGAAGAATATAACCCCGCCAACCAACAGGAGGCGAAGGATGGCTTAAGGGAAATTATGCAGGAAATTGCCTTAGCGGGATTATCCCGTGCAGGCTTTTTTGAAAAGGCAGCTTTTTATGGAGGAACGGCGTTAAGGATATTTTATGGCCTTGATCGGTTCTCTGAAGACCTTGATTTTTCCTTGCTGGCTGTCGACCCGGAATTCTCACTAATCAAATATCAGGATGCGATCATTGCTGAATTCAATGCATTGGGTATGCAAGTGGCGATCCGGGAAAAACAGAAAACAAACAAAACCAATATCGATTCCGCATTTCTGAAATCCGAGACGATCTGGAAAGAATTAGTTCTGGAGCAAATTATACCGCAGAGTGGTCTTAACCAGGTCGCAAACATCACCATCAAAATTGAGGTGGACCGTGAACCTCCATTAGGTTTTGAAACGGAAGAGCGACTTTTATTAAAGCCATTTTCATTTTATGTAAAATGCCTTACGCTGCCCAACCTGTTTGCCGGTAAAATGCACGCCTTGCTTTTTAGAAAGTGGGGAACGAATGTCAAAGGACGTGACTGGTATGATATGGAATGGTATATCCGGAAAGGCATACCCTTAAACCTGAAACATTTTGTTATCCGGGCTAAAGACAGCGGGGATTGGGATAAGGATGATATATCAGAAGAAGAATTCAGGCAGTTGTTGAAGGCGAAAATAGATGCTGTAAAAATGGATTATGTGATCAATGATATCAGGCGATTTATAAAAGATCCACAAGCATTAGCCATCTGGTCGCCAAATTATTTTCATGACCTGCTAAATAGCATAAAAGTTGTCTAATTATTGTTTTTGAACAAGCAATTAAACTTTTACTATAAAACAAATCTCATCCTTTTTAAATGATGCATATTTTCATCATAATGCTACAAAAATGATGAAAATATACACCATTAATCAAGTGAAAAAGTATCTATGCCCATTGAATGGGATGAAGTCAAGCCCGGTTTGACTATGCGCCATTTACGACACACAAAGCGGTGGCTCGCCTGAAAGAAACGGGTGATTGGTTTGCGGGTGTGTTTGGTGAAGGCATCAACCTGATTTAAAAAATTCAAAAAGTACAAAGTGTATTTAAATAATCGCGCTGTATGATAAATAGTAATAAAGATTAATTATAGTGCGTAATTATAGCTTTCTGTTTCATTTGCAAGAAAAAACATGACACCTGCTTTCCCTTCTCGAAAGAGAATGGAATATCCACTTACATGACGGCTTTGATCACTTTTGCTTGTAAACCCAGCTTTATCCTGCCGATGACCAACATTTCAAATTCATCAAGTGATTCTTCAAGATCGCTTAACTCAAAAGCAGATTTCATCTTTTCCAACAAATCACCTATTGTTTTTGATTTTTTTAAAAATTGCAATAATTTCCTATCTAACTCATCGATTTTATATAACGAGTACCCTTTGGAATGACATTCAGGAATAACGAAGTAATAAACATTTGAAGAGGCTTTAACAGTGTTCAAAATCAGCTTGTTATCACCACTGTCTCTTATATCGAATGTACTCCAATCGAATTTACTTTTTACCAATTCTATTTTCGAGTCGGCTTCAACAATGTTCTCCAAACTTCGGCTTTTATCTGCAAAGAGATATTCATAATACGATGTATAACTAATGTCCCGTTTATATAAACATTCATTGGAGTAATGAGAAAATTTATTTCGCAAGATAGTTTTTATTTGAGATTCAAACACTTCCGCGTCCTTCAACATTTGATGATAAATTTTGTCAGATCCATTTTTAGATTCCATTTCCTTGTATGCAAAATTTAGATTATTGACAATGCTGAGGTCAACGTCTAATGTCAATTTTGAATCAGAATCGGTCCTATTTTCAGAAGATATTGATGCATAATTTTGAGATCGGTTTTTTAATTTATAGTACCTATCCGTCAGATTAAGTTGGTTAGGCAAATCTATAAAATGATAATAATCAGTCTTCAATGGTATCTGCTTATTTTTAAACAAAGCTATTATTCTATAATAGTTTTCCGGATAATCCTGTCTAAGACGGTTAGCCATTTCCTCGCAAACTAATTTGCTTTTTTTTAAGCGTCCAATTAAATGGATATATTGCTTTTGATAAGGAACATCTATAAACCCACCCAAACTTAAGTATCCATCGTCGGCGAAAATATCATCAAACAAAACACTTACCTTCTTTTTAAATTTAATACTCAAACAATAAAAAAGAAATTGCTCAAAATATATGTTAAATATTCCAGGCCTGATGCCTGAAAAACAGTTACTGTTTTTAAATACTACCTCTTTTGCTCTTCTTGTATAAAAATTAAAAAAATCCAGATCATTACCTCCAATAATTCCTGCATTATAGGAGTAAATTCTTTTGTTTCTTTCCTTTTCCTCAACAATTTCACTTGGAAAATACTGAAGGCTTGATTCCAGTCTTTTAAACGCTCTTTCATATAAAGAAGTTCCTATTTCCATGTTTTGCGCGATCAGATCGCTTTTTAGAAAATCATTGTCAAAAGACTTCCAGATAAACACATCACCATCCACGTGCAGAAATGGAGTAGTTTGTTGGCTATAAACGTGAATTTTAGGTAACCCAAATAATTCAGGGGGGATATCGTTGAATTGATCAAGATCAGTTATTACTTCTGAATACGGAAGTTGTAAAACGTCAACCAGCATTTTAGCTGTTACGTAGTCCGTGTGAAGCACAACATTTTCGTAATATTTATGCAGTTGTAAGCAACTTAATGTCCAAGCCATTAAATGATATTCAGGCGATAGCCAACCAGCATTAAACATAAGTAAGTCTTTATTATTACCTGCCCAGGAGGTTTGAACCATTTTCATTGATATACCGGTTTAAGTTTATGTTAGTAATAATTGAATTTTAACTTAATTAATGAAACTGCCGTCGCCACGTCTCTTCATTGGCTCACCGTTGCGCATTGGTGTCCCCCCCCATTTTTGTAAGTTCAATTTTAGCCCTAATAAAAAATATCTGCTTTGAGTATTCGATAACGTATATGTCGTCGATTGGGGGGTTACCGACTGTTGAACGAAATTATTTTGGTGCAGAATATCGAACACATTAAAAGTAAAAGCCAAACTTTGTGTCCGTATTCTGAAACGTTTTTGAAATCCTGCGTTAATTACTAGTGGATTTAAATTATAACCTGTAAAACCCGATATGTAATTTTTACTCGCGTCGTAACTTATTTCGTAATTCGACGGCAAATAGATTTCCCCATCAACCGCGAGTTTGATAGTTTTTATTGTGTTTGGGACAGCATTAAGTGAACTTGTATAAGATTTATCAACATCATAACCAATAAAGGGATTAAGCGTAAATTTTGCATTATTCAAGGTAATCCTTGGACCCAAGCGTTCATTAAAATCCCATACAGTTGTATGATATGGAAGATCATTGCTGATAGCATTAATTAGACCATAAGTGATATAGCCATTTAAGGCCAAGTTATAGTCCCGGTCATCAAATTGTTTTGAAATTGAATAATTACCCGTAAATGTTTTATCACCCTGTAAATTAACAAAGTTGATTTCATTAATTGTTTTGTTTAAAGTACTTGAAATAGGTTCTGTGACCTGTATAATGTTATTGGCCACTTGATTCTCATACAATAACGCGTTAATATTAAAGGAAAGATTGAGTTTTTCATTAGGATAATATTTATTGTAGTTTGCAGCGATATTATGTGTGAAGGTTGGTTTAAGATTTGAGTTTCCAATAATAATATTATTAGGATCTGAACGATCTATAAAGGGTTGTATCTGCTGAAAATTAGGCTCATTATTTGTCCCGGAATAACTAATTTGTAACCTTTCTACAATCGACCAGTTATAGGTGTACCTAAATACGGGAATTATTCGAAAATCTGACCGAAACGTAGAAACATCATTATTTGTATTATTATTTAACTGAGTACCTGATATAACCGAAGGCACTATCGCAGCACCTATTTGCAGGGCGCTCTTTTTACTATTGATATTGTAATCTACTGACAGTCTGGAATCTAAAAAATAAAAATCATAATTATCTGACAATCTGGCAAGTTGAAGCAATTGCCCATTAGCCAATACAGTATCTGATAGTGCTATATTATTGTACCTTGAATCCCGCATTTGTCCGACAACTTCAATCTGAGAAGTTTTGCTAACTGGCTCAACATAAGTAAGAGTTCCTCGATATACGTTACTATTACTAACTTTAAAAGTTAACAAATGAGACAGAGAATCTTTGACCAAAAAGAGTTGAGTAGTATCCGAATAATATCGGTAATTGGTATTCTTGTCGCCGTTAATTTGATTATTTGATCGGGTAAAGCCGAACTGTATAGAAAAATTTCTTTTGGGGTTTTTAAAAACATGAACAAATAACACCGTTAACCCATAATTATAGCCAGTAGTGGGATTTATTGTAGATAAATTAACAACAGGGTGTTCAAATCCGGTAGCGAAATAATTTAAATTGTCTGATAGAATGTCATTGTTAATTGATGAAGTATTATAATTAAAAGAAGGATTGACCTGCAAATAATCAAATTTACCGATATTATAATCTAATTCGAATTTTACCGCTTGACCTTTAGTATTATTCTGATTTGTGGTATTATTTTTAAAATAACTTAACCCATTGCTTGAATTGATTTGCCCATAGTTGTCGCTTATTGAATTAGTATTATTAAAATTATAAGCGTAGCTACCTGTAACGCTTAGCGCGTTATTCCAGCTATTAGTATAACTAAAAGTAGGGGAACCCGACTGCGTAGTGCCTGGACTTGATCCTACAGCTGATCCTGCTCCCGGTGCGCTACCTGCGTTAATATTTAGTGGCGCCATGGTGGAATTTGATGAGGCAATGCCGTTAACGACACTGCTAACGCCACCAACAACACTTATAACTCGATTGGCATCGATGCTCTGGGCCGAAAGTTGTTCATTATAACGATTATTATTCCCTTCTTGAAAAGTTACTGTTGCCAGAATTCCAATTGATTTATCAGCTTGAGTCGTAATATTAAGCACTTTCTTAGGATCGCTATTCCTAATACCTGTCCGTGCCGCCTGATCCCCATAATCATCAATTATTTGTATTTTATCCGCAATATTTGCAGGCAAATTTAAGATGGCTTGAGCAACACTCCCTCCCGAAAACACTTTCCCGTTTAATTTTGCTTTAGTAACTTGCTGCCCTTGATAATACAGAGTACCGTTACTTCCAACTTCCACACCTTCCATTTGTTTCAATAATTGATCAATGGTAGCATAAGGGGGGACTTTATAATCACGTGCGCGGTATTCAACTGTATCTTGCTTATAAACAACACTTGGCGCTCCGTTGATGTTTACTTGTTTTAACTGATAGGATTGATCTGTTAATATAACAGGTGCAAGTACAATCTTATTTGTTTGATTATTATTTAAGTATTTATTTACAACAGTTTTAAATCCAATACTTGATGTAGTAATGACAAAAATTGGGCTCCTTACCTTTTCAAAAATGAAAATACCGTCTTTATCAGACAAGGCTAACAATGAATCTTTTGCCGATATTAACTTTATATTGGCCATTGATATTGGATTTCCAAGGCTATCCAGTATCACACCGCTCACCTGACGAAACTCCAATGAAGGTGTTGGTGATATTTTATCATCTTGCTTTTGAGCCCATAAATCTAAACTTGATAATAACAGGAAGATTATAAGCACGCCAGTCTTCATCGATGCATCAATCATAGGCTGTAGCATTATTTATTTTTGCCTTTCATCATCATACCACTAATAAGGCGCCGAAATAAGGTCATTTTTGCCGTAACCACTGCGGCGTCGACTATTAGGCCCTCTTTCATAAAAGATGCATTGTTGTATTTATAGCTTTTGTTGAAATCGACTTCTGCTAAAGAAATATTTTCCTTTACCGGATCAATAGTGACGTAGCTAATGGTGCCGGTAAGCATTTCCTGAGAGTCCGAGTAATCCTTCAGATTTACCAACACGTTTTGTCCCGGTTTTATCTTTTTAAAACTATTTTGGGGAATTAACATTTCCCCATATAGACCATCAATAGAGCCAGTAATATAAAAAATCGGTTGCCTTGGGGCCAATAACTCACTTTCATGTACAATACCTGCATAGGTAATTTTCCCATTTTGAGGCGCTGTAATAGTTGCTATGCCGTTGGCAGTCCTAATGTCAGCTAAATGTTGGCCTCTTTTCACCATAACCTCTGATTGAATATAAAGAGTGGTCAATCGTGCCGAATCATTGTTGTAAATAGTACTTGTTGACGAGATGATATGCATCTTAATTTTCGTTTCAACCGTTTCAGGATAAGTTATGAATACAGAAATGCATAAACCTATTAATATTACAGATAAAATCAGGCATATACCCCAACGGTATAGCCACATCGGTGGTTTACCAATAATGTCTTGCAATTCCCCACTATGTAAATTTTCGGTTAAATCTGTAAACTCCTCCATATTATTATACCCCCAATTCTAATTGGTTTTTCACTAAGTCAAAGTATTCTCCTTTCAGTTCCGTTAGTTGCTGATGGGTACCCTGCTCAATAATTCTTCCTTTATTTAGTACTACAATATTGTCGGCATTTCTTACGGTGCTTAAACGGTGTGCTACCACCACTACTGTTCTTCCAGTTATAAACCGGCTTAAATTATCCATAATTACCCTTTCGTTGTTGGCATCCAGTGAATTAGTTGCCTCGTCAAAAAATATATATGCTGGGTTTTTGTATACAGCACGGGCTATTAGTAGTCGTTGTTTTTGTCCCTGGCTTATTCCATGCCCCCCTGCACCAATTTTTGTATGCAAGCCAAAAGGCAATTCCGCTATAAAATCGGATAAATTCGCAACTTCAAGGGCTTCGTGCAGTTTTAGAAGATCTGGCATATCTTCTCCAACCGCAATATTATTAGCAATAGTATCTGAAAAAATAAATCCGTCTTGCATTACCGTTCCGCAGTTTTTGCGCCACAGCTTATACTCCAAACTGGTTAGATGTATTTTTCCCACTTTTATCTTGCCACTTTCAGGATTATAAAAGCGTAGCAATAATTTTAATAGAGTGGTTTTACCACTACCGCTCATTCCTACAATGGCAGTAGTTTTACCTTCAGATATTTCCAAATTAATTTCTTCCAAAACTGGACTATTGTCCGCTCCTGGATACCTGAAAGTAACGTTTTGAATGCTAATCCCTTTGTTCCTAGGTAATTCCTTTATAAATGTTCCATCAGCAAACTCTTCGTCTTTTAATCCGTGTATCTCATTAAGTCTTTCTAAACTTATTTTCGCATCTTGATAAGATTGGATAAATCCAATCATCTGCTCAATTGGATTGCTTACCTGACCTACGATATATTGAATAGCCATCATACCTCCCAAAGTCATATCGCCGTTAATAACCGCCTTTACGCTTATAAAGGTGATTAATATATTTTTCATTTGATTGATAAATGATGAGCCCATTTGTTGTGTTTGACTCAAGGCAAGGTTCTTAACCTTAAACTTATATAAACTTGCCTGTATGTATTCCCAATTCCATCGTTTCTGTTTTTCGCAATTATTTAGCTTAATCTCCTGCATGCCATTTACCAGTTCAACAATACTGTTTTGGTTGTTAGAGGAAATACTAAATTGTTTATAATTGAGCTCGCGCCTCCGTTTTAAGAATGTTACTATCCATAAAATATAAATAATGGTACTAAACAATGATATGGCAAATATTAGCAGATTATAATAAATAAGTACGACCGTAAAAACAACGAGATTAACCATAGAAAATAAGGTATTAAGAGCAGTACCAGTTAAAAAGCTCTCAATTTTCTGTTGATCGCTCATGCGCTGCATAATATCTCCGGTAGTTTTGCTTTCAAAATAACTGATAGGAAGCTTCATTAGCTTCAGCAGAAAATCTGTTAGGATTGATACATTAATACGTACACTGATATGTAACAATATCCAGGAACGTATAAAATTAATCATTATGCCGCCGCAAAACAGCATTAGTTGGGCAATTAGAATTAAATAGACATAATTAAGGTTTCGTGTATTAATGCCGGTATCAACCAATGCCTGAGTGAAAAATGGCGCCAATAATTGAATAATGGTTCCAACGCCCAAACCAATGAGAAGTTGCACAAACAACTGTTTGTATTGATAATAATAGCGAAGAATAGTTGACCATCTGACCTCATTGGCCTTATCATCTTCCATTTCATAAAAGGATGCAGTCGCTCCCAACAAAAGAGAAATGCCGTCATACAACTCTTTATGGGAAAACCAATTTTGAGTAAATTCCTTTTCATTTAAGACCAGCGTACCTTTCGCCGGGTCGGCGATGTGATAGGCATTATTTCCTATTTTGTAAAGTATGACATAGTGGTTCTGCCGCCAATGCAAAATACACGGCAGCTGCACATCTTTTAATTGTTCTATGGTTATTCTTACCCCTAAAGACCGAAGTCCTATTTTTTCTGCCGCATCGCTGATGTTCCATAAAGTGGTTCCGCCTCTACCCGTAAAGCATAATTCCCTTAATTTTTGGATCGAATAGCTTCGGCCATAGTACTTTGCTACCATACGTAGACAAGTCGGACCACAATCCAAATTGTCTTGCTGTTTATAAAAGACAAAACTCAATTTCTTAATTCTTTGTTAAAGTGTATTGTCCCAGAAAGTACGTTGGAGCAGTTAGCTGATTAATTAATTGTTGCTGTCTTTCGAAGGCGGCCAATTGATCGGGTGTTGGGTTCGATGGTGGTGATATTGTAATTGGTGATTGCTTGTACCCATTTATAAGTATCTTATAGGTAATATTTGATTTATCACTTACAGATATATTTAAAAGCTTAAGTTTTATAGAGAACTCACAGGTGTAAACTCTTTTATTATCGAATTGGGCCCTAACTCGTATACCGCTGCGGTTATATACTGAAATCAAAGTGTCTACACCAGGTATTCCATTAACGCCAATAAATTTAAGACTATCATCAATCATCTTATTATAACGCCTTTTTACCGAATCTGCCGCTTTTAACGATGTATCCTTAAGTGCATATTGTTTTCTGTTTAGACCAAAATAAGGTGGTGTTTTACTTACAGGATAGGTAATATCCGTCTGGCTTCCATTTTCTTTTGTCGACCGATGCTGAATGCTGAAGGTAATGCCCTTGCTTACAATGCGACTAATTATACTTGGATCAGTTGCTTGTACAACAAGGTAAAGATTATCGTCATCATTAGCCATTGTATAAAAAATATCCGTAGCGTGATTGTAGGCTTGAAATTTATCGGCCCATTCAGTTGCTTTACCATCAATTTTCACGTCCTTAGGAGCTCGGAGGCTGTTTCCCTGTATATTGGGCAGCTTTTGGGCATTGGCGGTACTTCCAATCCCTAAAAATAGTAATATATATATTGAAGTTCTTAATGTCATATTTTCAACGCATTGACAATTAATAAATTAATCCTTGGCAAACATGCCTTTGTGCATGTGAACTTTATCCGTATTTAATCTGTATTGTGTTAATCTGAAATTTTTAATCCAGGTTAAAATCTAATAACACCGTATCTTTAAGAAAACGAGAGCACGAACATCACGACTCTCGTGTCTGACCCTTTGTATACATGATGAAGATTTTTTAAAGAATTATAAGTAATAAGAGTCATTTTTAGCAATGACCCTTATTACCATTGTTAATTATTGACAGCCGCAATCAATGTTATCACAACTATTACTACTCTCACATAGCTGATCAAAAAGGTCCTGGCAACCACATGAAGTAATTCCTGTGCTGGTATCGCAACCAAGTGTGCCCCATGGGTTAGTGCCCCCGGAAAAAGTACAATTGAAGCCTCCGCTAATCATTTTCATTTGGTCCTTGGTGAGCATTTCCTTAACTCTCCCAAATTTTAGTTCTAATTTTTTCATGTATTTTGGTTTAAGCTTTCGGGATTTATTCGGGTCCCGTTTTCCCTATCCTGTTTTACTAAAGACAAGCAACTTTTCTTGTTCGCGAAACAAAACTCTTTTAGAAATTATCACAAGACGTATTTAATATCTTCACCTTGGTAAACCGAAGGCAGTTTGCGCCCATTTATAAATAAAGTGGGAGTACTAGTGATATCTGCTCTATTTGCCCATACCTGTTGCTCATTGAGGGGTTCAGATGTTATTTTCAATTCCATAGCTGGATAGGTCTCACTCCACGCTTCATATATCTTTTTTTCCTGTTTATACCAATCATTTATTGCTTGCTTAAGCTTATTCTCATTGTTATCTGATTTTAACGCCATGAAATGACCTATAACTCTTTGATCTATTTCTTTTCTATATCGCCTGCTAACAAAGACCAGCTGAAGTTTAATATCGTCTCTCATGTCAACTAAATCATCCAAAATGTGATGCATTTTTGAACAATGAGGACAAAAAGGATTTGATACAAGCGTTACTATATTATTTGCTGCCTTATTACCGATTACGATGGTATTATCTTCGGACGGTAACTTATACTTAAGTTCTTGGTGCAGCATATTTTGAAATAGCTGCTTGTTGTATTTATACTTATATAATTCTGGTTTGAGCACACCCAGATGTGAAGAATTGGTGAGGTGCGGTTTAACATATATCCAAAAAAGTATAGGTGCGAGGATGCCCATAAACAGGCGGCCAAGACAATACAAATCGGGAGAGAAATGTCCCTCGAGTAAATAAGGGAATAAAGCGAAAAACTCTAACCATAATAGCGCCTGAACCGAGCAGCAGAAAACGCACCATTGTTTGGCTATTCGCCATTGATAATAAATGGAATAAAAAGTATAAGGTAAGCACAATATATTCAATATAGCCAACCATCGCATTATGTTATCGTCGCTGTTATTAAAAAACAGAACCAAAAATGTTCCTGAAAAATAAAAGAATCCTACTTCACTCCAACTTAACCAAGTGAATAGTTTTGCAGCTTTTGAAGATAAAATAGCGTTGCAATTTTTGTTTTCATCACTTCCACAAATTTTTTGTATAAGCGGATTATTAGCATTGAGGCTTTGCATTAGCAAAAAAACAGAAGTGATTATGCCCAAAGTTTTAAGGATTATTAGCAAGCCTATACGCCAATTAAACCCGGCAAAATACCTGTGGTTTAGCAAAAAATAAATGGCAATTAATAGCAAAACACCCGACAAAACAAGCGGCACTCGAAAATATTCAACAATCTCTTTTTTTCGCTTGACTGCATAATCAGATTCACCAGAAGATTCCTCTTTTTCAACGGCTAATATCGTACCCTGATATTTATTATTGAACTCGTCTAAACTCAAGACATGATTGTTCCAACGATCGTTCGATACAACAATTTGGCTCGCTGTTTTTTTTGTCACCAAGACAAATTCCGATTTCTTGAAGCAGGCGATAAAAGGAAGAGGCAATTCGGTTTCTAATAACTCTTCCAAACTTACCTGATACGCCGCATTAGGCACATTCCATCTATCAAATAAGTCACTAAAAGCAAGCAAGCTTTGAGGATCAGGATGTTTTTGAAATTCAGCGATGATGCTGGCATGGGTAACCGGGATACCCAATTGCTTAATTAACAGGCTTAAGACTTTAAGAGAATTATGATGTTGCACCGATAAGGATTAGATTTTTAGTTCGACACAAGGTATATACAATTGCCCATTAATTAAATAATCTTTAAAAAAACAATGTAATTTATCCGTTACAATTCCGGGGCGATCATTCGTATATATTTCCTTTTAGTGTAATCCTTGTTTATTTTGTTTGAAATAACTGACTAGATAATTACTTTTAGACCGAATCTTATCGCAGCAACTAATACGGTGACAAAAACTCCAATTTTAATCTTTCTGATTAATAATGAGGTTGATTTAAGCAATCAACCCAAATTGAATGAATTACCAGCCAAGTCCGGACTTCTGGAAGGCGGAGTGATACCGAATCTTTATCAAAACACCAATTCAGGATTGCGAGTAACATCAATATCACATTTGATTTGTCAAGCGATTATTCAAATCAATTTTCATCGATTCGTAGATCTCAAATTTCCACATCAAACCAAAAAACCTTAAAATGAATATGCAACCTATTCCAACTTTCGTTATTAGCTCCCAAACAGGGGCTGAAAAAGAAAATGTATTGAAAACTTTTAGTCATAAAGACGAATTTGAATTGAATTTTACAGAACCCATTGTTGATAAAAGTGATACAAATGAGTTCTGGCAAATCGTTCAACAAATTGTGCAGGTAGCAGTAGATAGAGATTACGATTACTTTTTACTATGTAAAGATGATCATCTATTTACGAATAATTACTCAAAGGAAGATTTATTCGATTGCATTAGCCAAGCAAAACAAATAGGTTCTGACATATTATGCGGCGATGCCCGTTGGTTTTCCAGTGCGATAAGAGTATCAAAAAAAATATTCTGGGTGGAAAGTTTTCCTGACTCGTCATTCACAATTATATTTAGTTCTCTTTTCTCGGGGATATTGGCAGAAGGTGACAAAATATTTTCTGTAACGAATCGCATGTTTTTTATTTATCCTTTTATGTCATATCCCTCTGGCTTTGAACAAGAAGACTCGAGATCTGAAAATTTTCAAACAAATATTAAAGATACTGGATTTGAAGTTTCACAAAAAGTCGAACTTTTGGACTATGTTTCTAAATTTTATGAAGATCTTTCAAACGAAAATGAAGGCCAACTTTCTATAGAAGACTTTGATAATATCGCTATTCCAACCTATATAATTAATCTTCCGGAACGTACTGAACGGCTGGAACATATTCAAAAACAGTTTGCAGGCAGGCAGGAATTTGATATTAAAATAATAGAAGCTTGTAGAAACCGAATAGGCGCTGTAGGGTTGTGGGAAACAATTCGCATGATAATAGAAATGGCTATTGATAATGAAGACGACGTGATTATTATTTGCGAGGATGATCATGAATTTACAAACGACTATTCTAAATCTTATCTGCTCAAAAACATCATGGAGGCCTATTTACAGCAGGCAGAGATGCTTTTGGGCGGAATCTGTGGATTTAAAAGAGCACTTCCAATTTCAGACAACAGAGTTTGGGTTAATTACTCACATTGCCTTCAATTTACCATCTTGTATAAACCTGTATTCCAGAAGATATTAGACGAACCCTATAACAACAAGGTAATTCCAGACATATTACTTTCTGATCTAGTAATTAATAAAATGGTATTGTACCCTTTTATTTCGATACAAAGATATTTCGGTTACTCTGACGTTTCTAAGCTGAATCATGAGGATAAAGAAATGGTGGCAACAAATTTCGCTTGGGCGAATGACAAACTAAAAAAAATATATGGAGCAAAAGCAGCCTTCATAAATAAATTACAAGACCATCTTTAAAGAACTAAAAACAGCTTCCCCTAGGACTATCTTAATTTATTTGAAGATAAACTAGATTAATTTGGAGGTGTACTTCTATTACTCTGAGAATAAATTAATCAATGCAAACTAATAAAAATTTGGAATTAGTTATAGTAAACCATAAAAACCCGGGCAACATAAATGATTTTTCGGGTACATCATATTTCATGACTGAAGCCTTCAGAAAGGAATGTAAAAATTTAAAAGAATTTAACGACTTTGAATCGTCAGAAAGGTTCCAAAGCATCGTCAAAGGCAACTTCAAAAAGAAATTCAACTCAGTAGAAAAAACTTTTTCCCAATATTTATTAAACCTTGATACCAAACCTGATTTCATCTTGTGTCAAGGCGGCAATTCAATGATTCCGTTGTATAAACATGACATTCCGATAACCTTTTGGCATGATAGCACTTGGTTAACATTGTCGCAAAGCTATAAAAGCAAAAAGGCATTTAGCACATTCAAAACGAATTACAAAAATTTCTATTTATGGGATAAGGCCGTATTGGAAAGGTCTGATTTAATTATTTTTTCTTCTGAATTTATTGCCGAAGCATGTCGAGAGTATTATAATATTCAACAAAACAAGATTAAAGTCGTGCCATTTGGTGCAAACTTATCCGCCCCTCCGAATCAAAAAACACTAACAGAATCTATAAATTCAAAAGTCTGTAATGAAACGCTGAACTTAACATTCATTGGGAAGGATTGGAAACGAAAAGGACTGGCAGCCGCTTTCAATCTTACAAAGAAATTAAACTATATGGGTATAAATACAACACTAAATGTTGTTGGGTGCGAGCCCCAATTACCTGATTTAATCAATTCTCCCTATGTAATTATTGGGGGCTTTTTGAACAAAAAAAATACCGATCATTTAAAAAAATTTGAAAGCATATTGTTAAACACCCACTTTCTTGTTCACCCTGCGTTATCCGAACCTTTCGGGATTGTGTTGTGTGAAGCCAATGCCTTTGGCGTACCGGTTTTGGGCACTTCAATAGAGGGGCTTAAAACGATTATTAAAAATGGTGAAAATGGGTTTCTGTTTAAAAAAAATAGATTTATTAATAACGCCGCAGATAAATTATTTGACTTGTGGACAAATTTTGATAGAGAATATCATAGTTTGTCCAATTCGACACTTTCAACCTATCATGAATCTTTAACTTGGACTACAAATGTGAAAGTTGTGAGGTCAATTTTAGAAAAGTTTAAGTAAAATCACCCTTCAATTAAGACATTTACACGGCGATTAACCTAGCCTGAAGGATACCTTATAACAGGAATTTACTTCGGATGTTTCCCAACTCCATTCACATAAGCAAAGACAATAAGGATTATTAGTTATTAAATAAAAGAAAATCAAATGGATACGAAACTGATTCTCATCTGACTTTTTGTTAATTATCCCCGATATCTAAGCTACATCCATTCACCATTGCTGAAATATTTTCCTGTCAATTAACACGCAAAAATCAAATACTAAAATGCTTTGATTATTTATAAATATTTGAAAATAAACTGTTTAGGCTAAGATATCACCGTGTTTTTATATAGACGGGAGTAACTTCACAGATCATTCCATTTTCAACGCTTAGGTTAATGAACAATAAAGATTTTTGAATAAACTATCATATACATGCTTATAGTTCAAATCTGTCGAGAGGGAAAAATGCTCATCCTGCCAACGGGCGCAGCAATAACTACCTGCATTGGAAATCTTAGATAGCATCGCAACCAGATGTTCAAGGGTTAAGCTGGGTATTCCGGGGAAGCTGACCATGTGATTCACTGGCAAAGAGAGCAGTGATTTAGCTGGCGGCAGAGTTCAGCAGATGCTGTAAAAGCGTTTTCAAAGTTAGTTATTAAATTGGTTATTGATAAGTGACATCTTTATCATCCGGCTGCCGTTTTTTCCTCATCGATTCGCCCTTCAACTCAATGCGGTGTGCGCTGTGGACGATCCTGTCCAGTATAGCATCAGCAATTGTTTTTTCACCAATTACTTCATACCATTTACCTACCGGAAGCTGCGAGGTGATGATCAATGATGTTTTACCATGCCTGTCCTCAATGATCTCCATTAATGCAGCCCTGCTCTGTGCATCAAAAGGCTGGATACCGAAGTCATCCAGTATAAGCAGTTCCTGCCGTTCGATCTTAGCGATCTCCTTGAGATAGGAACCATCAGCCTTGGCCATCTTCAGTTTAGCAAAGAGTTTGGGCGTACTGGCATACATCACCCGGTAACCCAGCATACAGGCCTGGTAGCCAATAGCCGAAGCGATATAGCTTTTACCAATACCTGTGCTGCCGGTGACCAGCAGGTTCTCAAAGCGGCTAATGAACGTACAGTCCGCCAGGCGCATGATCTGGTTACGGTCAATACTCCGGTCGGCATGATAGTGAACATCTTCCACTGAGGCTTTGTAGCGGAACCTGGCATAGAATATCTGCCGCTCTATACGGCGGTTATGGCGGTCGTCCCATTCTGCATCCACCAGGTGGGCCAGCAGTTCATCGGTTGTGTAATCATTGGTTTTGCCTGTTTCCAGGGCACTTTTAAAGGCATGGAACATACCGAAGAACTTCATCTTCCGCAGTTTGTCTAAGGTGTTTGTATTCATTCTATTGATGGTTTAAAGGGTTATTGGTAATAGTCTTCTCCTCTGATATTATCATGACTGGGCATCGGCAGTTCATCGGCAAACAGGCTTTCTTCATACTGATCCATGTTCTTTTCCAGAATCATCTGGATGGTCTTGTAATTATAGATACCGTAGTTAAGGCCTCTTCGGCAAGCCAGTATCAAACGCTCATTACCGACCTTCCGGGAAAAGTTCAATATCCCCAGACATGATTTATAAGCTTGTTCGACATGCGTTTTCCGGTCAAATATGTTATGGATATAAAGCCTTACATCTTCATGAATGGCGGCTGCCCACCCCAGGAAACGCTCGGGGTTCCAGTCCGTAACGAACTGGTGAGTAGAAGCCAGATGTTCTTTATCTGTCGTATAACCATGCATGCTCCTGGTGCGCTTATGTATAGCGATCCGTTCATAATGATAAAAGGCCTCCACTGAATTGCTGGAATATAAAAGCTTGATCTTCTTGCCTATAAACCGGTAAGGCACACTGTAATTGTGTTTGTCCGGACCGAGACAGACATGCCCGTTCTTCATGATCGTGGCATGAAACTGCTTTTTAAGCTCATATCGTAACACCGGTAAAGGCGTAAGTACGCCCCGTTCCACTTCTTCAAACTGCTGTCTTCTGCTGTAGTTCCGGCCCTGCAATAATAGGTTGTTATGTATTTCCAGGGCCTCCCTGATCGCCTCATTCAATTCATTCAGCGTGTGATAAACGGACTTTCTTAAAGGCGCGTAGATCCGGGTATACATGATCTTAACCGCACCTTCTACCAGCGCTTTGTCACGCGGGCGGTACGCCCGCGCTGCAAGAATGGTGGTGCCGTAGTGGTCTGCAAAGTCAGCAAAGGTTTCGTTCAGCGTGGGCTCATAACGGCTGCTTTTGGTTACCGCCGCTTTCAGGTTATCCGGGACGATAGCGTCGGGAACACCGCCGATATAAAGCAGGGTATGCTCACAGGCCATAATAAAGTCCTCCTTCTGCTGGGTGAGCACAGCTTCCACATAGGTGAGCTGGCTCGCTCCCAGAATGGCAACAAAGACCTCTACTTCGGTGATCTCACCTGTATCCTTATCGGTGATACTTAGCTTTTTACCTGCAAAGTCCACATAAAGCTTATCTCCGGCTTTATGGTCTATATGCATCACCGGGTTTACCCGGGCCTTCCACTGGTTGAAGTAAAAGCAGAACTGGCTGTACAGGTAGCCATCCGGAAACTCTTTATAATACTCTTTCCAGAGCATCTGCCGGTTAACACCGACACGTTTCAACTGTTTATCTACATAGGGGTAGCAGCGCAGCATAGACTGCATCCGGCTGTTGGGCGGATGCTCCTTGCTTTTACCAAACAAGTCCTCCAGTTCTTTGTCATTCAGCGCATTGACCTCATCGAACGTAAAGCCGCTATCCTTAAAAGAGGTCAGGTACTTCTTTACCGTGTTCCGCGAAGCGTCCGCTTGGGCTGATATCGACAGGATGCTGCGCCCATGGCTGTGCATCCTTAATATCTTTCTAATCTTACTCATACTGATCGTAGTGTTGGCCATGCTGGGGAGGTTGTTTGAAACCTCACAAAGATGGTTGCTTCTACAGCATAAGCCGACTCGTCCGGGGTGGTCAGTTTGACCCGGAATAACTGGTCAATTTGACCCGGAATAGGTGGTCAGTTTGCCCCGGAATGCCTGGTCAATTTCTAGCGGAATCACTTTACCCTTTACCTATGAATCACTGGTCAATTTCAGCGGAATATCCACCATTCTCTCATCATTTGAATATTTAGCGTTTTCAATATTTCTTCATCAATTCGCAAATTATCTAACAAATAATTACCAGCATTGCTAACGCTTCGCAAGGTCAACCCTGATGTATTAATGATCTTATCGCATATTGCCTTTTCAGGACTGGCGATCATTGCGTATTGCTCATTTGTTAGCCAGACCATATTAATACCAAAGGCATAGTAAGGCAAAGGCAATTGAATATAAGTAAATAAGCCTATTGGCGTATCAAAAGCTCGGGATGCTTTTGTTGTCATCGAGGTAATCGAATATACGCGCTCAGGTATTAGACCATAAAAAGATAAAGCAGAATCAACAGATACATAACTAGGGCCAAGTAGGTGATTCGCTAGCAACGGGTTTTCAGGCCGTCCAGCGTGTGATTTAGGACCAGCGATATAAATACCTCTTTTGACTGAAGTTAAAAGACCTTCCGACTTCAAAGCACTGATTTTATCATTTGGCCGCTTGTACTCTTTTAACCAAGATTTTAAAAGTTGTCGCGTTATGGGTTGACTTGAGTGATTCGTTATGGTCTGATTGATATCCATAATTAACTGTAAAAAACCAATAAGGTAATCGGAGCCAAACCGATTATCTTATTATAAAAATACAATTGAGTTGTGCTTAAATATTTATACCCTTTCGGGTATAAATACGAATTTATCAATAAATATTATACCCGATAAGGTATAATGTTTTCATACCGTCTTAAATTGTCTTT
>Ga0302303_10001014_pt1 | contig 19628 bp, 20 predicted proteins | sample III_Palsa_E2_1_FD_194542 | JGI IMG/M metagenome (GOLD analysis project Ga0302303, IMG submission 194542) | Peat permafrost microbial communities from Stordalen Mire near Abisko, Sweden - III_Palsa_E2_1 | ecosystem: Environmental > Terrestrial > Soil > Palsa > Peat permafrost | place: Sweden...
CAATAACCACTTTTAATAACTAACTTTGAAACGCTGAAACAGCATTTGCTGTACTCGTCCGCCAGCCAAATACATGCTCCGTTTGCCACGGAATGACATGGTCACCCTCCGCAGAATACCTACAATGCATTCGTTTTTTATTACATTATAACCCATTGTATTTACAATCAGGGGTGCATAAACAGCGCAATGTCCACCTGAATTACAAATTTGTTCTAAAGTTAACCCCTTGTCGAATGGATTAACCTTCCATGCTTTACGCACTTGTTGCCCGGTACCTACAAAATCATCTACAAAAACAATAGGCGTTGGAGCTGCAAGAATATTCAACGCCTCACTCAATCTGCCATACTCAACGATACGGCCTTGCGGGATGCCGACCTCATCACGCAATTTTCTCGCAAATAAATTGCCGCTATCGGTCGGATTGGGGGACTCCCCGGGTATATAGCTATAAACGCATCTATCGTTGAAGTCTGAATGTTGCCAGTCAGTGAAATGGTTTTTAAAAAAATAACCTGCTTTTGCTACAGATGCTTTAAGCATGTGGTTTACCATTCTTACAGAATAGTGATTAAAAAAGTCTAAAATACTGCATGCGATATTTCTATCATCTCCAGCAGCAAAATTCTTTAACCAGCCATCATAATTTAAATCCTCATCTAAAGGCCATGCTTGAATTGTTTGGAAGAATTTACTTCTGTCTTTTGTATCGACGTAAATCGGATGTTCCGGATCTGCCATTTTTTGGTATAGCTAAGGTTTATTAGAGTTGTAAAAAAGATTGCCTATAAAGATATTTTAATTATTATAAATATCACTTAATTCATACAAATGATAATATTTACTGTTGAACATTCAATAAGCAGTGTATTTTCGCACAACCTACAATACTATCGTCAAATTTCCAAGAAACATTTGGATTGTGGTTGTCATCCAATTATTAAAGCAAGCCATGTTTTGGTTATACCAAGGCGGCTTGGCGGGATACCCGGACCCAATAGGCCGCAACTAAGTTGTGGCACATCTCATAATTTATTTTTTATTTAAATAACTGAATTCCTACCTCGATTCAATTTCCGTAAGGGAATTCTTATCGTGATAAACTTTAATCAATCAATTTCATTTCATTTTTTTAGCTAAATACACAAAAAATAAAATCCAGACTCCAAACCCGACAATAAATGCCGGGGTCTTGTTATGCAATGAGGTTGCCGCCAAAAATGCGCCAGTCCCAATTACGCAAGTAATACACATCAAAATGAATGTTCTCATAGTAATAGCATTTTATGCGCTTACAAGGCGCATGGTTTTCCTTTGTTCATTTGGGTTCTCCACTTGTTTAACAGCAATTTGTTTTATGGAGTTTGTTTTTGGTTCCTTTATTTTCCTTATAAAACGTATGACAGCTGCCTGTACATCATCAACGATGTTCCACTCTTTTTCAATATAAATATCGGTGATTTTGTGTTCTCCCTCAACGTGATTTAGTGCTTCACCAATGTCATCTTTACTGATTTTACATTTATTTCGTGCGATGTTGGCAAATGTGTGGCGCGCCCAGTAAAAAGTAATATCGGGTATATTAGTAATCTCCCTTAGCTTCTGCATGCCCTTGCTGAGAGCAGTGTCTAAGCCATTATACGTTGTGTATGTGGATTGTAAACGCCCCATGTATTTTTCTAATAATGGCTTTGCTTCTGAAACTATTTTAATACTAATGAATGCATTATCGTCCCGTACACCTTTAGTTTTTGAGCGGTTATATTCTAACCTTGCACTTTGAGGATTATAATTATTAATATTGAAAATATCGACAGCGTTCATCCCGCACATATAAAAACTCAGCATAAATAAATCTCTTGCCAGTTCTGCCCGGCTATCGGGAACAACCTCGCAATTTCTAATTTTCAATACCTGCTCTGCAGTGATATTTCTCTTTTTTGTTTTTGGCGGCGCACCGATTTTATATTTAGCAAATGGGTAGTGTTTGATCTTAATAACTCCAATATCATCATTATTATAGACCTTTCTGGCTTCATTGAATAATGTGCGCAAGTCACGCATGTGGGCATAAACTCCACCATCCTGCATTCCTTTTTCAATTGTAGTTACTTCTTTATTTAGCTGGTTAATTCTTTTCATTGTGCGGTCGTTTCTCAACCACTTTTCGTAGGCGAAAAGCATTCCTGAATTAATTTCAAGAATTGGCACACATTCTTTTTTGAAATAATCGACCAAGCTATTTTTTACTGAGCGGTGATTATTAGCAGTACCATCCCGGCCAGCCTTTCGTAAGGATTCAATATGCTGGGTGCAGAATGCGATAAAGTCAACTTCCTTGTCCTTATCCCTCAAATAGTTTTTTAATTCCTCAACGTTAAAGAAATCAAGCTTTGGGCCAAGCTGACTTATGCTTTCTCTATAGCCGTCTAAGATTTCATCAAGGATTTTAACAAGCTGTTTATCCTTGATTTTAAATCCCTTGTCAAGTTGCCTATCCGTGACAAAATGATTTGTGTCGAGTATTCTTCTTTCCTTTTTGTGAAATACTCTAATTTTCACATTGTAGGTTCCATCGGCTTTTTTTTGATCCTGATAAACCACTGCGCTAACTGTCGCCATAATTAATTTCTTAGCGACGAAAAACCACCCAGACGTATTTCGGACGATTTTTCGTCAAGTTCAACAAAAAATTATGTAAGACCCGACGAAAGGAGATTTACCTTGTCAAGCTGCGCTGGTCTGAAAAACCGCGTTTCTGATACAAAAATAGCCTTTTTTCCGAAGAAAAAAGGCTATTCTGGTTGGTGCGCCCACCTGGGCTCGAACCAGGGACCAAAAGATTATGAGTGGTCGAGTTGGTTCGGAATATCTTGAGCAAAAACTGCGTTTTTGACTTGCTTAGGGCTAATTTACGACTATAGTTTTGTTTTTGCAAGTAATTCCATGACGGAATGGTGACGGTTTTTTGTTGAATTCAACAATTATTGCTGCTTTATCGCACTGATCAATTGCTTATAAGTCGATCGGACGATCTTTCCACCTTGGGGTAAAAAAGCGTTTTCGAGTTACATATGCGAATTAATGAGTTTCAGAGTTATTAAAAATATTCCAGACGCATTCGAAAAGTTATTTAAATTCTGGGTTTGCCAATAGCAGATAAGTAAAAGGTAAATGAAGACTGTCCTATGTATTTTCTGTTGTGGACATAAGGATTTTCAGTCTTTTTCTTGCGCTGTCAGAACCGTCACAAAAACCACTCTGATTGCTTTTAATAAGCGATTTTACGACTTTTTTCTCGGATACGCAAATCTTTTGTGCCCTTTTTGTGTCCTTTTTTGGGATTTTTCTTCCTTGTGCCCGGTGTTTTTTTACACCATTTAATGCAGAGATATTTTTATTGCAAAACCATTTCCAATTGGCTGTCAGCATCCCATATATAGATAAATTAAAACCAATCGAAAAAATTGGCATCAACCGTGCCATTATGGTTAATGACAGGCTATGTGTCGTAAAAGAGATAAATGAAAACAGCAGTACCGTTGAATATAATAATGGCGGTAAAGAAACAATTAAATTCGGGACGCTGATGGACCCTTTAGAAGCGCCGATAATTTTAGTTTCCTGGAATAACTGATGAATCAACGAATCACTTACATTTAAAGGAAGTTTAAAGTTACTTGAACGCGGACAAGGCAGAATATTATGAGTCTCCGGCAGAGGGTGAAACGCGAAATATTTTTAAGAGTAGAACACTTCGTTTCTGACTTACAGAGGCCAGTTTACAACGAAAATTTTTGATTTACAAGCATTGCAAAAAAAGCATTACGACGAAATCCCGACACTTTTTTGTCGAATCAAACAAAAAAACCTGTAGAACTTGCATTGCAATAAAATACTATATTTCGCCAACTTTTACCACAGAATCGCGTCGATAATAGGGTCGGTTATTGGGCTTATTACGAACCTGTTTATAGCTGATTTAAAAAAAATAGCTCGAATTTGAGGTCGTTAATGGGGCATTCTCGAACCATTTTGAAATTAAAAAGATTCGGTCAAGCAATCGAAATTAACCTTATTGAATTTAGGCAATGGTTTATCCCTTGCTGGCTTACAAGGTAGTTATAAGTAGCACATACCTTGTTACTTCATTTTCATTTCTTAGATAAAAGATTACCACTAGTTCCATTATCTGGCTTAGCGAACCGCACAATGTGCTAAGGGCTTTGCGGGTAAGTGTTTTACAGTGTTCTCAGATATCCCTAGTTGCGCTGCTATCTCCTTGTGCGACAAGTTCTGTTAGCGGCTAGGTCGGAGTGCCAACTAGGTAAGCCGCGCTAGCTGTTTTAGTTATAGGTAAGATCAGCATGCCGGCTGTCTAAGCTGCCGACTTTTGTAATAAGGGTAAAATTGTCCATGTTGGCCATCCGATGGACTTACCGTCAACAGGCTGTCGACAATCCCTTTGATTGGGCTCCCGTTAATAGACAGCACCTCATCGCCGGGTTTGACCAGCGGCGAGCGGGATAAATTATGGGTGATGATCATTTTCCGGCCGATCAGCCGGAACAGCACCGGCGGCACCGTTTTGGAGTAAAGCGCCTCTTTAATGGCCTTGTCCTGGTTCCAATAATTTAGATAGGTATGACCGCAGCGGATATGCGTGATCGCCTGCGATAATAAAATATAATATTGCGCCTGGCTAAGCGGTTTACGGGTCCCGAGTTCTAAAGCAGTAAATAGCGAATCCACCTGTGCAGGCGTTTCATAACGCTCAATGCCCGGATGCAGGCTGGTTAAAGCGGCTTTGAGGATAGGCAGGTCCTGGGCATAAAGCTGGCTGGAAATTAGCAGCACGATCAAAAGGCTAACATATTTTTTCATGGCACAAAGATGTGCCCCTGTTTTTTTAGGGGAGGGTCATATCATGATTTGAACCCTCAAGTCCGGCAATATAATCGCTCGGTGTTTTCCCGGTCACTTTTTTAAAGGAGCGGTTAAAGGTTGTTTTGGAATTAAAGCCGCAATCCCAGGCGATCCCCATTAAACTGTATTTTTTCTGTTCACCTAATTTCAGCCGGTCGAGCACCGCCTGTACCCGCAGCCCGTTGATATAATCATTAAAATTCAGGCCGTAGCCCTCATTGATGATTTTCGACAATACCGCGCTGTTAGTGCCAAGCTTTGCGGCCAGCGTGGCCAGGCTGATCGCCGGGTCTATTTGCGGTTGCTCCAGCGCCACCAGTTCCTCCAAATTTTGCTTCCACCTGTCTACGTCCTTTAAAGCAGGCGCCTTGTCCTTTGTCGCAGCAGGCTTAAAATGCAGTAACCTGAACAGTCCGCCGGAATGCGCAAAACCATTAATAGCAGTATAATAGATCAGCGCGCCAAGAAGCAAATAAGGGTACCAATTCGCGATATAGTTGATGTGCGTAAACAAATTGAGGAAGTTAAAGCAGAAAAACAGCAGGATCGCCAGCAGGCTAAACCAGATCAGCCCCTTCAGCCAGCGCAAGCTGGTGCTTTCCGTTTCTGCAAAATGTGCCACCAAATATTGTTCATAGCCCTTTAAGCTGCGTAAAATAATAAAGAAGTAATAAAATAAAGAAAGGTAAGCAATGATAAACACAGGCAGCGACTTATCCCATTCCGCCAGCGGCCCGCGCGTACCGAACTGCGCATCCACGTTGTTGGGAAAGGGCCGGTAGACCAAAAAATCCACCCCAAACTTCAGCGCATACAACAGCAGCAACAATAGCGGAACAACAAAGTGCGGCCAGTCCGAACGTCTTAGTCTGAAATCACGGTTGGTGAGGCTCAGGAAATAAAAATACAAACAAGGCCCGATCAGCGCCAGCGTATTGAACGGGAAGTAGAACATCAGCGTGGTGAGGGCATTATGCCGGTCATACCAGCCTGCAAAACCCAGCATCCAAAAACTCAGCCGGACGGTCAATAACAATAAAAGGAACCCCAGAAACAGCATATACATTTCCCCCTGCTTCCGGTACCGTGCAAAACAAAGCATGCTATAGATCATGCCCGTTAAAAAGGGGCATAATAAAAGCGAACTGTAGGTGTTGAAATCAAACATGGCTTGTCAAGATAGCTATTCCATTTTACATGCGAAGTCAAATATCGGAAAGCTGCTCGGGAAGTCATTATTGGCCCGACGTTGGGAAAGCGCGCTGTTGGTCAATGTCGATAACAACACGCTAGCGCGTCTAATGAAAAACGAGGAAGCCATGAACGCGCTGATGAGTATAGAGGGTTTCCGTAGCCTTAATCAGGATAGCGAGACTATCATCAATAAATCGGAAGCAGTTCAAAAGTTTAAAAAGAGGCTAATGGGCGAGAGCTAGCTAAGAAGGAAAAGGAAACGCTTTCAGAAGAAGAAAAAGAATATAAAAGTAAAAGAAAGCAAATTCAGGAAAAGCTGATCAAATTTGCTACCCGAATTCCGGTTTTCATGTACCTTACCGATTTTCGTGAGCGAAGCCTGAAAGACATAATCACTCAGCTCGAATTTGGCCTTTTCAAAAAGGTTACTGGCATGAGCGTTCGGGATTTCGAGTTACTGGTTAGTTTAGGTGTTTTTAACAGCGAATTAATGAATGACGCCGTGTATAAATTTAAACGTTATGAAGATTCAAGCTTAACCTATACGGGTATCAATAAACATGAAAATGTAGGTTTATACGATACGGTTTTGTCTGCGAATGATTATAAGGAAAGTTTTGTTAACGAAGATTAAGTAATATTTGGATTCTTTCCTAGCTATGGAATTACCCTGGATTGAAGCATATCCGGTTCTCCCTACAATAAATTTCGATCATAAAGGCCCATTTTTCCTTCAATATATCCGCATTTTTACCAGACTTGGCGGCTATCTGGGTGATAGCCAAAAGCATAATTAACAACGATAGCGATTTAATATCTTTGGCTGGTGGTATTGAGGTATTGAATGCACCGGGAAACTGCGCAAGCCAGGTTGCGTTGCTATTGCGAAAAAATGGGATATAAGCTGCCGCTGATCTATGCTCAAACGTTTGAAGTCCCCTCCAGCCATTGCAAAAATTCAACAGCTTTAACCTTGCTGACCATTATGGTTTCCGTGGTTTCCATGATAAGTTTTACAGCCAGCTTCCGGGAAAAGAAACGCTCGACATTGCTCACGGCGTTCCGGTTGATGAGGAACTGCCTGTTTGCCCTGAAAAATAGTTCTGGGTCCATGGTCTTCTCCATTTCATCCATACTGCCGGTCAAAAAATAGTGATGGTTTTGCAGGGTGCATACCTTTACAATCGTAGCATCTAAACATAAATAAGCGATATCCTTTACATGTACCGGGATGATCTTCTCTCTTGAATTAAATAAGAGTGTAGATTTGTAAGGGCTTTTAAGGTTCCTGAGCAATGCTTCTATTTCAAAAACTGCTGTGTCCGGACTGGACAGCTTTTGCAGTGTTTTAAGCTTATTCAGTGCTTTCTCTACTTTATCTTTATTGATCGGTTTAAGCAAATAACTGATGGCATTGGTGTCAAAGGCCTCCATCAGGTATTCGTCGAAAGCGGTACAGAAAATTATAGGGCAGGTGATCTTTACAGATTGATAAATATCGAAACTCAATCCATCAGCCAGTTGAATATCGGAAAAGATCAGATCGGGTTGCCGATTATTTGTAAACCACGCTACCGACTGCTCAACCGATACCAAAACCGCTAATACCTTAATTGCAGGATCTATCTTATTTATGATTGTTTCCAGCTCTCGAGCCGAACGGGCTTCATCCTCAATGATTAATACATTCATGCGATTAAAGGCAATTGGACCTCGAACAGATCGGGTTTATTTTCGATAACGATGTCTTTATTAAAAAGCAACTGGTAACGCTGCGCGATATTATTCAAACCTATTCCAGATGAAGACTCTACAGACTTCTTTGGCCTGTTGTTATTGACCACTATCAGTGCTTCAGCGGTGGTATAGATGCGTATCTGCAAGGGCTTGTAATCAGCCGCTACGTTGTGCTTAATCGCGTTTTCAATCAGTAGCTGTAACGTCAGCGGCGGTATCTGGTATTCCAGCTTATCCGGGTTTACTTCAATGCTGATCTCGATTGCTTTTTCAAGCCTGGTTTTAATAATGTAAAAGTAAGATTCAATAAATTTCAACTCCTGGCTTATCGTAACGGCGTTATCCTTTTGATGACTTAGTAAATAGCGGTAAACGTTTGCCAGTTCTTCTATATATTCCTTTACAGGCTGTTCGGTGGAGAGAGAAGTTAGTGTATTTAACGTATTGAACAAAAAATGTGGGCTTAACTGTTCTTTTAAGGAAGATAAGTGCGCTTGCAGATTGGCTTGTTTTAAGTGTTCCAGCTCCAGCTTGTTGTGCTCATTTTCATTTATCTGGTAAAAATGTACCACGATAAAACTGATCAGCCAGTTGATCAGCGCGCCCCTGAGTATAAAGAGAATTACGAGTTTGCTGCCGTCAACTTCATTGATCAGCATTAAGTTGCCGCCTAATTCCCCATTAATCTTATCGAATACCGCTGCGATAACAGCTCCGAAAAGAATAGTAATAGTGCTATAAAGAGGCGGGTAAGGTTCAATTCTTTTAAAAAATGAACTGCCAACAAACATATTATTAGCTATCCAGCAAAATAATGCAAAACAGAAAAAATACAGGAAAAATTCGATATACAACCAAATGTCGTAGGTTTCAAAGCTGATCAGCCGCAGCACGATGGCAATGACTGCAACAAAACAGGAGAACGGTATCCCGATTCTTAGATTGTACTTTTTCACTTAGTAAATATAAAGGTTAATACTTAAATGATTAAGCCATCCCTCATGTCAATGATCCGGTCGCTGTTTTTAGCGAAGTCCTCGTCATGGGTTACCGCTATGATAGTTTGGCCCTGTTCACGTGTCAGTTCCTTAAAAATATCGAAAACATTTTTAGTGTTTTTAGAGTCGAGGTTACCAGTAGGTTCATCACCCATTATAATGGAAGGATCGTTGATCAATGCGCGGGCAATGGCTACCCGTTGCTGCTGGCCACCTGATAGTTTGTTGGCCATTTTAAGCGCCTGGTCTTCTAAATCGAGTAGCTTCAGGTTTTTGTAGGCTTTATCTTCAATCTCTTCTTTGCTCTTTTTATTAAGCTTTAAGGCGGGGAGCATGACATTATCCAGCACCGTAAAATCCAATAACAGGTAATGGAACTGGAATACGAAACCAATATGTTCATTACGGAACGCAGCCAATTGGTTCAGTGTCTGCCCGGTGAGTATTTCTCCATTAATGGTGAGTTTCCCTTCATAGCTGGTATCCATAGTTGATAGCACATACAATAGAGTTGATTTGCCGGAGCCCGATTTACCGGTCAGCGTCAAAAACTCTCCCTTTTTTACATCGAAATCTATATTCTTCAATACCTGGAACTTCTCAGGCTCATAAAAGTATTTTACGATATGCTCTGCTTTTAATGCTGTTTCTTTTTCCATGATCTTTATCCCCTTATAATTTCAACAGGGTCTATTTTTGATGCTTTACGTGCGGGCAGGTAACCCGCTATTAAGGTCGTCACCAGGCCAAACAGGAACGACATCGCATAATCTTTAAGATCATAGGTCATTGGTAATGTACTCATCCCTGCGATATTGAAAGGGATATGATTTACCGCTCTGGCAATGATAAAGCCGAATAGCATACCCACTATCCCCCCTAACAAGCCAATAACCATGGCCTGTGTTAAAAATATCTGTGTTACGTCGCCGCCGGAGAACCCCATAGCTTTTAAGATGGCGATCTCCCGTATTTTTTCATTAATGGTCATGTTCATGATGTTATAAATACCAAAACCGGCAACCATTAAAATCACCAGCGAAACGGCCATGGCAATGGTATCGCGTAAAATCGCGGCGGCTTCCAGTTGTTGGTTGGACGTTTGCCAGCTTTCTACTTTAAAGGGTATAACCGGCGCGATGCGGCTGACCAGTGGTGCGGTTACCTCGTAATTTTGTACGTTTACCTGTATATCAGTAACGTATTCGAAGTTCTCGGACAGCAATTGCCGGGCCGCCGAAATATTGATGTAAGCTTTGGTTTGATCAACCTGTTTTAAGTTGGTTTGAAAAAGCCCGATCAGCTTGTAATTATGGCTGATTCCGTCGGAGGTAAGGATGTTGATATTATCATTCAGGTTTACCCCCAGATTTTGTGCAAGGTCTAAACCAAGTATAATACCATCGGGCCGGTATTTAAGGCTGGCCCAGGTGCCAGCAGTCATATAGCTGGCGCTGTTAAATAATTTATTCTCATTCTCCACGTCAACCCCGGATAGGGTGCCATTTAATTTATTGCCCCCGTTTCTAAAAAAAACATTAATGTTGACTTGTGGTGTCACGCCGATTACCTCAGGCTGATCCCTGACCAGCGACATGATCTCTGCCGTATTTTTGATTCCAGTGGTATATTGCAATACTTTTGCGTTGCTAATGCGGACCGCCGTATTGGAAGGATATACTTTTTTAATGATGTTGGTATGGTCAGCCGGTCCGTTATTATAGATCCTGATATGCGCCAATGAAGTAAAGGCCAGGTTATTTTGCGCCACGTTGACCCCACCCAAAAATCCATTCATGAATATATACATAGATATGCCGAACACCACGCCCATTAAAGCCACCAACGTTTGCTTTAAATTGGAGGTCAGGTGTACTTTGGCAATTTTAAAATTAGTCGCTAACATAATTATTGTGGTTTAGGAGCGTTTAACACATCGTTTTCACTAATGCCTCCTGTGATCTCGGTCCATTCCAGGGTCCTGATACCTATGGTCACTTTCTTTTTGTCCTTACTGCCTTTCAGCAGCACATAGTCATCATTGATGATGCAGTAGGAAGGAACCACCAGCGCGTTCTTTTTAGTTTGGATAATAATGTTGGCCTGCAATTGGGTACCGTTCAATACTTTCGCGGGGCCGTTTTTAAACATGGCTTCAGCGATGAACGCCTGGTCGATAGTATCGAAAGAGGGGTATATTTTAGTGATAGCGGCCTCATAGGTCTTATCCTGTTGGCTGTTTAGGGAGATCAGCGTGCGCTGACCTACTTTTACCCGGTCAATATCGCCTTCTGCTATATCCAGCTTAATGATAACGCTGCCCGTGCCCAGCACGGCAACAGCGTCGCCTTTTTTAATGTAGTCGCCTACTTTTTTGTTCACATTCATCACTACCCCCGCTGCCCGACTGGTTAATGCGTTATAATTGTTGTTTTCCTTTTGAATGTTGTAATTCGCACGGGCATTGTCCACATTTAAATTAAGGGTATGCTGTAAATCCGCCAGGGTTTTTTCCAGTTCTTTAAGGCTTGCCGCCGAACTTCGATAGGTTAAACGGGCATTGTCATAATCAGCAGTCGCCACCGCCTGCGTTTTTACCAGGCGTGAATAGCGCTCATAATTAGTTGAATCAACAGCCAGTTTTTGTGCTGCCTGGGCTATCTGTATTTTTAGCTGTTCAATTTGCGCAGAGCCCTGACTGGCATTGGTTTGCGCATAAGCTAAATTTTGAACAGCGTTTTCAACCTGTGTTTGCAGCACACTGTTATCTAACTGGAATAAGCGCTGCCCAACTTTCACGGTATCGCCCTCCACCACATAAGCGTCTTTTACAAAACCTTCTGCGTTAGCCATAACGGTATACTGGTTCTTATTTTCCAGGTGCCCACTGCCAAATACTGCGTCTACAATATCCCTTCGCTCCGGTTTAATTTCGTTTTTATGACTGCATCCTAACAGGGGTAACAGTATTGCTGCAAAAAGCAATTGATGATATTTCATATATATATGTTTTGATGTGTTTTTATTGCCTGGAAATAATGGTTGACTTAGTTGATAACAACAGCGATTGATTATTCAAATAGGTATTCTCAGCCGTTAAATAATCCTGGAAAGCTTTTTGGTATGCATCAAGGCTGATGATCCCTTCCTTATATTTTTGCTGATCGAGCTTTAAATTATCGCCATATAATTTAAAGCTGGCTTCCGATGCCTTAACCATAAGGAGGTAATCGGCATAATTCTTTACCAGTAAGCGGTCATTGATCCCGCTTTGCTGCGCGGCACTGCTATACTGTAATTCTGCGATGTTTTTTTGCGCGAGGCTGCTTTTATATTTATTGGCATTGCTAAAGCCGGTAAAAATAGGGATGTTGATGCTCAAGCCGATATAATTATACTCGCTCCAGGCATGATTCCCGAAGGACAAACCAAAATTATCACGGTATTGCTGATCGCCAAAATAAGCGGTGGCAGCAATTGTAGGATAGGCGGCCGAGCGTTGTGAACGCGCCTGGTAATCGGCTAAGGTCACCTCCTGCCTATAAACATCGAGGCTCCTGTCCGCACCGATTTGAGGAACATAGACGCCGGTTAAAGAATCCAGGTTCAAACGTTCGGATAGGTCCAGTCCGCTTGCAGGCGATGCCCCTAATAATATCTTGAGGTTTTCTATACTTTGGTCATAAAGCTGCTGACTCTGCCCTTTATTCTGTATGATGCTGTTGAAATTGATCATGGATTGATTGACCGATATCAGATCAGTTGAACCGGCTTCTAAACGTTGTTTAGTCAAAGTAACCACGCTGTCGCCTAAAAGCTCATCCTTAGCGATGATCTCCAACGCTGATTTTGCGATCAATGCCGTGAAATAATAACGCGCAACCTGTTCCTTCAGGCTCTGGACATAGGCATCCTGTTGGAGCATGGTTAGCCTGATGTTGTTATTGGCAATTTTTGCCTGCATCACACTTGTCCAGTTGAAAATGCTTTGACTGACAGTTACGCCCGTATTATAAACATAGTGCTTGCCAAACTGCACATCTAATGTCGTATTGGGTTTACCGATCAATTCGCCCGGTACCGGCGTTATCGCTAAACTCAAATTATCGGTTCCGGTAAATCCTGCGGAGGCATTGGGATAGATAAACCCTTTAGATGACTTATAATTGTACCTCGCCTGTTTGATCTGCTCCAGGTAAACCGCTTGCGTAGGATTTTGCTGCACGGCACGGCTGATCACTTCGGCAAGCGAACCGACTTTTATAGTGTCGGCCTGTCGCTGGGCTACAGCGGGTAACGCGAAACACGCAGCCAGGGATATACAAAATAGCTTTACCAATTTCATGGGAAATGTTGATTTAATGAGGCTAGCCTTTTACCGGACGCGTGTCCAGATTTTAGTTTTACTTATTATTCCGACTTTTACTTTAATCTTAAGCGTTTGCGGGTTGGTTAATTCCAGGGTTGCATTAAAGTCGCTGTTTTTCTCAGGGACATATATTTTTCCTTCCCATTTGTCACCGATATAAATAAAATCCTTTAACACAACGGTGCCCGCTTTTACTTCACCAGTGGAAGTACTCACGAGTTTGCCAAAATATTGACCGTTATCCTTATATATTTCCATTTTTCGGTCGCCATCAGTGTTGGTAAATACACCAATTATGGCATCGGATTTTACAGGTGCCTGAGCAAACAGACCTTTAGCCATTGTTACTATGAATAGCATGAGAATTGTGATTTTTAATAAATTTTTCACAGTGGTTGTTTTTATTAGGAGCAAAACTACAGGCCGTTTTTCAGGGCCGCGGTGCTAATCAACGCGAGGCGGACAAAAAACAAGATGAAGCGGACATGAATCAGGATCAGTTGATAATGCCTGAATATCGATCATATGATATCCATAATTATTGCTTAAATGAGTCGTCGCGATAGCTCATGTAGCTGGCAGATTTAATTGCTTTTTTGTCCGCTTCACCAAAAAATTACCCGGTTATTGTTTATCGTAATTCCATTATTGTGATATTAAAAAAAGCCGCACTATGAAAAAACTATTGATCCTCTCATTTATGTTTCCATTGGCAGCATTGGCCCAGGATAAAGATTTATTCAACCTATCTTATCGTTATACCAAACTTAAATCGGGGGATACAACACGTAATGTTAAAACGTTTGATTCTTACCTGGCTGTTCCTCTATTTCATAATAAGCAAAGCCGGCTTTTAGGCTCCATCGCTTACCGTGAAGTTTGGCTGGATAATTTTGTAAACGATTACCCAGGGCTGGTTTACGGCACTTCTATCAAGCTTGCCTATCAAACCCGGTTGAATGAACATCACCAATTAAGAATATTTGCACAGTTAGGAGCTTACAGCGATTACAAGGATTTGTCATCGGACGATTGGCGCTGGACAACAGGAGCAGAATATATTATTCAAAAAACTGGAGACTATACATTCGGCTTTGGTTTGGCTTATACCAAACAATTTTATGGCAACCAGATCACTCCATTAATACAGTTTGATAAACAATTAAGTGAGCGGTGGGAAATAGCCGGGGTTTTCCCTATCAATCCGAAGCTTGAATATAAGATCAGTGACAAATCAAAAACCGGTATTGAATTAAATGTAGATATTAATACTTACCGGTTTAATTCTACCGGTGAAACTGATCAATATTTAAAAACCAGCCAGTATAATTTTTCGCTCTTTTACCGTTATGAGATATTTAAAAACTGGAGCATATATATTAAGGGTGGAGTGAGCGCCAAACAACAATTTGGCATTTATAATCAAAGTGATAACGCGACTTGGACATTGATAAACATACCACTGGGCAAAAAGCCTGAGCCGGTTGAGAACTTTACAAGTAGTGCTTTAACAGGGCAAATAGGTATTGCTTTTGGCGGCTTTTAGCCGGGTACAAATAATACATCATCGGTATTATTTGGCAGATGTGGTAAAAGCCAGAATCGCGGCCTGGTGGCATACTAATAAACCTGCTAAACTTCAACTGGCAAAAAACTAAACTAATACCCGGACCTAAACACCATTGAAAATGTTATTTGTTAATAATTATAAATTAAAATCAAAATGCCAAATTCTCAAAACCCTGCTAAACGAGTAGATGTTCAATTTCATTATTCGCCGGATTTTTATACCGCACTGGTTAAGAAAGAAGGAAAATATATCACGACAGACCGCTGGAGCGTGCAAGCCGCTTTAGATTATATGAACAGGTGTAATATCGGGACAGGAATAATGTCGGTCTCAACTCCGTCAGTAAATTTCCTGCCTATTGCAGATAGTATCACACTTGCCCGCAGGCTAAATGATTCCTCGGCTGAAATAGCCCGTGATAATCCCGGCAGATTCGGCAACTTTGCAACATTGCCCATGCTGGATATTGATGCAACCTTAACCGAGATAGCTTATTGTTATGATAAGCTTAAAATGGAGGGCGTTTGCTTCATGTCGAACGTCAACGGCCTTTATCCCGGTCACAGCAGCTTTGAGCCCATTCTTGAAGAGCTTAACCGTCGTAAAGCGGTTGTTTTTATACATCCTCACGACCCAAGTTATATGGGTACGCTCAATTCCCCTGATGTTGGGGAATGGCCGTTTGATACAACAAGGGCTGCCATCGATCTGATGTATTCAGGCGCGGTGCGAAAATATCCCGAAATACGGTTTATCTTGGCCCATGCAGGTGGCGCTTTACCGATGATATATGGAAGAGTAAGGGGCATGTCGCTCGGCTATACCCATAATGGCGCTCAAATAAAAAACGAGGAAATCGCCGATGAAGTTGCGAACTCATTTTATTATGACCTTGCCATTTCTGCAGGTGCGAATGCTATCGGCGCCCTTCGTGGTGTAACCACTATGAATAATGTACTATTTGCCTGTGACTGGCCATTTGCACCGGATATGGCTGTTGATGCCAACATAAGGGGCTTTGAAGCTCTTCAGCTTACAGCTGAAGAACGTTACGCCATTGAGCGCGGCAACGCTGTAAAACTATTCCCAGAATTGATAAGATCATGAGTAACTCGGTACATTGTTTGCGATTAAAAATGCTTCATCTTATTTTGATTGCATAAATAAATGGAACCTGATAAAAGCCCAATACCAAGTTTATTTGTAAATGAATTTACCGATCTTAAAATAAAATCGGTAAAAAAAACCATTTTATTATCGGCCGGCGAGCATGCACTTTATGTGTACAGGGCGTTACAAAAGGTTGTTTGGAAGTTATGTGACCGACCTTCATGTTCCTGGCCGTAAGCGTGACTAAATCGATCAAGCAAAACAATTGACCAGAAGGGGGTAACAAATCGTATGCTTTAATCAAGTAAAAATGCTCATAATAAAAGCGCTCAATAAAAGATATATTCTCTTTAAAGAAAAGCCCGTCGGTATCGAAGTTTTTTATTTCAGCCATATTTTACCGTCCTGTTAGACGCAGTGCTGGCGGTCAAGATTGGCTTGGGGCGAACAATAAAATAAATGATGCTGACCAATACAGTAAATAATAGCACGATCCACAAGGCAATTTTTATACTTAAAAACTCGACAAGTAAATCAAAAAAAGGCTTTGTGGTAATCAGCGAATAGCAACTTAAAATAGGTGTGCTCAAAATGGCTATAATAGCGGCGGCAATGACTTTACTCCCAACCGCGTCAGACCAAAATTCTCTAAGGGATTTCATAAAATAGGATAAGTTCCGGGTTATTGTTTTTCAAAAATACACAAATGTTTGATTGATTTTCTCAGGTCACCCTAACCGGCTTGTAATGCACCTTAAAATCCCACCACAACTTTGCCTTAAACAAACGAGCCATGAGCAATACCATTAATTACACAATGTACGGTCGTTCAATACTGTCATCAGCCACGGTTACAATCCTATGGATTACACTCACCACAAAGACGACATCCCCACCGGCGAATATCACATCATACTCGACTTTATGATATGGGCCAACAAAGTTTTAGGCATAGACCTCTTTTGCACTGTCCGGCAAACCGGGCAAAAATCAGGCTAACTGTATTCCGTGACAAGGAAGAAGACTATTACCTAAATTATTTAGACGTGCGCAGATTGCAATAAGGTAACAACTTGAACGTTCAGGTCGAACTAAACGGCCGGGACAAGCCCACACTGCACAGGATCACTGTCCTGCAGGACATTTCGGGCGAACAAGGTGAGCCTGAAATTCGGTAAAAGTCCGTCCTTTTCTTCTTCGAAAAAATGGAGCAAGCAAAGTCGGGAGCCGCCCCGACTTTGCTTGCCGTCGGCCCGGCGAACGGGGTATGCAGTACACTTCGGGTGTACTGAAAAGCCGGAACAAGACAATTAAGCACCAAAAAAGTACACCATAAAGCAAGCTATGTTTTGTCGTACAAAAACGAATTATTTCATCGAGCCATCACTTCCTTTAACACTACTATAAACACTACCAACATATTTAAGTTGTCAAATAAACAACCCAAACACATTCACCTTTGCGCCATAAATTCAATTTATGGCATCACAAATCATAATCAGCATAAGGTTATTCTTCTTGGTGGGAACTGGTGCATTAAGCACCAGTTCTCACCGAATAAGTTCTCACCGAATAAGTTCTCACCGAATAAGTTCTCACCGAATAAGTTCTCACCGAATAAGTTCTCACCGAATAAGTTCTCACCGAATAAGTTCTCACCGAATAAGTTCTCACCGAATAAGTTCCCATCGAATAAGTTCCCGCAGAATAGGTTCGCCGTAAACTGGTTCCCAGCGAACCCGAAACGCTAAGAGAGCAGGTTCACAAAGAACCAGCACGCAGTGAACGGGTTCTCAGCGAACCCGCTACCTAATCACCAAAAACACATACCGACTCAAAGAATTACAGGCTAAAGCCCCTTGAAAAATCAATGGCTAAAGGCAGAACGCTTATCAATCGCAGTAAAGAGCAAGTTTGTGTTTGTGCGAAGCACAAACCTCCCCGGCCTTCGGCACGGGGCAAACTTGCCCTCTGGCTCCCGATGGTCACTGAGGGTCAATAAAAAGATCAATCTATGAATGAAACAACAGATAAAACAATAAAAAATAAAGGCGGCAGGCCAGCATTGAAGATCAAACGAACTACTTCGATCAACGTCCGGCTGACCAGCCTGGAAAGAATCCTGATCGAAGGAAAAGCGAAACAGGCCAAGCTTTCGCCGAGCGACTGGTTCCGCAAAGCCGCTAAAAAGGCGACAGTACATCCGCGCATTACGCCGGATGATATGCACGTATTGCACGTACTGGCCGGTATGGCAAATAATCTCAACCAGTTAACTAAGCTGTCTCATACCTATGGGCTGTTGAGGTTTCAGAGGGACTGCCAGGAATTAATTGCAAGGATTAACGTGGTCTTTAACCAGTTCAAGGGCGAATGATCGGAAAGGTAATGATCGGAAGAAGCTTCGCAGGGGTGGTAAACTACAACCTCCAAAAGACTGATGCCTATGTACTCCATACCCGTGGCCTGCGTACGGACAGTCTACAAAATATCATAAATGATTTTAACCTGCAAAGAAAGATCAACAAGGAATTGGGTAAGGCTGTGGGCCATATTGCTTTAAGCTGGAGCATACATGATAAAGATAAGCTAACAACCGATGTCATGATTGAAAGGGCGCAGGAATATATGAAGCTGATGGATATTAAAAATACCCAATATATCATTGTTCAGCATAATGATAAGCCACACCCGCATGTACATATCATCTATAATCGGGTAAGCGATAATGGTAAGACTATCAGCGACCGCTTCCAGAAACAGCGTAATAGCAAGGTCGCGAAAGACATTACACTAAAGTACGGTTACTATTTCGCAGAGAACAAAGAACAAGTTCACAGTGAACAGCTTAAAGGCGCGGATAGCTTAAAATATGAGTTATACGATATTATCAGCAAAGAAGCAAAATACGCCCGGAACTGGCAACAACTGGAATCTCGGCTCAACGAGAAAGGTATCAATATCATTTACAAATACAAAGGCGGAACGAATGAAATACAGGGCATCAGTTTTTCAAAGGATGGCATCCAGTTTAAGGGTTCGCAAATTGACCGCAGTCTGAGTTATGGTAATATCAATAAGCAAATTATAAGCAATAGCCAGCAAGAAACGCTTGCGGATGTTTTAAAGCGAAATGCACGAGAGAATGCAGAACGAAGAATCATCACAAACGAATATGAAAGCCCTTCGGAAAATGAAGATGTTCAAAATGATATAACTGAATATTCCGAAAAATGGCTGATTGAAAACCTAGCAGGCGGCTTTGGTGGGGGAGGCGATGTAGATGATGATGCTTATAAAAGAAAGAAGAGGAACAATAATAATCAGAATGATAACCAAATGAGCAGATAAAGCAAGGCGAACTTATAATCAGACCCTACACTAACGCTTGCACTCACAGCGACCGACTGAAAACAATATTTTGGGCGTTTCGCCTATCGGCAACCCGGCTTTCCGCTGTATCTTCTGCGAAGGATGCCGCTGCAATCCGTAACGCTAAAAATACTTTGATAGGCTGGCTTTAGCGCTAAGGATGGGGATTACCACTATTTATAATAAATATTGCACCTACTTTTGATTTTTTAAAAACTCATTTTTTTCCTTTTCAGATTGTAAAAGACGCTCGTATAACTTTTTATTTTCTTCAAAAAGCTCAACTAATTTCTCAATGGGATTAAAATTAAATTGATGTCCGACATTAGCTCCATGATTGTTCGACCCA
>Ga0302303_10001015_pt1 | contig 19618 bp, 17 predicted proteins | sample III_Palsa_E2_1_FD_194542 | JGI IMG/M metagenome (GOLD analysis project Ga0302303, IMG submission 194542) | Peat permafrost microbial communities from Stordalen Mire near Abisko, Sweden - III_Palsa_E2_1 | ecosystem: Environmental > Terrestrial > Soil > Palsa > Peat permafrost | place: Sweden...
GTAAGCAACTTTCAAAAACTAATGCCGGATATTAACCTGGCTGATGTTTTTATGCGCATAGGTATAAAAGCGGATACAATATTGGTTGGCCAGCCTGCTTATTATAAAGCGCTGGATAACCTGTTAAAAAACACCCCTATTGCTGCCTGGAAGGATAAATTAAGCTTCGACGAATTAAGCGGCGCTTCTAATTTATTGAGCAAGCCTTTCAGGGATGCTAATTTTGCTTTTTATGGCAAATTGCTAAACGGGCAAAAACAACAAAAAGAACGCTGGAAATTAATGGCAAGTAATGTTGACGGTAGTTTAGGCGACCTTTTAGGGCAATTATACGTACAGAGATACTTTACCCCCGAAGCCAAAAAACGTATGCTTGATATGGTAAATAACCTGCAGGCAGTTTACCGCGAGCGTATACAAAGGCTTGATTGGATGAGCAATGCTACTAAGCAAAAAGCGTTAGCCAAACTGGATGCCTTCACTAAAAAAATAGGTTACCCTGATAAGTGGAAAACCTTCCAGGATGTTACAATTAATAAAAGCACTTATTATGCCAACGAGGTATCTATAAGTGAGCATGGTTTTAGGGAAATGATGAGGAAACTGGGCAAGCCGGTTGACAGGTCGGAGTGGGGGATGACACCGCCGACTGTAAACGCTTATTACAACCCGCTGTTTAACGAGATAGTTTTCCCGGCAGGAATATTACAGTTTCCGTTTTTTGATGAGAATGCCGATGATGCCATTAACTACGGCGGTATAGGCATGGTAATAGGCCACGAAATGACCCACGGTTTTGACGACCAGGGTCGCCAATATGATAAAGTTGGTAACCTTGATGATTGGTGGACGCCTGAAGATGCCGCCAAGTTTAAAACAAGGGTACAGGTAATGATTAACCAGTATAACGGCTTTGTTGTGCTGGATAGCCTGCACGTAAACGGCAGCCTTACACAAGGCGAAAACCTGGCAGATAATGGTGGTATTGCCATTGCCTATGAAGCCTTTAAACGTACGCCAGAAGGTAAAAGCTTTGTTAAAATAGATGGCTTTACACCCGATCAGCGGTTTTTCCTTTCGGAAGCGCAGATATGGAGAAGCAAAATCCGCGATGCCGCAGCGCGTTACCGTATATATAATGATCCGCATTCACCGTCAATGTACCGCGTAAACGGGCCATTATCAAACATGCCTGCCTTTTATAAAGCATTCAACATTAAACCCGGCGATAAAATGTACAGGCCGGATAGTTTAAGGGTGAAGGTTTGGTAATGAGAGTTACAAACTCTCATTACCTGTAAGGCTTCAGTCGCAGACTGAAGCCAGTTATAAGAATTTAAACAAGAAATGCCGCTCAAATCGAGCGGCATTTCTTGTTTAAGCTATTGACTTACGAAGTTTTTAAAACTTCGTAAGTCTGTTAATGAACTTTGCTTTTTTTCAATAATGCTTTATGCTGGATATGCATTAGTTTATTAGTTTCCGGGTCAACGTAAAATTCAGTAATATGCTCTGCCAGGCTTCTTTCAGAAAAATGAGTGTGCTTGTATTCACCGCCGATGTAAATATACTTTTGCTCTCTTAAATCCCATAGTTTTCCGTCCTTTATCTCAACCTTGTCGGAAACATACCACAAAGCAATCTCCTTGTAATCAAGTAGCCTCGCCGGAATCCTTGCGACAATCTCGGAATGCACCACGTCCCAGTCATTACCTATTTGTCCCCTCAGGAATCTCACCAACAAACCCGTATTAATTTTACCATTGTAAAACTCCCTGGTTCTTTTGATGCTTTCGTGCGATGGCAGGTTTTCTATATCAGCATACTTTTTGGTGTTCCTTTCTTCAGCAAAGGATCCGTTACCTATATGGTCGCGCTTGCTGCCCGAAGTTTTCATTTTACTGATGAGCCATCTTTTATTATGTTCTCTCATTGCAAATCAAATTGATTTAACAGACTTACGAAGTTTATAAAACTTCGTAAGTCAATGTCAGATTACACCGTCAACTTCTTATACTTAATCCTTTTCGGTGCTATATCACCTAAACGTTTTTTGCGATTTTCTTCGTAATCCGAATAATTGCCTTCAAAAAAGTAAACCTGGCTGTTGCCTTCAAAGGCGAGGATGTGTGTACAAATCCTATCTAAAAACCACCTGTCGTGACTGATGACTACCGCGCAGCCACCGAAGTTTTCAAGCGCTTCTTCTAAAGCACGCAAGGTATTTACGTCTATATCATTGGTAGGTTCATCCAGCAATAAAACATTTGAGCCTTTTTTTAATGTGATAGATAAATGCACCCGGTTACGCTCACCACCGGATAATACACCCACTTTTTTCTGCTGATCGGCGCCGTTAAAATTAAAGCGCGATACATAAGCCCTTGAGTTTAGGGGGCGGTTGCCTACCATAATGGTTTCCAAACCGCCGGTCACATTTTCCCAAACAGATTTATTAGGGTCCAAGTCATCGTGCAATTGGTCAACATATCCCAAAGCAACCGTGTCACCCACGCGGAAGGTACCGGAATCGGGTTTATCCTGCCCGGTAATTAAACGGAACAGGGTAGTTTTACCCGCGCCGTTAGGGCCGATGATGCCGACGATACCTGCGGGCGGTAATGAAAAACTCAGGTTATCAAACAACAATTTATCGCCGTACGATTTGCTTACCCCGTTGGCCTCAATCACAATATTACCCAAACGCGGGCCGGGCGGAATAAACAACTCCAGTTTTTCTTCGCGTTCTTTAGTTTCTTCGGATGCTAATTTGTCGTAGTTGGATAAACGTGCCTTTGATTTGGTATGGCGGCCTTTTGGCCCCATGCGTACCCATTCCAATTCGCGCTCCAAAGCCTTTTGGCGTTTGCCCTCGGTTTTATCTTCCTGTGCAAGACGCTTAGCTTTCTGATCCAGCCATGAGGAATAATTTCCTTTCCATGGTATTCCCTCGCCGCGGTCAAGTTCCAATATCCATCCGGCAACATTATCCAAAAAGTAACGGTCGTGCGTTACGGCAATTACGGTGCCTTTGTATTGTTTAAGGTGCTGTTCCAGCCAATCTATCGATTCCGCATCAAGGTGATTTGTAGGCTCATCCAGCAATAAAACATCAGGCTCTTTTAGTAAAAGACGGCATAATGCCACCCTGCGGCGCTCACCACCCGATAATACGGATATTTTGGTATCAGGCTCGGGGCAGCGCAGGGCATCCATGGCGCGTTCCAGCTTGGTATCCAGTTCCCAGGCGTTTACAGCGTCAATTTTATCCTGCAACTCGCCCTGGCGGGCCATCAGTTTATCCATTTTATCAGCGTCGCCGTAATATTCTTCCAGGCCAAATTTTTCGTTTATATCTTCGTATTCTTTTAATAAGGCGGTAATTTCGCTAACACCTTCCTCAACCACTTCGCGCACGGTTTTATCAGGGTCGAGCTCCGGTTCCTGGCTTAAATAGCCAACGGTATAACCCGGCGAGAATACCACCTCGCCTATATTGGTTTTATCAATCCCCGCTATGATTTTTAACAGGGACGATTTACCCGAACCATTTAAACCGATAACGCCGATTTTGGCGCCATAGAAAAACGACAGGTAAATATTTTTTAAAACTGTTTTTTGCGGCGGGTAAACTTTGCTTACCCCTGCCATTGAGAATATTATTTTTTCGTCGGCCATGTGTGTAATGTCAATAAATGTGGGGACAAATATCAGCGAAATTCCCCAACCAACAAACTACCGCACCATCATTTTACGTTAGTTAATTATTAGTAGTTCTCAATATCGCCAAATATGGGTGCCGTTATGTCATACTGATGACGAAATTGCTTGTTAATTGTAAATGTTGAAAAATATTGTGCCAAATGTTGTTAAACTATTAAGGAAATATAAAATCAAACTACTATATTTCAACGTGCAACGTTATATAGCAGTATTTTGATGATTGTTTTAAAAAAATGTACTTGATTAGGCATTAATTTATAGATTGCGCATCATAATATTGTCTGTTTTTGCTGTGCTGTAAAACTTGGCAATAATATTGTTGATAAGTGTATAACATCTCACCCGAAACGTATTATCAAATTAATATATTAGGGTGTTCAAAAAGATAGAAAGGTATATATGGAAGCTAAATTTTCGCCACGGGTTAAGGATGTTATTCAATACAGCAGGGAAGAGGCATTGCGCCTTGGCCATGACTATATTGGAACAGAGCACCTTTTACTCGGATTAATTCGCGATGGAGACGGAGTAGCCATCAAATTGCTTAAGGAGTTAGCTGTTGATACCGCTAAGCTTCGCCGCGCAGTTGAAGATGCTGTGAAAGGTACCATTGGCACTAACGTACACATTGGCAGCATTCCTTTAACTAAACAAGCAGAAAAAGTATTGAAAATAACTTACCTTGAAGCGAAGATATTTAAAAGTGATGTAATAGGTACTGAACATTTACTGCTCTCAATTTTACGCGACGAGGATAATATCGCATCGCAGATATTGATGCAGTTTAATGTTAATTATGAAATTTTTAAGGGCGAAGTTGAATCGCATAAGAACGATGTGACCGACGAAATGCCCGGATCACCAACTGGTGGTGATGACGACTTTAAAGAGGATGATTCATTCAATCAGCCTAAAAAAGTATCAGACATTAAATCAAAAACGCCGGTACTGGATAATTTTGGCCGCGATTTAACAAAGGCCGCCGAAGATGGCAGGCTTGACCCGATTGTTGGGCGCGAAAAAGAAATTGAACGCGTATCGCAAATATTATCACGCCGTAAAAAGAACAACCCTATATTAATAGGTGAGCCAGGCGTAGGTAAATCTGCAATAGCCGAAGGTTTGGCATTGCGTATAGTACAGCGTAAGGTATCGCGCGTGTTATTTAACAAACGTGTAGTTACGTTGGATTTAGCTTCATTGGTTGCCGGCACAAAATACCGCGGCCAGTTTGAAGAGCGTATGAAAGCCGTAATGAACGAGCTTGAAAAATCGCCTGATGTTATTTTGTTTATTGATGAGATACATACCATAGTAGGCGCTGGTGGCGCTTCAGGTTCGCTGGATGCTTCAAATATGTTTAAACCGGCTTTGGCCAGGGGCGAAATACAATGCATTGGCGCAACTACGTTAGATGAATATCGCCAGTATATTGAAAAAGATGGCGCTTTAGACCGTCGTTTCCAAAAAGTAATGGTTGAACCTGCTACGCCTGATGAAACCATCGAGATACTAAACAGGATTAAAGAGAAATACGAAGAGCACCACGGCGTTACTTATACTCCGGAAGCTATTAACGCTTGCGTTAGTTTAACCACCAGGTACATTACCGACAGGTTTTTACCGGATAAGGCTATTGATGCGCTGGACGAATCGGGCTCACGTGTTCACTTAACCAATATCCATGTTCCGCAAAATATTTTAGATATTGAGTCGAAAATAGAGTTAATTAAGGTTGAAAAGAACAAAGTAGTACGCAGCCAGAAATACGAAGAAGCCGCGAAATTGCGCGATACCGAAAAACATTTACTGGAAGAGCTTGACCAGGCCAAAACCATTTGGGAAGCCGAAACAAAATCAAAACGTTACACTGTAGCCGAAGAAAATGTTGCGGAAGTAGTTGCCATGATGACCGGTATACCGGTTCAAAAAGTTGGGCAGGCCGATAGCTTAAAGCTGTTGAACATGGCTGGTACCATTGGTGATAAAATTATTGGCCAGGAAGAAGCGATCAAAAAATTAACACGTGCTATACAACGTACCCGTGCAGGGTTAAAGGATCCTAAAAAACCTATCGGCTCATTTATTTTCCTCGGCCCAACCGGGGTTGGTAAAACCGAATTGGCTAAGGAGCTTGCACGCTTTATGTTTGATACGGAAGATGCCCTGATACAAATTGATATGAGCGAATACATGGAAAAATTCGCGGTATCACGTTTGGTGGGTGCGCCTCCGGGCTATGTGGGTTATGAAGAAGGCGGACAGCTTACAGAAAAGGTACGCCGCAAACCTTATGCGGTAGTATTGCTGGATGAAATTGAAAAGGCACACCCTGATGTATTTAATATTCTTTTACAGGTATTGGATGAAGGCCAGTTAACTGATTCATTAGGCCGCAAGGTTGATTTCAGGAATACCATCATCATCATGACCTCGAACATTGGCGCACGCCAGTTGAAAGACTTTGGGCAAGGTGTGGGCTTTAGCACAAACGCTAAAACCAACCAGGCCGATTCACATTCTCGCGGTGTAATTGAGAACGCTTTAAGGCGCGCTTTCGCTCCCGAGTTTTTGAACCGTATTGATGATGTTATCGTGTTTAACTCGTTAGGTAAAGACGAAATATTCAAAATTATCGATATTGAACTGGCTTACCTGTTTGGCAGGGTGAATAGCTTAGGTTATAAAATTGAACTTACACTTGGCGCGAAAGAGTTTATTGCCGAGAAAGGTTATGATTCGCAATTTGGGGCGAGGCCGTTAAAGCGCGCCATCCAAAAATATTTGGAAGATCCTATTGCCGAAGAAATATTGAAAGGCGAACTGAGTGAAGGTGATACAATGGAAGTTGATTTTGACAAAGAAGCCAACGAAATTAAAATTGTAGACCGCAAGGGAGAAAGCAAAAAACCTGAGCAGCCTGAAGAAGAACAACAGAAGTAAAATCGGATTTCGGAATTTCGATTTCGGATTTTTAAATAATTAAAGCCTCCTGTAATTAGGGGGCTTTTTTGTTTTATATGGGTTGGTAATCGAAAGGTAACAAAGTTGCCACCCACGAGCTTTCAGAGAAAAAACTTTGCGAGTAGGATACGCTTTCGGGGTTGCCTATAATGCCATTATGATCGAATAAAGCATAGGGCTTATTAAATGTGATAACACAAACCGTTGAATGCCATATCCAGGGTATACCGGTTAATTTATTTCCGCCACTAAAAACAGTATTGCCTGCATGATTTACAATAAAACCATTATTACCGCTTATAGCGAATAATCCATCAGCATTGGTTTTTAATAAAATATCCTTGCCGGATAAATTTGAACCCGAAACTTTATCATTATAGCGGGTATTGTCGGTATTTAAATCTACATCAACCGCGTTATTCATATCCTCAGGGTCGGTTTCTAAACCGTTACGGTTAAAGTACGGATTAAGTTCGCGATGTACCCTTTTTACGCTGAAGCCGTTTTCCTTTACATTATTAGCCAATACCGACCGCAAAAACTGCATTACCGAACCCTGGTAACATTCCAGCCGGTTTTTTTGCCATTCGCGCTGCTGCGCAGGTGTGCCCTGCATTTCTGCAAAGTAAGATTCGCCGCTATAAACGATAGCCGATGTTTTAACGTTATAAGTGAAGTTATTTAACAGGGTTTTTATTTTATAACCCAATGCGTCATTCTGCACTACTATAAAACCAACCGACCTGGCGCTATAATTACCCAATATATCGGTATCATAAAATTGGATTGAATTGGGGTTAAGTATTTTACATTGCCTCGCGAATGCAGTAGGCCCTAAAAAGGCTTTCTCAAACGAATAAAAATAAGGCGAAACCTTGCGTTTTGTGGTAATAACCACGCTATCCAGCGCATGAGTTTTAATAGCCAATGCAATATCGCCCATTTGCTTGTTAGCCTCTATGTTAACCGGTATGCGGGTATCTTCAAAACCAACTATAGTAATTATTAAAAGGTACTGCCCTCTCGGGATGTTTCTTAAGGTAAATGTGCCGCTATCGGTACTTGCGGTTGATATCCCCGTTTTATTTAAAAATACTACGGCTGATGAGATGGGATTTTTGCTGTCTTTATTCACTAAACGGCCGGTGAGGGTATTCTGGGCGAAACAAGTACCGGCTATAGTAATAAATAATAAAAGCAGGATGAATTTCGTTTTCATATTTTGGCAGGTGAGTTTATCCAAAATTATTTGATATTTATTAAGCCTGTGTTATGTATGGAAAATATTACAAATGCAGCGCAAGTTTTGGCTTTGCTTATCATTACATTATCAAAAAAATAAAAATAAAATTTTATTAAACCTTTTTAAACTATTTTGGTCATTATAAAAACACTTCGTTATGAAAAAAATCTTCTTACTATTATTTATTGCCAGCGGTTTACTAATAGCATCATGTACCAAAAGGTATGATGTGGTTCCAAACCAAACCGTTTATGCTAATTTAAAAACAACCGACTGGACAGCCAGCGATTCGGATTACACGGCATTAATCAACACACCTCAAATTGATAACTACTTTAACCAGCATGGTGGTGTTATTGTTTACTTTACGTTTGATAATGGCCAAAGCTTTGAGCAAATACCGGAAGTTTATAACGGCATATCATTTAGCTATACCTATACCGCAGGCGGTATAGAGCTTTATGCCCAAAATGCCGATGGTACAAAACCTACCAGCGCGCCAACTGCATTAACCGCCAAAATTGTACTGGTGGATTCGAATTGAGTGATTAGAGATTAGTTAGCGGCAACAAACAAAAAGCCTCACGATAAAATCGTGAGGCTTTTTCTATTTCTAATCACTAATCCCTACTTCTCCATCTGCTCAATAACAGCCTGAGATACTCCTGTAAACGAGAAGCCGCCATCATGGAAGAGGTTTTGCATGGTAACCATTTTAGTTAGGTCCGAGAACAGGCTTACGCAATAATCGGCACACTGGTCGGCAGTGGCGTTACCCAGCGGACTCATTTTTTCAGCGTAGCTGATAAAGCCGTCGAAACCTTTAACACCTGAACCTGCAGTTGTGCGCGTTGGTGATTGTGATACGGTATTGATACGTACTTTCTTTTCGGTACCATAAAAATAACCGAAGTTGCGGGCAATGCTTTCTAACAAAGCTTTATTATCCGCCATATCATTATAACTTGGGAACACACGCTGGGCAGCAATATAAGTAAGCGCCACAACCGAGCCCCATTCGTTAATTACATCTTCTTTCAGGGCTATCTGCAATACGCGGTGAAGGCTTAATGCTGATATATCCATGCCTTTGAAGGTAAAATCATAGTTATTTTCGGTATAAGGCACGTTTTTACGTACATTAATGCTCATGCCTATGGAGTGCAGTATAAAATCGACACCGCCGCCAAAATGCTCTTTGGCTTTTACAAACAGGTTGGTAATATCTTCGGCGCTGGTAACATCGGCAGGTATTACCGGCGCGTTAATTTCTTCGGAAAGTTTATTAATGGTACCCATGCGCAGCGCGATAGGTGCATTGGTTAAAATAATCTCGGCGCCTTCAGCATGACAATGCTGCGCAGTTTTCCAGGCGATTGAATTTTCATCCAATGCGCCAAAAATAATTCCTTTTTTGCCTTTTAATAAATTATAAGCCATGTTTTGAATTTGGGTTTTATTGAGCGGTAAAGTTATAAAATTAGTTTGCAGTTTTTAGTTTGCAGTTTGCATGAAATTAGACGACTGTCTCACCTCTTAATACTCTATATTTGGACTTATAATAATCAATGGTGATTGCTGCCGTTGTAAATATTATAAGCGCCCAGTAGTCATTAGTTAGATAACTGGACAATCCTTGCCATGGTTCGTTTGATGAAGAAAAAGTTACCCCAATAAATAAACTAATAATAACAATGGCATAAATAAACCCTGCTAAAACCTGAATTAAAAAGCGCGTAAATAATTGGCTTCTTTTTTCAAAATAAATTTTAATGAAATCATATATATTAAAGTAGAGGTAGAAAAATAAAAAACATTCGGCTAAATAAATTGCAAAACAATAGAAAAAATATAACAAAGAGTATTTCTGATGATTGATAATTATATCATAGAAAAATGCAACGGAAAGAGTAAATAAACTCGCCCAAAATACAATAGTGATATTTTTAATTAAGGTTTTCATTAATCGTTGAGATTAACAAACTTACGAAGTTTTTAAAACTTCGTAAGTTACTTGCAGTAGGTAATTGCATACTGCAAACCGCCCAATGCAAGCTGCCTACTGCGCAAGCAATTCCCTCGCATTTTGCAAAGCGCTTTCGCCGGGTTTATCGCCGCTTAGCATTTTGGCTATTTCCAGTACGCGTTCCTGCTGGTTAAGTTGTTTAATGCGGGTATAGGTAGTTGCGCCTTCATCATCTTTGTAAACAAAATAATGGCTTTGGCCTTTGCTGGCTATTTGCGGCAGGTGAGTTATGGTAATTACCTGTAGGTTATCGGCTAGTTTTTCCATTATCTGCCCAACTTTATTGGCTACTTCGCCGCTTACTCCTGTATCAATCTCATCAAAAATAATAGTCGGCAGCGCGGTGTTTTGCGCCACCAGCGATTTAATACTCAGCATCAGCCGGGATAACTCACCGCCCGATGCCACTTTGCTCATCTCGGCAAGGGCATGGCCTTTATTGGCGGAAAAAAGGAAGCGAATGTTGTCGATGCCCGAGTCCGAAAGCCCGGAAGTCCGGAAGTCCGAAAGCAAGGATACAGCAGTCTTTCCGACTTCCGGACTTTCCGACTTTCGGACTAAATTCTCTATTTTTAAGTTCGAATTACCCATCCCCATTTCGGCAAGCGTTTCCAGTACTTGCTTTTCAATAACCGGGATTGCTTTTGCGCGGTTTGCGGATAGCTCACCGGCTAATTTTTCTAACTCTTCTTTATCTATAGCCAGTTGTTTTTGCAGCTTTTCTATTGCCTCATCGCCAAAAATGGCCTGCTGTATTTTGTTGGATAAATCTTCCTGTATCTCCAATAATTCGGCATTGGTGTTTACACGGTGCTTTTTTTGCAGGGTGTAAATTAGGCTTAAACGCGTATTAACCTCTTCGGCGCGTAGCTCATTGGTATGGGTGCTTTGCTCAAGGCTGTCAATTTCGGCGGCTATATCTTTTAACTCTATAATCGCGCTGTTCAGCCGCTGGTATAATTCAGTAATTTCAGGGTTGAATTTTTCGAGCGATGATAGCTGGTGCCCCGCTTCGCGCAACTGTATAATGGCCGAGGTTTCACCTTCGTTCATCAGGTAGTTTGCGCCTGATAAATTGCGCTTTATTTCTTCGGCGTTATTTAAGGTATAAAGCTCCTGTTCCAGTTGCAATTGCTCATCGGTTGCCAGGCTTGCTTTTTCCAGTTCATCAAACTGGAACTGGTAGTAATCCAAATCGGTTTTGGCTTTATCGCTATCAGCTATTAATTGCTGTAGGTTAGCTATCGATTTTTTATAGGCCTTAAATTTTGAGCGATAGTCGCTCAACAAACTATCATGTTTGGCAACGGCATCTACCACCAATAATTGAAAATCAGGATCGTTTATTTCCAGTGTGGCATGCTGCGAGTGTATATCAATCAGCTTTTCCCCCAGGGCTTTAAGCACGTTAAGGGTAACCGGCGTGTCGTTAATAAAAGATCGTGATTTACCATCGGCAGATATTTCGCGCCTTAATACAGTTTCTGTTTCGTAATCAATATCGTTGTCCTCGAAAAAAGTGCTTAAATCAAAGCCCTCTATCTTAAACAAACCCTCAATCACGCATTTTTTTTGCTGGTTAAAAAAGTAGCGTCCCTCGGCACGCTGCCCTAAAATAAGCGAAAGGGCGCCAAGGATAATTGATTTACCTGCGCCCGTTTCACCCGTAAGTATGTTTAACCCTTTATCAAAACTGATCTCAAGATTATCAATTAAAGCATAGTTACTAATGGTGAGCTTTTGCAGCATAGCGTTGTTAAAATAAGAACGCTAAAATACAAATTTGTTTGTTAAGGCTATGTTATAGCGATGGGTTTAAAGCCCATCGACTAAAGAATTTATTATAAATTAATTGGCAGGCGGCGTGTCCGATTGTACGCTGTCCAACTGTGCTTTTTCCATGTTTTGCTTTACTTCGTCCTGTATGCTTTTTTGCAAATTTTCCATTTGTTTCTGCCATTCGGGGCTGTTAAACTGTTTGCCCATTTTCTCGGCAGATTTTTGGATATCCCTCATTTGCTTCTTCCATTCGGGGCTATTAAACTGCTTTTGCGCGGCTTTGCTCATCTCCTTGCTTTGCATTTTCATGTCTTCTGCCTGCTTCTTCCATTCGGGGCTGTTAAATTGCTCCTGCATTTTTTGCCCCATTTCGGCCATTTGTTTTTGATATTCAGGCCCATTAAACTCTGCCTGTATTTTTGCCTGCATATCGGCCATTTGTTTTTGATAGTCCGCGCTGTTAAATTCTGCCTGTATTTTTGCCTGCATCTCATCCATTTGCTTTTTGTATTCGGGGCTGTTAAACTGTTTGCCCATTTTTTCGCCCTGTTCTTGCATCTCGGCCACCTGTTTTTTCCACTCAGGGCTGTTAAACTTCCTGCCCATTTTTTCGCCCTGTTTTTGCATCTCGGCTACTTGTTTTTGCCACTCGGGACTGTTAAATTTTTTGCTCATGGCTTCAGCCTGGAATTTCATATCCCGCATTTGCTTTTGCCATTCGGGGCTTTTGGTAAAATCAACCATGGCCATCAGTTTTTGGCTATCCAGGCCCATGGAGGCTAATGAAGGGTTCTCTTCCAAAAACTCTGCTTTTTCCGAATCCGGCAATTCATTTACCGAGTTATATTCCTTTTTATTGCCATTTTCATCAATCACAATTTTAAAACGGGATTTTGTATTAACAATAGCTTTTGCAGTAGTATCAGGAGTAACAATTGCAGCTTCTTTTTGATAGGGCTGGGCAATGTTGTTGTCCTTAGCATCTTTTACCGGTGCCGAAATCGCAAATTTGTCCAATCGATGTATTACAGTCTTGTGTTTTTTAGCAGCTACGGTTTTAGCAAAACCATATTGCGGTATACCCCATGCCAGCAGCGCGCCAATAGCAGCAATAGCTACAATTACAATGAGGTTAAATTTGGGTAATGAATAACTTGTTTTCATGTTGTGTAATCTTTTAATCCTGTTTAATAAGGGGTATTTTTTTGAACCTGCCGATGCCATGGCAAGCGAATAAGTTTGGGTATTTTGCTGCGCGATGATAAATAGCGCGCTGGCATAACTGTAGTTATTATAATCGGTGCCAACCACAATATCATCGCAGCAATACTCGCGCTCTTCGCGTATTTCGTTTGATAGCAGCCAGGCAAAGGGGTTAAAGCAAAGTATGGTTTCCATAATACATTGCAGCAGGTTTAACAGGTAATCGTTGCGTTTAATATGCGCCAGCTCATGCAGTAAAATGGCTTCCACCTGGTCGTTATCCAAATTATTAATAAGCGCCAGCGGGAATACAATTATTGGTTTTAAATGCCCTATGGTTAAAGGAATTTGCACATGCTCCGAAAAATAAAGCGATACCTTTTTGCCTATGGCCAAAGTTTTAGCCAGCATACCCGCCCGCTGCGACCATAAACTATCATTCAAAAGGTTTTTTTGCTTGCGTATATAATTGATATGTACTAAACCGCCTGCCAGCCTGAACCCCTGTAACAATAAACCGGTAAGATAAAGCCCGGTAATATATTTGGCATATTTGCTAATATAAATTTCGGCCTGTTGTAACAAGGTGGGCGTAAATTTTATGTTGTTGATGAGATGGCTGCTAATAAGCAATGAGTAATTGGGTACAGACAGTGCATTAACATAGGTTTGTACCAGCGTAACCAAAAACCAGCCACATATGGCTGTTAAAGCAAAATAGCTAATACGATACCTGTTTTTTGAGCTGATACCCGGGAACAAACGGATAACAATTTGCAGTGCTACATAAATTAATAAAGCCTGCCCGCACGACTCGAATAAAGCCTGCCCCAGCGCGTTGATGAGTACATTGGTTACCATAACGTTAGTTGTTTTTGTTTAAGCTTTCCAAATAGTTCTTTATCATATCCAATTCTTCTTTGGATGATTGTTTATTGCTAAGCACCTGCATAATTAGTTGCGATGATGAGCCTTTAAATACGGTGGAGATAATTTTATCCAGCGCTGTATTTTGTGCCTGCTCGCGTGTTATCAGTGCCTTATACAAATGTGTTTTGGCCGATGTGTCCCTTTCAACCAAACCCTTATCATGCATTATCTGCATCAGCTTTAGGGTAGTGGTATAACCGGCATCTTTTGTTTTCTCCAAAACTTCGTGAACATCGCGTACAGTACACTGTCCCTTTTCCCAGATAATCTGCAATATTTCCAGTTCGCTTTCTGTTGGTTTTACTTCCATGTCTTTATCTATACGAATAACTTCGTACAAAGATGTACGATAGTTTTCGTAATTGCAAATTATTTGTTAATTATTTTAGAAAAGACGTGTGGGAGAGGAAGATGTTACAGGAAAATTTATTTGTTGAGTATTTGTTTAACCGAATTTTCGAGAGAGCCCTGGTCACCAAATCCGGTAGATAAGGAAACTATTTTACCATCGGGGTTAATAATACAAAAAGTAGGATAACCGGTTATGCCGTATTTTAAAATGGTTTTGCCATACCTGCCTTTGCCATCCCATAAACTTAACCAGTCAGGTTTATCACGATTGAGGCCATATAACCAGGTATCTTTACCCGCATCGCCGGAAAAGGTTATAATGGTTATCTTATCAGCGTATTGTTGCTTAATATCCCGTAGGTCTTTTAATGATAATATACATGGGCCGCAACCTGTTTCCGAAAAATCTAATAGTATGTACTTGCCTTTAATATCTGAAATTTTGTGAGACTTTCCATCCTTGTCCAGCGCCTCGAAATCTGCGTATGTATCACCTTTTTTTAGTATATCTCCAATTTTTAAATAGGTAGCTATACGTTGCCCGTATTTGCTTTGCTTGTATAGCGGTTTTAGCAAGTTATACATTTGCTGTAATGTATCCCTGCTATATTTACTTCTTAAATAGTTTAATTCATTTAAGGCCGCATACGAGTTTAGGTTTTCTTTAATAAACTGCTTTCTAATAGCGTCGCATGCACTGTCTAACCCGCTTATAGTTCGCCATATTTTTTCACTTTTCTCTACACTATCTCCTTTCAAAGCCATTACCTCATTAACAAGTACGTTGCGTTGTTTATAATAGGCTTTGGTTTTGTTGTTAAGTATAGTGTATATATCCTGGTCTGCCGATCCTGTAATTTTTAAATAAAAAGGGAAATCAGCAATATCTCCTGTTACCGTCAACTTACCTTTGCCAATAAATAAATTGGTGTAATAAAACTGGTTATTGCTGAAAGCGCAAAACCAAACACTTTCGGGGTTGTATGGTAATTTACCTGTAAAAGTTAGTTTATTATTCGCGATAACTGCGCTGTCAATATCAGTTTGGCTCTCCAGATCATGTAAAAAGAATTTGGTTCCGTCTTTAAACCCGGTAATATTCGCGTTAATAGTATATTGTTGAGCATATACATAAGTTGCCCCTATGCACATTAAAAACAGGAGGGCAATTTTTTTCATAATGCACAAGGTTAATTTTTCGACAGCGCCTGGTATTTATCACCATTTGCCGGGTCGGCTTTATTTAAGTCATTCATGGCTTGTACTTTATCCTGCGCGCTGGCCCCGCTTAAGAGTGATACCAGTTCATCGCTTTTTGCCGAGAAGAATACGGCGGGGAAGGTTGAGCCTATTTGTGTACGGTCTACCTGTGCTAATATGGGTAATAAACCTTCAATAACTTTTAGCCCTTTGCCGGCATTATCAGCCATCACATCCAAACCGTTACGATGGTAATCATACATCAGGCTGCGCATAGGAGCGTAGGCTTTGTCGTTAAGGTTCTCGGCCAGCCAGTAACGGTTAATGTCGCTGTCAAAAGCTTTCCAGCCTTTGTACGATCCTGTTTGCGCCAAATTCACCACATTTTGTGCTGCATTAAAATATGGCGTGCCGCCATAGCGCGAAAAGCTATCATAATCCATCCCGATAATAATGTAAGCGTAATATGCCATTATCGAGCTTAAATTACTGGTAAACTGCTGGTCGCTATAATCAATGGTCTGGCCCTGATCGTAAGTAAAATCAACATCCTTATCGTTAAAAAGTAATAAGGTACTGGTGTATGATGAGTTGTATACCGGCCGGGATGATTGTACCTGCATAGTGCCGCTAAAAGTGCTGTTACCATCCCAGTTGGTAACGGTTAATATAAAAGTGCAGTCAAAACGTTCTTCGGGTAAAATAGGGTCGGCGCACCATTTGTGGCCGGTCAAAAAATCTTTCATAGCACCGGCAAGCTGGTCGAATATGCGCTTATTGGTGCTTTGTATTTTTGGAGCTAAAACTTGTACCCTTGCATTTAAATCCTGTGCATTAACTTTAACGCCGATGCTGATTAACAGGATATAGATGCACAGTTTTTTCATTTCTTCAATAGTTCGGCCAGTTTTAGGCAAATATCGCGGGCTACTTCGTGTTTGTTTTTAAGCTCAAATGTTGTTTTTTGCAGGTTGCGGTCTATAATGGTTATTTTATTGGTATCGCCCTTAAAGCCGGCGCCCGCATCATTAAGCGAATTTAACACAATAAAATCCAGATTTTTCTTTTGCAGCTTTTTTATTGCGTTTTGTTCCTCGTCGTCAGTTTCCAATGCAAAACCCGCCAATATTTGGCCGGCTTGTTTGGCTTCGCCTAAAACCCTTAAAATATCAGTGGTGGTCTTTAGTTCGATGTTCAGGTTTACATCCTGTTTTTTTATTTTTTTACCAGATACGTTAACCGGGGTATAATCGGCAACGGCGGCGCTCATTATACAGGCTTTGGCATCCTTGTATTCTAAAAGGCAGGCATCCAGCATTTCGGCAGCGGTAGTTACATCAATCCTTTTTACCGAACGTTGTTGGCTTGTTTGTGCCGATGGTCCCGAAATCAGCACCACATCCGCGCCCATAGCAGCAAGTCCATCGGCAATAGCAAAGCCCATTTTACCTGATGAATGATTGCCGATAAAGCGCACCGGGTCTATGGCCTCGTAAGTTGGGCCGGCGGTAACAATAATTTTTTGGTTAGTTAAGGGAAGTTGTTTTTTTATATGTGCCGATATAAACGCTACAATCTCTTCAGGTTCCGCCATGCGGCCCTCGCCATACAATCCGCTGGCCAACTCGCCGCTACCCGGACTAACCATTATATTGCCGAATGATTGAAGCGTTGCGATATTTTGCACGGTACTGGGGTGTTTCCACATATCCAAATCCATAGCCGGGGCAAAATAAACCGGGCATTTGGCCGATAAGTAAACGGCGGTTAATAAATTATCGCACAGGCCGGTGGCCATTTTTGCAATGGTATTGGCGCTTGCCGGGGCAATTATAAAAGCATCGGCCCAAAGGCCAAGCTCAACGTGGTTGTTCCACTCGCCGGTTTCAGGTTCAAAGTAATCAACCAGTACCGGGTTTTTTGAAAGGGTGGATAAGGTTAGCGGGGTAATAAAATTGGTAGCATCGGGCGTCATTACCACTTGTACATTGGCGCCGGCTTTAACTAACAGCCGCACCAGCAACGCCGATTTATAAGCTGCTATGCTGCCGCACACACCCAATATGATATTTTTGCCCTCAAACATACGTTTTCAAATATCTGATTATAATGTCAAACACCGAATATTGAATTATAAATAATGAAGTTTAAAACTTCAACATTCAAAATTCAGCATTCGGTGTTCAATATTAGCTTTCGCTAATTAGTAAGCGCTTGCTTATTGCTCTTTAGCCGGGTTGCGGTAATAAACTTTACCGTCTAAAAATTCCTGAACGGCAACCAAAGTAGGTTTTGGCAACTTTTCGTAATATTTAGATATTTCAATTTGCTCGCGGTTTTCAAAAACCTCTTCTAAATTATCATTAGCTGAAGCAAATTCAGAAAGTTTTTGGTGCAATTCTTCTTTTATGTTGTTCGAAAGCTGGTTAGCCCTTTTTGACATAATTACAATCGACTCATAGATGTTGTCTGTTTCTACATCCAACTCACGTAAATCGCGTGTTACGGTACTGCTTGCAATAGCAGGTTTGTTAATAATAGTGCTCATATCTTTTAATTTGGTATTTTTTGATCTCCGTTATTCTTTTCAGATGGCGGCTGTTGGGCTTTAACCGTATCCTGTTTGGCAAGTTTTTTAGCCAGGTGCTCATCAGTTGCAGCCTCGGCTATTATTTCTTTGGCTTTGTTTATACCACCTTGACTATCTTTCCGTAAAGCAGCAACCTGGCTTAAGTAAATACTTTTAGGGTATTTTTCTGTAAACTGGTCCGCATCGGTAATAGCCAATGTGTAACGGTCTTCCTGTAAATATTCAGCACTGGCTTTGCCGTATAAGTATTGTGCCTTTATCGTTAAAAACTCCATTTCCTCGGCGTATTTTGTATCCGGGTAATCGCGTAATGAATTACCGAATGATATAACTGCAGCCTGGAAATCGCCTATAGTTAAATACAGCTTCGAATTAGCGTATGATTTTTCTTCCAGCTTATCGCGCAGGGTTTGTATTAGCTTGCTTACCTCGGCAACACGTTCACTCTTGGGGTAAAGATTTATAAATAGCTGTAATTGTTCAATAGCCTTTAAAGTATTATCCTGATCCAGCGAAAAAATTGGCGAATCCAGGTAATAACAATAGGCCGACATAAATAAACACTCCTCTGCCCTGGAGCTGTTGGGGTAAGTATCGGCAAACTGCTTAAAGTGGTACCTTGCCGATGTATAATCCTTTAATTTATAATTAGTATAAGCGTAGTAATAAAAAAGGTCTTCAGCTTGTTCCTGGCCACGGTAACGTGGTACCAGTATATCAAACAATTCAAGCGCCTTAGAATATTGTTTTTGATTATATAACCTAACAGCTTCCTGGTATTTTTTAGCGTTATTATTACTCGCTTTCAGCTTTTCAAATTTGCTTTTGCAACTTCCAACAGCAAGGGCCAGTATAATCAAAAAGCCGGTTAATAAAGAGTATTGTTTTTTAAACATCGTGCAAAGATAGTTGAATAATATAAATCAGTCAATTAAATTTATTTTAACGGCTAATATATAGCCCTTTTTTACACTGTATATATATATAATAGGTATTTAACATCTTTTAACTTTTATTGGGGTGGTTTAGTGTAGGTGATTTCATTTTTCTTTTTACCCTATTTCCGCCGCAGGCGAAGAGAGGGTCGACGAGCGCAGCAAAGTCGGGGTGAGTAAACGGCACGCGTTCAAAAGCACCGGCCTCGTGCGATTCCCGCCTCGGGGCGGGGGAGGGTGGGGTTTAACCAATATGCACTACTGCTAACTGCAACTACTAACTGCCTACTGAATAAGGGCGTTGCCTGCGGCCCGTGCTATCCGCTCATACTGCACAGGCCTTAGCCACGGCCTGCACTGAGCCCGTCGATTGGCCGGTATCCGCTACTATCACTAACGCAAAATGTTTGATTGAAATATTTTAGCCTCATTTGCAAACAGTTATGCGTATAGCTATTAAATAACTTGCATAGGCTTTGAACAAATGCAATGTTTTATTACCTTTGCAGCCCGCAAAAAAAGGTAAACGCGATGTTTATTTGAAGCGGAAAAAAGATTTAAAATAAATATTGCAGAAGCAAAAAAGGTTTGTACCTTTGCAGTCCCAAAACAAACGGGCGCTTTTAGCGAAAGAGACGGAAGCGATTTCCGGATCATCAAATACCGAAAAGTCA
>Ga0302303_10001017_pt1 | contig 19552 bp, 16 predicted proteins | sample III_Palsa_E2_1_FD_194542 | JGI IMG/M metagenome (GOLD analysis project Ga0302303, IMG submission 194542) | Peat permafrost microbial communities from Stordalen Mire near Abisko, Sweden - III_Palsa_E2_1 | ecosystem: Environmental > Terrestrial > Soil > Palsa > Peat permafrost | place: Sweden...
GAACTCCTTGGTAAATCCGCCGAACACGTCGACGTTGGCCACCCCGGGCACCTGCTGCAGGGCCGGCACGATCACCCAGTTCTGCAGCTCGGACAGCTGCATCAGGTTCTTGCTGTCCGACTCCAGCGTATAGCGATAGATCTCGCCGGCCGGGCCGGAAACCGGGTCGAGACTGGGCGTAATCCCCGTCGGCAGCGTGACCTGCGACAACCGCTCGGTGACGCGCTGGCGTTCCCAGTAATCCTCGGCGCCGTCCTTGAAAACCATGGTAATCAGCGACAGCCCGAACGTGCTGCTGGAGCGGATATTGACCAGACCTGGCGTGCCGGATAGTCCACGCTCCAGCGGCGTGGTGATCTGTTGCTCGATCTCCTCGGCAGCTAGGCCCGGCACTTGCGTGGTGACCTGCACCGTGACGTCGCTGAGTTCGGGATAGGCCTCGATCGCCAGCTGCGTCCAGGAGTAGTACCCGAACAGCGCAACCAGCACCGTCACCACCAGGAACAGCACGCGGCGGTGGAAACAAAACCGCAGGATGGCATCAATCATTGAGCAACACTCCACCCTTCACCACCACGCGGTCGCCCTGACGCAGGCCAGCCAGCACACGCGTGCCGGTGCCTTCGTCATCGCCCAGCTGCACGGTGCGACGCTGGAACGTCCACGGCGATACCTCGACCAGCACGGTGGTGCTGTCGTTGTTCATCAGCAGAGCCGACTCGGGTACGAACACCTGCGCCGGTTGCGCCGCAGCGAACGTAGCGGTGGCGAACATGTTGGGCTTCAGGCGGCCATCGGCATTGCTGACGGTGATGCGCACCATGCCGCGGCGAGTATCGGGCTGCAGCACGCTGCTGACGGAACTGACGCGACCGTGCAGCACGCTGCCCGGATAGGCGGAGAGCGTTACGTCGACGGACTCATCGCGCGCAACCAGTGCGAGATCGTCTTCGGCCACATTGGCGGTGACCCAAACCGAATCGAGATTGACGATGGTCATCATCGACGCGGTAACGTCGTTGACGTAGGTGCCTGGCGCGATCGACAGCGCAGTAATGCTGCCGTCCATCGGCGCGAGCACATTGATACCATGCGCATCGGGATGCTTACCGTCGCCATCCGCACCACCGACCGCCGTTAGCCGCGTCTGCGCACGCTGGTATTCGTCCAACGCCTGGTTGTAACCGCTTTGCGCAGCCTGCAGATCCTTGACCGCCGCGCCGCCTGCCTGCTGCACCCCACTCGCGCGGTCGAGGCTTTTCTTCGCTAGGTCAAGCGCATCGCGGGCCTTGGCGACATCGGCAACCGCCTGCGCAAAATCACCCGACCCGATCACCGCAAGCAGTTGTCCGCGGTGCACCGTGTCGCCAAGACCGACCTTCAGCGAGACCACTTTGCCCGATAGGGGCGGCAAGATATTGGCCGTACGCGCCGGATCGGCCTCGACCATCGCCGGTGCGGCGAGTGTGTGCGGCAGCGCGCGCAACTCGACCGTCTGCACCTGCAGCCGCGAACGCAGCGGCGAGTGGTCCGGTATCCGCAACAGGCCGTGATCATCGATCACCGCTGGCTGCGGTGGCGCCTCTTTTGGCGCGTGCGAGCAGGCCGCCAGCGAGAGGATCAGGGTCGCCATGGCGAAACGACAGGTCATGTTTTTTGTGGTTTGAAAGCGCATGGGCTTCCCCTTCATGCAACAGGCTCATGCGTGCACCGACTGGGCAGAGTCGGCGCAGCGCGGGAACGGCAGGGAAAGCTGGCGGCTCCGATAAGAGCTGCCGGGCGCATCCCGAACCGCGGTCAGGCCATCAACGGCCGCCGCGTTCGGGCACCACTCCTTGATGGAGCGTGCGCGCATGCGGCGTCAGAACGACGGCAGGATATTCGGTGATCTGGTTCTGAGTGATCGACTTATGGCTAATCTATTTCTGGAATCCGGGTCCAAGGCAGGTGTTCTCCTTCTTCATGCTGTGAATGGTGATGAGGTTCATCGTCATGGGGTGGCGCAGGATGCGCCGACCGCTTCGCGAATCAGCCGATCCTGCAACAACCCGGCGTGTTCGAGTACGGGATAAGCCAGCGCGGCCAGATGCGAGTGGATTCGCTTGAGATCACGCAGGATCCGCAGATAGACATCACCCGCACCGCCTTCATCGCGGCGTTCGCGCAACGCGCGAATGTGCCGCTCTGAAATCTCGTTTTCCAACCGCCACAACACTTCCTTGCGTGCGAACAGTTTCTGCGCAGCGCGCAAATCGCTGCGCAGAAATACCGTCATGCCCAGCCGCAGACTCTCCATCACGTGACCATGCATCAGCGCCAGATCCTGGATATCGTCTGCCGAAAAATCCTGCCCCCGTTGCGCCTTCTTGGCGGCAAATTCCATCAGATTGTTGGCAGTGATATCACCGATATGCTCGATATTGATGACGAAGGTCAGAATTTCCTGGGTGCGCTCTGTGTCCTCCTCGTTCAACGCTTCGCCGCCGAGACCGGCCAGGTATTCGCGAATGGCCACACCGAGGCGATCCAGCGTCGAGTCCATGCGGCTGATGGCCGCTGCCCGCTGACGATCGTCCTTGCCGAACACCTCGACCAATCCCTTCAGCATGTTTTCGACCATGTCGGCCATGCGCATGGACTCGCGGGCAGCGTTGGCCAATGCGACGTTTGCGCTGTCCAACGCACCTTCGTCCAGATACTGCGGCACGCCGGCATCGGCTGGCCGCGGTGGTTCGGGCAGCACGCGAATCAGCAGCCGCGAAAGGCTCTCGACCGGCACGATAAAGATCAATGCCAGCGCAAGATTGAAGGCGGTATGAAAATTCACCGCCATGCGCGCCGGCGAATTACCGAGCGGTGCCAGCAGCTGCATCAGCGGATGCAGCAACGGCAGGCAGATCAGGCAGCCAAACAACCGTACCAAGGTGTTGCCCAGCGGCAACCGCTTGGCAACATTGCCATGCGCATCGAACAAGGCCGGCAACGTGCCACCGATATTCGCGCCAAGCACCAGCGCCAGCGCCCCTTGTGCATCGACAACGCCAGCCGTGGCCAACGACACGATCAGTAGAACCACGGCCACGCTTGAGTGGCACGCCCACGTGAGTACCGCCGCCACCAGCACGGCAAGCACCGGCTGACTGGCCAGGCTCTGCAGCACACCGTGCAGCGCAGAGGCGTTTTCAACCGGTGCCAATGACAGCACCAGCAAGTGCAGCGCCAGCAGCATCAGGCCAAGACCGATCGCGACACGACCGATGTTTTCGTAACGCGCATCGTCGCTGCGACGATGAACCACAAAGCCGGCCAGTACCAGCACCGGCGCAACCAGTGCGATATCGAACGACAGCAGCTGCACGACCAGCGTGCTGCCGACATTGGCACCGAGCATCACCGCGAGCCCCGGCGCCAGTCCAAGAAATCCGCTGGCCGCGAAGGAGGTCGCCATCATGCCGGTCGCGGTGCTGCTCTGCAGTAGCGCCGTCAGCCCCATGCCGAAACAAAATGCCGCCGGACGATGACTCAGATAGCGACCCAGCCAGCGACGCAACGCACTGCCGTAGCCACGCAGCACGCCGCTGGTGACCATGTGTGTGCCCCACAGAAGCAGGGCGACGTAACCTGCAATATCGAGCAGGATGAGGGTTCCATTCATGACACTTATCTCCGTGCGTGAACGACGCGAGCGGATCGATGCGGCGCCGTCACCGTGCATCGGTTGCGGCGCCACATCGTTTCATTTCGCATTACAACGGCTGACTAGAGCCAGCGGCCGTAACGGCGGATGTAAACCAGCTTCATGACCTGGGTCAACACGCAGTAGGCCAGTACGGTTGCCGCCAGCCAGCCGAAATAGATGCCAGGTAGCTCGACCATGCCTATCTTGTGACCGATGCTGGCGTAGGGAATCAGCATGCCGATGATGATGATGGCCGTGGTCAAACCCAGCACTGGCGCGGCTGCCGAACTTTGCAGGAACGGAATCTTGCGCGTGCGGATCATGTGGACCACCAGCGTTTGCGTGAGCAGGCTCTCGATGAACCAGCCGGACTGGAAAAATGCCTGATGCGCCGGGTTGTTCGCTCCGAACACGTACCACAGCAGCGCAAACGTGGTCATGTCGAATACCGAGCTGGCAGGTCCGATCCACACCATGAAACGACCAATGTCACCGGCATCCCACTTGCGCGGCTTGCGCAGATACTCGTCGTCCATGCGGTCGAACGGAATCGACAGCTGTGAGATGTCGTACAACAAATTGAGTACCAGCACCTGCAGTGGCAACATCGGCAGAAACGGCAGAAACAGGCTGGCAATCAGCATGCTCAGCACATTGCCGAAATTGGAGCTGGCGGTCATCTTGATGTACTTCATGATGTTGCCGAACGTGACGCGCCCTTCCAGCACGCCTTCCTCCAGCACCATCAGATTCTTTTCCAGCAGAATGATATCGGCCGATTCCTTCGCAATATCGGTCGCGGTATCCACCGAGATACCGACATCCGCTTCGCGCAAGGCTGGTGCATCGTTGATGCCGTCACCGAGAAAGCCGACCGTGTGACCTTGCCGCTGTAGCGACTTCACCACGCGCGCCTTCTGCAGCGGCGACATCTTGGCGAAGATAGTGGTGCGCTTGACCAGTTCGTCCAGCGCCGTGTCTTCCAGCGACTCGATGTCACGCCCCTGCGCTGAATGGGTGACATCCAGACCCACCTCGCGGCAGATCTTGCGCGTCACCGCTTCGTTGTCGCCGGTGATCACCTTCACTTCCACGCCATGGTGATGCAGCGCGGCGATGGCGGTGGCGGCGCTGTCCTTGGGCGGATCGAGGAAAGCCAGGCAACCGATAGCGACCAAGTCAGCCTCGTCCTTGACGCCATAGGTGTGCGTAACCGGCGGCTCCCGCTTGATCGCTACCACCAGCACGCGCAGGCCATCCTCGTTGAGATGGCGGGTCATCGCTTTGATCTCGTTGCGGCGCTCGTCGGTCATCGGCACGATGCTGTCGCTGCCGTCTTCGGAAGCGCAGCGCTCGGAGCCGCAGATTGCCAGCATTTCCTCGACCGCGCCCTTGCAGATCAGCAGATGCTGGCTATCGCCATTGGCCAGCACGACCGACATGCGGCGACGCTGGAAGTCGAACGGGATCTCGTCGATCACCCGATAACGCGATACCGTACCTTCCAGGTCGCGATGCTCGAGCACTGCCTTGTCCATCAGGTTTTTTAGACCGGTCTGGAAATGGCTGTTGAGGTAGCCGTACTCCAGTGCGTCTGCAGACTCTTCGCCGTCCAGATCGAGATGTCGCTCCAGCACGATCTTGTCCAGCGTCAGGGTGCCGGTCTTGTCGGTGCACAGCACGTCCATCGCGCCAAAGTTCTGGATCGCGTTGAGTCGCTTCACCACCACCTTGCGCTTGGACATCGCCAACGCGCCCTTGGCCAGGTTGGCGGTGACGATCAGCGGCAGCATTTCCGGGGTGAGTCCCACAGCGACCGACAGCGCGAACAGCAAAGCCTCGAAAAAGCCGTGCTTGTACCACTGGATGCCCAGCACGATCGGCACCATCGCCAGCATGAAGCGGATCAATAGCCAGCTGACGCTTTTTACGCCGCGGTCGAAGCTGGTTTGCACGCGCTGACCGGTGATCGTGCGCGCGATCGAGCCAAGGTAAGTACGCGAACCGGTCAACACCACCACGGCGCTGGCTGTGCCGCTGACCACATTGGTACCCATATAGCCAACGGTGGTGAGGTCGAGCGGGTTCTCATGCAGCGTGCCACTGACATGCGCGTCGATCTGCGCTTGCGTGGGTGCCACCTTTTCGACCGGCAGAGACTCACCGGTGAGAATGGCCTGGCTGATGAACAGATCCTTCGCGGTGAGCAGACGCAGGTCCGCCGGCACCATGTCGCCGGCGGCCAGATGCACAATGTCACCAGCCACCAATTCACCTACCGGCACCTCGATCCGCTCGCTGTGCCCATCCGAGGCCTTGCGCGTCACCGTGGCGGTATTGCGCACCATCGCCTTGAGGTTTTCCGCCGCGCGCGAGGAGCGGTACTCCTGGCTGAAACTCAGCAAAACGCTGATACCGATCATCACGGCGATGATGATCGGCCCGGACAAATCATCCGGCGTCACGAACACCTGCACGATAGCCAGGATCAGCAGCACGATGATGAACGGGTTTTTGAAGGCGCGCCAAAGCTGCCGCGTCCAGTGCGGCGGCTTCTCGTGCGACACCTCATTGTTGCCATCGCGGTCAAGCCGGTCGGCAATCTGCTCTTCGTCGAGGCCAGCAGCGCTGGTGTCGAGATCGGCAAACAATGCCTCGCGGTCGCGAAACGCTTCTTGTGCCACAGCAGCGCGCACAGACGCCGAGCCGCTTTTGCCCGCAGCGGTGGGGATCACTGACTTGATCATGGTGTTATCCAGGGATGTTCTGGGAGTCCGTTCGCGCCACCGGCGAAACGGTTGGGCCATGCGCTAGGCGCAGGGCGGCGTGGCGATCGTCAGAACGAACGCCCTCGCTCCGCCCATGGCGGAGGCCACGCCTTGCAGATGGCAAGCAACTTCATGCCTGACTGGATAACAGAACTTTGTTGCGGTGAGTTTGCAGCGGGCCACGCTTGACGCGAGCTGCAGCAGCGGCGCGGGCTGCCGACAGGTCCGCGCGACGCGGCATGTCGATAACCACCGCGTTGGCCACCGGACGGCTCAGCGGTGCAGGCACGGTGATGACGCGCGCGACACGTGCCTGGTCACGACGACCGGACAGCAGAAAGGTGCGCAGAGCGCGCAAAAAGCCAGGGGTGCGAAAGAAGTTCATCGCCCATCTCCTCGTATACGACGCCAACGGCGCCAAAGGAGGTGGGCCGGAGTTTCCTAGTCGAGGAAAACGCCAGCCGACCGCAGGCGGTCGCCGCAGGTAATCAGCTTGTGATGCATTGCCGGCACCCGATGCTCGCGGATGTCGACGTTGCGACTAGGGTAAACGTCCATATGCCTTGATTAGTTTGGGCAGGGTGCCGGTGGGCGCATTGCGCCTATCGACTTTGCTATTGTCGTGCTGCAACACGGAGGTGTCAACCAGCGCGCACCAAATTTCCACCGTCTGTGAGCTTCGCGTTCAAGTGCAGGACATCGGCCAAGTTCAGCGCTTCGCACCGGGGTGTTTCCCACCCACACGTTTCGCTTTCCCGGGCTGTGCAAACTCAGCTTTGCGGCATTCCATGCCATCCAGCAGAACCTTCAGGCCGATGCGGAAAAGCGCCTCGGGCTCGATCTTCGCCAGCAGCTCGGCCGCGCCGCGCAGATTCGGGTAATCCGGCGATTCGTCGCCAAGCCGGGCCAGCTCGGAGCCCAGTACGACTGTGGGGCGCAACGCGTTGGAGTGCGTCGACCACGATTGACGCGCTTCTTCGGCAACCATGCCGAGCAGGTAGTTGCGATAGAACGTCGCCATCGCGATGGCCTCCGGCGGAGCGAAACCCGCGTCAAGAAACGCACCGACCGCGGCATCGTAGAGTTTCATCCGGTGCGCTCCGGTCGGCGCCAACTCCGCAAACAGTCGTGGCGCGTCGCGATGCGCCACCAGCACGCGGCGATATTCCCAGGCGATGTCCTCCAGCCGCTCACGGAACGAACGATTGCTCGCCGGCAACGCCATGCGCGCGCAAATCGCATCGGCAACCAAGCCAAGCAATTCACTCTTGTCGCGGATATGCCAGTACAGCGCGGGTGACTTGACTCCAAGGCGTTCGGCGAGCTGGCGTGTGCTCAACGCATCCAGGCCTTTTTCCTGCAACAGATCGATAGCCGCATCGACGAGACGGTCGCGGTCGAGTCCGGCGCGACTGCCGACGGAAGCCGCCTCGTCCGGCTTGCGCGCGGCTTTGCGGCCTGCGGTCTGAATAGTTTTTCGCATGCTTGTACTCGGTATTCCGGAATGCTAATTTATCACTGATAAATTGAAAAGTACCGCTGCGTCGTTGGTCGACAAGAACAGTATTCACCACCTTACGCGAGGAAATTCCATGAGCGAACTCTGGACACGCCGCCAAGTATTGGCTCTATCCGGCAGTGCGTTACTTGCCGCGGTACTGCCACCGCTTTCCGCAAAGCCGCAGCCCGCTGCTTCCGGCAAAACCAAGGCTTCTGCCAACCATCTCCTGGCAGCTGCGGATACCGATGGCGCCGCTCTGTATCGCCAAGCGTTCGTGCTCGATTGCAACACCCTTGCCTCGATCGGCGGCCTGCTCTACGAAAAGGACCTCGCAAAGCTGCTTGGGCAGATCCAGGACTCCGGCATCAGCGCGCTGAAGAGCACGCTAGGCGGCGACCGCGGAACGTTCGAATACACCGTGACCGATATCGCTGCCGCGCAAGCCCTGATCGAACAACACCCCGAGGTATTCATCAAGGTGATTCGCCACGACGACCTGGAGCGGGCCAAGCGCGAGCACAAAGTGGCGGTGATCTTTTCGTTCGAAGCGGCAACCATGCTGGAAGACAAGATCGAGCGCATCGAGCTATTCCGCCAGCTCGGTGTACTGATCATGCAGCTGTCCTACAACCACAAATCGCCGTTCGGTTGCGGTTGCCTGGATGGCGACACCGACGGTGTCACTGAACTGGGGCGCAAAGCGATCGCCACCATGAATGCGCAAGGCGTGGCGCTCGACCTCAGTCATGCAAACACGCGAACCACCGCCGATGGCATCGCCATCTCGACCAAGCCGCCGATCTTCACGCATGCCGGTTGCCGCAGCGTATTCGCGCACCCGCGCAACAAGGAAGACCGCGAGATGAAGGCACTCGCCGACAAGGGCGGCGTGATGGGCATCTACATGATGCCGTTTCTGACGGTCGACACCCGGCAACCCATGCTCGACGACTTTATGCAGCACATGATCCATGCGCTCAATGTCTGCGGCGAGGACCATGTCGGTATCGGAACCGATTCTGCCTTCTTCGAAGTCAGCGATAGCGACCTGAAGGACATGGCGAAGGAAGAAGAAGACCGCAAGAAAGCGGGAGTCGGCGCGCCGGGCGAAAACCGGCCACCCTACATTCCCGACCTCAACACACCGCGCAAACTGGAACGCGTCGCCAGTGCCCTGCTGAAGCGCGGTTACAGCGAGCGCGCAACCGAAAAGGTGCTCGGCCTGAACTTCGACCGCGTGTTCAAGGAAATCTGGACGGCCTAGACCACCGGACGCAAAATCGTATCGGCATGCGCGATGGGTCCGATCAACCAGTGATCAGCGAGCAAGAAAGCGAACAGCGCCATCAAGTACACGATGGAATAATTGAACACCTTCATCGCGAAAAATTCGTCCGGTGGATTCAGCAGGCGTACGGCGTAATAAAGAAAGCCTGCACCCAGGACCGCCGCGCCGCCCAGATAAATCAGACCGCTCATGCCGGTCAGTGCCGGCAATAGCGTCACGATGACCAGCAGTATGGTGTAGTAGAAAACGTGCCAGCGCGTGTAGACCACGCCATGGGTGACCGGCAGCATCGGCACCTGCGCGCGCGCGTAATCGTCGCGACGAAAGATTGCCAGCGCCCAGAAGTGCGGCGGCGTCCATACGAAGATGATCAGGCACAGTTGCAGTGCGAACGGATGCAGCGAGTCGGTGACGGCAGTCCAACCCAGCACCGGCGGAATGGCGCCAGCAAGGCCGCCGATGACGATGTTCTGCGGCGTCGCGCGTTTCAGGTATGCCGTGTAGACCAGCGCATAGCCGATCAGTCCACCGAAGGTCAGTAGCGCGGTCAGCGGATTGACGAGTAGCGCCAGCACCAGCATCGACACGATGCCCAGCGAGACCGCAAAAATCAGCACCTGCCGCGGGGTGAGTTTGCCGGTGGCCAGTGGCCGCCGCGCCGTGCGCGCCATCAGTTTGTCGATGCGCTCGTCGATCAGATGATTGAAGGCCGCCGCCGAACCTGACGCCATCCAGATACCGATGGTACCGAACACCAGCGCACGCCAAGGCGGAATGCCCGGCACGGCAAGGAACATACCGATCACCGCGCAGAAAACCAGAAGCGCGACGACGCGTGGCTTGGTTAGCTGCAGATATTCGCGGATGCCATCCATTCCGATGTGATCCATTTCAGTGTCGTTCCGGCAAAAGAATAGGCAATGCATCACGCCGCAGCTGTGTACGCGCCAGCGTCGCCAGCAGCGCAAACAACAACAGCGCAGCCATGCCATTGTGCGCCGTCGCCACCGGCAGCGGCAGACCGAACACCACGTTGCTGATGCCCAACAGCACCTGGCATACCAGCGCCAACGCAATCGCGATCGCAAACAGGCGCAACCGGCGGCGTGCCAGCTTGAACGACAACCAGGCGAGATAGCAGAACACCACCAGCGCACCGAGCCGATGCATCATCTGGATCGCGCTGCGCGCCGCCATGTCCAGCACGCCGCCCTCGTAATTGACCCCAACGCCACGCCACAGCACGAAGCCCTGGTGGAAATCCGTCGCTGGCATCCACTGACCGCCGCACTGCGGGAACGCGCCGGCACCATAGCCACACGCCAGCGCAGCGTAGTTGGCCGAAGTCCAGCCGCCCAGCGCGATCTGGCAGAACAGCAGCACGATGCCGACCACCACCAGCCGACGCAGATTGGCCATCTGGTTGTCCAGTGCACTCACGCCAGCAAAACGCAGTGCAGCGTAGGCCAACAGCGCAAACGTAGTGATGCCGCCAAGCAGATGGCCCATCACTACCACCGGCTTCAAAAGCAAAGTCACCGTCCACATGCCGAGCATGGCCTGGAAGATGATCACCGCCAGCACCAGCACACTGACCTTCAACTCACCCGAGCGCCTGAGTGCGACCGCCGCGATGATCGGCAGCGCAATCGCCAGTGCCGACAACAGCGACGACAGCGCGAAATCACCGCGCTGATACATGACCACGCCGGCCGCCGCGAACACGGCGGCCGCAATCACCGCATAGCGCGCTGCGGCTTTGCGCCAACTGGCGATTAGCGCGATCGCCAGAACGAGCATGCCCAGCGTGCCCGCCAGCACGCGATGCACCTGCTCGCGCCAGGCTTTGTCCGTTTCGAACGGTCGATCCGGATAAGCCAGGTTGGCCGCGGCAATATCGTGCGCGTGTTCGGGCCAGGTCGCCTTGCCGTAGCAGGTCGGCCAGTCCGGACACGACAGGCCCGCGTTGGACAGCCGCACGAACGCGCCGAACATCACCAGCCCGAAGGCGAACACGGCGGCAAGCAAGGTCAGCGCGCGCAGAGCTTTAACTGTGCGGGGAGACATCGCGGAAGTGAACATCAGTGGATAACCTTCTGCAGATCCCGCGCCAGACCTGCCGGATCGGAGCCGGCAGGATACAGGGACAGCGCGGTGCCGTTGGACTCCACCAATACGGCGCTGACGCTGTCCGGCGTGGTCGGGCGATAACTGGCCAGCCTGCCATCGACGTCGTTGCCGAGCTGCCAGTAGTTTTGAATCGCCACCAGACCCTCGCCCGCTGGCGGCTGGCCGACATACAACAGGCGCAGACGCGACTGGTTGTTGTTGAGCATGACGCGCGCCTTGGCCATGGCTGTCAGATCATCCAGGCACTGTACGGCGCAGTCCGGACCGGGCAGCGCCACCAGCGTCATGCGCGGCTCGCTATCGCGCCACGCATAGGCTTGCCCGTTGGCCAACTGAACGCGCAGATGCTCATCGACAAGATTCCGCTGCGGCATGATCCGTTGACCATTGCCTTTGCCGGTCGGCTGCCAGCCGGTAAACGTCAGCAGGCCGGCAACGAGGATCGGCGCGGCAAACACCAGCGCGATCAGCACCAGAAAGAATCGGCTCTTGCGTATGGCAGCAGGGTTGTTTGTGTGGGTTGGCATGAATTCGCGGAAATAATCAGGTGAGGAATAAGTGAGTCGGGTCGAGTGTCAGGCGATTTGAGTATCAGGGCCGGCGCGGTCCGCGCTTGCGATGCAGCACGAGCAGAAGCACCACAGCCGCCAGTGCAAACGTGAACCACTGGAAAGCATACGCGCGATGTCGCGCTGGCGGCATAGAGGAAAAATCCAGCGTGTGCACGCGCACATAGATCGACGCCGGGTCTGGATCGAGCGCCAGCATGCGCGGATACAGCGAGCGGTCGAGATCGTGGGCGACTTCGGCAGGATCCAGAAAAATGCCTTTCTTCGGCCAGCGCGTCTGTTGCGCCAGCGCGTTGCCGCCCATCTCGAAACCGATCGGCGGCGGCGGCACGTACAGGCCTTGCAACGTTACGTCGGTGGTCGGCAGTGCCGGTAACTGTGGCTCCTGGCCGGTGCCGTTGCCTGGTAAAAAACCCATGTCCACCAGCAACAGCTTTGGCGTATTGCGCAGTGCAAGCGGCACGAAAACTTCCACGCCACCGCGTTCGTCGTGATTGGGGTTATCCAGCAGATAGATGCGATCGACCAGGTAGCGACCACTGATTTGCACGCGCGGAAAGCCGTCGTCTGGCGGCGCATCGGCGACTTTGGCAAAGTCCTGCAATGGTGCCGTAGCCGATGCGGCATACCGACGCAGAAGCGCTTCCTTGAAGTCGGCGCGATGCAGTTGCCAGACACCCAGACGTATGAACAGCAACGCGCCGACCACCGTCAGCAACAACGCCCACCACGACGGACGGCGAAATCCGCTCATGCGAAGTACCTGGCAGCGGCCGCTATACTCGGCGAGTCGACTTGGATCGGATCAATCACTTGGAAACCATCTACAAATCCGCGCTGGTGATCGTGCTGCTGGTGGTGATCTTCAGCCTCGGTCAGGCGCTGTATTTCATGATGACCGACAAGGACAACGACAAGCGCACCGTATGGGCATTGACGCGGCGCATCGGCCTGTCGCTGCTGCTGATCGCCATGGTTGTGTTTGGCATCTGGATGGGATGGCTGCACCCGCACGATGTGGGTCAATGACCGTAACTGGGTGATTGTACCCGGCCGTACCGATCATCGCGTCGGTACCGCGACAAATCGCGCCGCATGGCGGGGTTGCGCTGAGGGATTGTTTTGCGGTCAGTCGATCCGGTAATAGTCCCGGTACCAGCGAACGAAGTTGGCTACGCCCTCTTCGACCGACACGCGCGGCGTGTAATCCACCGCGGCGGCCAGAGCCGAGACATCGGCTTCGGTATCAGGCACATCGCCTGCCTGCAGCGGCAGCAGCTCCATCTGCGCCTTGCGCCCAATGCACTGCTCAAGCACTTCGATATAGCGCAACAACTCCACCGGCTGCTCGTTGCCGATGTTGAATAGGCGATAGGGCGCGAGGCTTGTCGCCGGATCCGGCTGATTGCCGTCCCACAGCGGATTACCGACTGCCACCTTATCCAACGTGCGAATCACGCCCTCGACGATGTCATCGACGTAGGTAAAGCTTCGCTTGTGATGGCCATGGTTGAACACCTTGATCGGCTCGCCGGCCAGGATCGATTTAGTAAACAGGAACAACGCCATGTCCGGCCGCCCCCACGGGCCATACACGGTAAAAAAGCGCAGGCCCGTGCAAGCCATGCCGTAGAGATGCGCATAACTGTGCGCCATCATCTCGTTGGCCTTTTTCGATGCCGCATACAGCGTCAGCGGATGCTCGGTGGATTGATGCTCGGAGAACGGCATCAGCGTATTGGCGCCATATACCGAACTGGTAGAGGCAAACACCAGGTGCTCGACGTCGTGATGGCGGCAGCCTTCGATGATGTGCAGAAAACCGGTGACATTGGTCGACACATAGATATGCGGATTCTGGGCGGCGTAGCGCACGCCAGCCTGCGCTGCCAGGTTGATCACGCGCTGTGGCTTGTGCGTAGCGAACGTCGATTCGATGGCATCGCGGTCGGCCAGATCAGCCGCCACGTGGGTGTAGTTCGGATGATCCGCGAAGCGCGCCAGCCGCGCCTTTTTCAGATTGACGTCGTAGTAATCACTGAGGTTATCGATGCCGATGACGTGGTCACCGCGCTCAAGCAGTCGCATCGCAACGTGCGAGCCGATGAATCCGGCGGTGCCCGTAACAAGAATCTTCATGCCACTCTCATCCATTCCATTAATCGACACGATGACCCATCGCGCCGGGTTGACTACCGCACATCTGCCGCCGCGCCGTCACCCAATATCTCAACAACTGTTTGCATCGCCAATCAAAGCCGGCCATCCACCGCATCACGTGGCAACACATATTTGACGTCGTACAGCACCGACGACGATTTGCCGAAGTGACGAATGCCATCGGCGCCTAGTTCCGTAAACTGGTGATGCCCGACCGCGACTATCACCGCATCATACTGGTCCGCCTGCGGCGTGCCGATCAGGTCGATGCCGTATTCGTGTCTGGCAGCCACGGCATCGACCCATGGATCGAACACATCCACCTGCGCGTTGTAACCGGTCAGCGCCTCCATGATGTCGACCACACGGGTGTTGCGCAGGTCCGGGCAGTTCTCCTTGAAGGCCAGCCCGAGGATCAGGATGCGCGCACGCACCGGGTTGATGCCTTTGCATACCATCAGGCGGATGACTTCGCCGGCGATGTATTGGCCCATGCTGTCGTTGGTACGACGACCGGCCAGAATGACATCGGAGTAATGCCCGACCTCCTGTGCCTTGTGGGTAAGATAGTACGGATCCACGCTGATGCAGTGGCCACCGACCAGACCGGGCCTGAAAGGGAGAAAATTCCATTTCGTACCCGCTGCCTGCAGCACTTCCAGCGTGTCGATGCCGAGCTTGTTGAACAACTTGGCCAGATCGTTCACCAGCGCGATGTTCAGATCGCGCTGGGTGTTCTCGATCACCTTGGCCGCTTCGGCCACCTTCAGCGAACTGGCCTTGTGCGTGCCGGCGGTGATGATGGAGCCGTACAGTCGATCAACGAAATCGGCGACCTCGGCGGTGGAACCGGAAGTCACCTTGAGAATGCTGGTGACGCGATGCTGCTTGTCGCCCGGATTGATCCGCTCGGGGCTATAGCCGGCAAAAAAATCGCGGTTGTAGATCAGGCCCGAGATTCTTTCCAGAATCGGAATGCACACTTCTTCGGTACAACCCGGATACACGGTGGACTCGTACACCACGATGTCGCCCGACTTGATCACTGTTCCCAGCGACTCGCTGGCCTTGATCAGTGGTGTCAGGTCGGGGCGTTTGGCTGCATCGATGGGCGTTGGCACGGTAACGATATAAACGTTGCAGCAACGTATGTCATCGAGCGTCGAGCTGAAATGCAAACGCGTGGCGGAGGCCATCTCTTCGGCATCCACTTCCAGTGTTGAATCCTTGCCGGAACACAACTCGCCGACCCGGGCGGTATTGATATCAAACCCGAAGGTGTCATAGCGCTTGCCGAACTCCACGGCCAGCGGCAACCCGACATAACCCAGTCCGACGATGGCAATCTTGGTGTTTTCCAGAGGCTGCATGCGATAAGTCCTTGGCCGCCTTCTAGTTTGGCAGTGTTGCCTCGGCCTGGCGATGGCACTGCGCTATAACGGCCATCGAACGATCAAGTCGAAACGCCGGGAATTTGTTCATGGCACCCAGACCTGCAGATAGAAAAAAGCCCGTCGGGCGACGGGCTTTTTAGAATCCATACGAATGGCGCTAGAGAATATAGACAAACATGAACAGGCCAAGCCAGACCACGTCGACGAAATGCCAGTACCAGGCTACGGCTTCGAAACCGAAATGATGATCCTTGTTGAAATGGCCTTTCAGCACGCGGAACCAGATCACTGCCAGCATGATGGTGCCCAGCGTCACATGCAGACCGTGGAAACCGGTAAGCAGGAAGAACGTCGACCCATACACGCCGCTGTGCATGGTCAGATTGAGCTCGCGGTAGGCCTCGATGTATTCGTGGGCCTGAAAATTCAGGAACAGGGCGCCGAGCAGAACGGTCAACCCGAGGAACGCCAGGATCTTGCCGCGATGCCCTGCACGCAGCGCGTGATGCGCGATGGTCACGGTGACGCTGGAGCTGAGCAGGATCAACGTGTTGAGCAGCGGCAGACCCCAGGCCGGCACGGTGCGGAACGCACCGCCGATATGTTGCGGACCGTTACCGGCGTTGGCACCCCATGAGGCCGCGTAATCACTCCACAGAAACTCGTGGGTCAATACGCCGTGCCCTTCACCACCGAGCCACGGAATCGAGAACATGCGAATGTAGAACAGTGCGCCGAAGAACGCACCGAAAAACATCACTTCGGAGAAGATGAACCACATCATGCCCATGCGGAACGACGTATCGACCTGGCTGTTGTAGCTGCCGGCCAGCGACTCGTTGATCACCGAGCGGAACCAGCCGAAAAACATCGCCAGCACGCCGATCACACCGACCGTGAGCACGGTCTTGCCGAAACCGGAATCACCCGGCTCCGCGTTCAGCCAATGCGCCGCACCGAACACCGTGGTGAACATGACCACCGCGGCCACGAACGGCCAGTAGCTTTTGCTCGGAACAAAATACGCTTCGTGCGACTGATCCATCGTGCAAACCCCGTGGACTTCTCTTGATGACTCTACCCCGCGATGCGCCGCGGGGAACTGCAAACTGAAGAATAAACTGTGATTGCTGCGGTACGACTATTTCATCATCACGATCTGTACAAACGACAGCAGAAAAAACGCGACCACCACCGACACCAGAATCGTCACGGTGCGTCTCACACCTTTACGACGTCCATCCATCTCGTGATTTGTCAGCGGCTGCGTCATGTTGTGATGATCAGTCATTCACGTGACCGTGCGCCAGCTCGTCGTCATGAATCACCGGCGGCACGTCGAAGGTGTGGAACGGCGCGGGCGACGGCACGGTCCACTCCAGGCCCTTGGCGCCTTCCCAGACGCGGTCGGTAGCCTTTTTCTTGGAGAAGAACACGCCGTGGATCAGCACGCCGAGGAAAATCAGCTGCGAGGCGCCGAACAGAAAGCCGCCGATCGAACTGATCATGTTGAAGTTGGCAAACGCCACGTTGTAGTCCGGAATACGACGCGGCATGCCGGCCAGACCCAGGAAGTGCTGCGGGAAGAACAGCACGTTGACCCAGATCACGCTGTTCCAGAAATGCATCTTGCCCCAGAACTCGCTGTACATCCGGCCGCTCCACTTCGGCAGCCAGTAATACGTCGCCGAGATGATCGCAAACAGCGCGCCAGTCACCAGCACGTAATGGAAATGCGCCACCACGAAGTAAGTATCGTGATACTGGAAGTCGGCCGGAACCAGCGCCAGCATCAGGCCGGAGAAGCCGCCGATGGTGAACAGGATCACGAACGCCACCGCGAACAGCATCGGCGTCTCGAAGGTCATCGAGCCGCCCCACATGGTGCTGACCCAGTTGAACACCTTCACGCCGGTCGGCACCGCGATCAGCATCGTCGCGTACATGAAGAAGATCTCGGCACCCATCGGCAAGCCGACCGCAAACATGTGGTGCGCCCACACGATGAACGACAGGAAGGCGATCGACGCAATCGCGAACACCATCGCCTTGTAACCAAAGATCGGCTTGCGGGCGAAGGTCGGGATCACCTCGGAGATAATGCCGAACGCCGGCAGAATCATGATGTAGACCTCGGGGTGACCGAAGAACCAGAAAATATGTTGATACAAGACGGGGTCGCCGCCGCCGCCCGGATTGAAGAAGTTGGTGCCGAAATACTTGTCGGTCAGCAGCATCGTCACCGCGCCTGCCAGCACCGGCATCACCGCGATCAGCAGGAACGCGGTGATCAGCCAGCTCCACACGAACACCGGCATCTTCAGCAACTCCATGCCGGGCGCACGCATGTTGAGGATGGTCGCAATGATGTTGATCGCGCCCATGATCGAGCTGATGCCCATCAGGTGGACGGCAAACACCACATAGGCCAGCGAATCGCTCTGCAGCGACAATGGCGGGTACATGGTCCAGCCACCGGCCGGGCCACCACCGGGCAGAAACAAGGTGGACAGCAACAGAGCAAAGGCGAACGGCAGGATCCAGAACGACAGGTTGTTCATGCGCGGCAGCGCCATGTCCGGCGCGCCGACCATCAACGGGATCATCCAGTTACCAAGACCGACGAAGGCCGGCATGATCGCGCCGAAAATCATCACCAGCGCGTGCAGCGTGGTCATCTGGTTGAAAAAGTACGGCTGCACCAGCTGCAGGCCCGGTTTGAACAGCTCGGCGCGGATCACCATCGCGAAACTGCCGCCGATGAAAAACATCAGCAGCGCAAAAACCAGATAGAGCGTGCCGATGTCCTTGTGGTTGGTGGACATGCACCAGCGCTGGAAGAAATTCTTCGGCGCGCCGTGGTGATCATCGTGGTGATCATGGGTGGCTGCGTGGGACATGGCCTTGACCTCTAAACCTGATAGGGATGCGACGACGTGAGTGACGTGTGCGAAAGCGTTTGTAAGAGCGCAGCTCAGCCTTGCTTGGCGGCAGCCGATTTGCTCACGGACTGCAGCGGGGCAATCTGTGCGGTTTTCGGTGCCGCCGCCGTCGAGGCAGCGGCCGGAGCGGGCGCCGCAGCCGGCGGTGCCGACTTCGCCTGCTGGTCGGCCAGCCACTTCGCAAAATCCGGCTTGGATTTGGCGACCACCACGATCGGCATGAAGCCATGATCCTGGCCGCACAACTCGGCGCACTGGCCGCGATAGGTGCCAGGCTCCTTGATATTGGTCCAGGCGGCGTTGACGATGCCGGGAATCGCATCGAGCTTCCAGCCCAGCGCCGGCACCCACCATGAGTGGATCACGTCGGCACCGGTGATGACGAAGCGGATCTTGGTATCGACCGGCACGACCAGCGGCTTGTCCACGTCCAGCAGATAGGTATTTTCGTTGCCCACCTTGACCGCATACGGGTCCATGCCCGAGCCCAGCTGGCGCGTCTGGTCACTCTGCGTATCGAGCTTGGACATGAAGCCGACCTTGCTGATCGGCTTGCCCAAATATTCCACATAATCGTAGCGCCACTTCCACTGATAGCCGGTCACCTTGACCGTCATCTGCGAACCGGTAGTGTCGGCCCAGGAGGTGATACCGCCGGTGGCGAAGTAGGCCAGTGTGATCAGGATGATCACCGGAACCGTTGTCCAGATGATTTCCAGACGCGTGTTGTGCGACCACTTTTCAGCGACTGCACCGCGCGATTTGCGGAAGCGGAACATTGCGATGAACATCGCGCCGAACACCAGGATGCCGATCACGACACATACGCCGAACGACCAGTTGTTCAGTTCGTAGGGAACCTGCGACCAGGTCGATGCGCCACGCTCCATGTTCAACTGATACGGCGATGGGTCCGCGCTGGCTGCCCCGCCAAACAGTGTTGATGCAATGGCCGCCGCTGCGGTAAATGATCGCCTGATGCTGCCAGATGTCATGTGTTGCACCTTAGAGTCTGTCTTCATAATCCAAATACGTCGCGTTGCCCTGCAGCGGCTGGCAGGTGATAGACCGTGGCGCAGCCCATGCTGGTTGCATGAGTAAGCCGCGGGCTGCCGCATGAC
>Ga0302303_10001018_pt1 | contig 19536 bp, 23 predicted proteins | sample III_Palsa_E2_1_FD_194542 | JGI IMG/M metagenome (GOLD analysis project Ga0302303, IMG submission 194542) | Peat permafrost microbial communities from Stordalen Mire near Abisko, Sweden - III_Palsa_E2_1 | ecosystem: Environmental > Terrestrial > Soil > Palsa > Peat permafrost | place: Sweden...
TGTTTGGCATAAAATACAACAGTACTTATGCAGATCTACAGGGAGACCTTAACTTTGGCAGACTGGATAATAAACCGATAACGCAATACGATGGCAAGGTAACGCTTTATCCGTTTGGTAATTTTGATCTGTATTCAATCAGTAAGTTATCTGATCTGCATTTGGATGCCAGCGATAGGTATATTTTTAACCAAACTATTGGTTTTAAATTAATTAAAAACACATGGCTCGAGTCGAATGTTACTTTGGGTGACCAGGATGATTATTTAGATGCTGATGGGTTATACGTGTATAATTCAATCGATAAAACAACGTTTAAATGCGGTGAAACCATTTTTTACCAATGCGGACCGCATGCCCAACTACAATTAAATTACGCGTACGAAAGAAAGGACGATATTTTTCAATCTTTAACTTATGACCAAAATTCAGTCACTTTAGGTATTTTATGGAAGTTTTAAAAAGGACATTACTTTTTTGCTTGTTTTTGTTTGGTACCGATATTGCTTTTGCACAAAGCAATCCGGTATTACAACGGGCTTTCCGTAATAGCTATAACGATGAATTAAATAAAAATTATACCGCTGCAATTAATGATGTATCGCCTTATTACAGCGATAACAATTATGAAATAAACATCCGGTTAGGTTGGTTGCATTACCTCAATCAAAACTATAATGCTTCGCAGAGCTATTACCAAAAAGCAATAGCTATTCGCCCGTCATCAGTAGAAGCAAAATTTGGTTATGTAAAGCCCCTCTCCTTTTTACAAAGCTGGGATAAGGTGTTGCAGTTATATCTTGACATCCTAAAAATCGATCCGGAAAACACGCAGGCCTGCTATTGGGCCGGAGTTATTTATTACAACCGCAAACAATATGAGCCAGCAACTAAATATTTTAAGGTTGTGGCTACGTTATATCCGTTTGATTATGACGGAAATCACATGCTGGGCTGGTCGCTATTAATGTCGGGTAAAAAGGCTGAGGCATTGGCTTATTTTAACATGGCATTGTTGATCAAACCCGGGGATGAGTCGAGTACAGATGGCGTAAACAAGTGTAAATAAAACGCTTATCTAGTTGGCATGCATTCATCGGCAGATAATCTCACTTCATCGATAAATCGTTTACGCACATCAAAAATACATCGATATTTATTTTTATAAAGACATTAGCTTTTATAAACAATTATGGATGTTAAATTTTACAAAAATGAAAATTAAAACCCTTTACCCCTGCCTGGTGATGCTGCTCACTTTAAGTATCTTTTCTTCTTGTAAAAAGGATACGACTACTGCCTCTACCAGTACTACAACTTCGCTCTTGCCCCAGTCAACAATTACTGCGGATGGGGCACTTGCTATTTCGGCTGCCGGATCAGATTCAAAAGACAGCATCTACATGGTTAATTGCTTCCCGCCACGTGGTGGTAAATTAGATTCTGTTGCATTTAGCGCGCTTCCTGCCGCTGTTGCAACCTATTTAACAACTGATTATGCTGGCTACACCTTTGTTAAGGCTTTTGCTGTTGACAGTGCAAAAGTTTTAAGCAATTATGTGGTTATCATAAAATTGAACAATAGCCTTATCGGGTTAAAATTTACGGCTAGCGGAGCATTTGTAAATGTGCTGGAACAAAAAGATGGAGCTAACATGGGCAATGGTGGCCCGGGATGGCATGCTAATGGCCCCTTCTGCGATAGAGGCGGCGTTCAGCATGATACCATACCGTTGTCGGCTATTCCGTCAGTAGTTTTAAATTACTTTAAAACTACCTTCCCGGCAGATACCTTATTACATGCTTCGGTAACGCCTGATACTACTTACATTTTGATAAGTAAGGATACGGTATTGTATGCCACAAATATATCTTCAACCGGAAGTTTACTAAAACGTATAAAAGTTGAACAACACGGTGGAATAAATGTAGCAATAACCGTGGCTGACCTGCCACCTGCCATCACAATCTATTTAACCAGCGCTTTCCCTGGCTATGTATTTAATAAAGCATTTGCAGAAGGTAATAGAGACGGTGTAATAGGTTATCATGTGTTTATCACCGTAAATACTACCAACTATGTAGTTGATTTCGACCCTCAAGGTAATTTCTTAAAAGCTACGGTAATACATTAATGTTTTTGTTTTTTTCATAATAGTGAACCCGGTACCTGTATAGGGCCGGGTTTTTTATTTTTAATGCGAGGATACTTACCGCTAAAAATCAAGGCAAACAAAAGCCCCGGATTATTTTAAATCCGGGGCTTTTGAATAATACGAAGACGAAATTACATTTTCTTGGTAGTATCTGTAGTTTTAGCGGTATCCATCTTAGTGGTATCCATTTTTTTCATCGTATCCGCCATTTTGGTGGTATCTTTCATGGTTGTATCCGAGCCATTGGCCTTATTTGCCGACCCACAGCCCATAGTTATTGAGGCAACTATACCCGCAATAAGGGCTAAACTTAAAAGGTGCTTTTTCATAGATAATGTTTTTTAGAGTTTTTTTGATCTTGGTTTCAGTTTTACAACCCGGTACCTGCCTGATTGTTTGCGAATTATTAACAACCGCAAGTAATATTTTGCCTAACTATTCTTCTGTTTGAGCGTTAAGTTTTGTCATAATTAACAATGGGTACATCAATATTGCCATAATTTTTCTGATATTTAAACGCTATGCGAGTGACCGAAAATTTACTGAAATGGGCTGTGCGATTTTATCCGCCCTTATTTTTTCAGCGCATTTGGGTAAAAAAAATCGATAAGGGTTTTCGCGGGGTCGAGGTATCTATCAAAAAAAGCATCTGGAACAGAAATTACAATAACTCCATTTTCGGCGGCACTATTTTCGCTGCCGCGGATGCATTTTATCCCATACTCTTTTTTAAAATACTATCGCTTAAAGGCTATAGGCTGCGTGCCTGGTCGCGATCATTAGAAATTCATTATATTAAACCTGGATTTACCGATTTGTGCTACAAAATATCAATAACAGATGAGGAAATTGCTGAAGCCGAAGAGATATTAAATACAATTGGGAAATATTCAAAACCCCATCCAATTCACATTTTTGATAAAAATGGGGTGAATGTAGCCACGGTTAAAAACGAGGTTTACATGCGGAATTTAGATTTTATAGAGACTACTACTCATGTACACAGTAATTAACGACGAAGCTTTAATAAGGAAAGGTTTTAAAATAAGTACCGACAAGGATCTGCTAGATATCGCTACAATACATGATTATTTGAGCAACATATCATATTGGTCAAAAGGGATCTCAAAAGAAAAAGTACAGCGATCAATAGATAACTCCATGTGTTTTGGTGTTTATAAAGAAGATAAACAAGTTGGGCTGGCGCGTGTTGTTACCGATAAAGCCATATTCGCTTATATATGCGATGTATTTATTTTGGATGGGTATCGTGGCAATGGTTTGTCTAAATGGTTATTACAAACTATATTGTCTCATCCAGAATTACAAGGCTTAAAACGGTGGAGCTTGGCTACGCTTGATGCACACGGCTTATACAGCCAGTTTGGATTTAGTGGGCTAAGCAGGACTGAAAATTGGATGGAAATTTTTACACCTATTAAAAAAGACTGAGAGGAAATCAGGGGTAATGAATATTAAAAGGCTGATTTTTGAAGGTGAAGGAGTTTCGCTCGACTTTAAAAAGACAATTTCCAGTTGCGAAAAGATCGCACGTACCATGGTGTCGTATGCCAATAATAAAGGCGGTAGGCTACTTATAGGTGTTGCTGATGATGGCACTATAAAAGGTGTAAAATCTGAAGATGAAGAACGTTATATGATAACCAGGGCAGCACACATGTTCTCAAAACCAGCATTAGAACCCAGTTTTGAAGAAGTTTATGTTGATGATAAACTGGTACTGATCGTAAACATTCCTGAAAGTCCTTTAAAACCCCATTATGCGCTTGCAGAAGATGGTAAATGGTGGGTATATGTACGGGTGAAAGATAAAAGTGTTTTAGCCAGCAAAATTGTTGTTGATGTGCTTAAACGATCTTCGGCCGATACAGGTGTTTTGATCGAGTACTCTGCAAACGAAAAAAATTTATTGGAGTACTTAGAGAAAAGTAATCGCATAACAGTCAAGGAGTTTTGCGAGTTACTTAAGCTAACCCGCAAGCGTGCCCAACGCATTTTGGTTGATCTTATTCTTTCGGGCGTGATCCGGATTCATACCAGCGAGAAAGAAGAGTATTATACCGCGGTATAGTTAGCCGTCCGGCTAAAACTTTACCTTTATTATCACTATCTTTTCATGAAAGCCCTGTATCATAAATATAAACATCACTATCGCGATAATCTTAAACTGGCCGCGCCGGTTATGATATCGCAGCTTGGCCATACTTTGGTACAGGCATCTGATAGTGTGATTGTGGGGCACTTTGCAGGTACAGTTAGCTTAGCGGCAGTATCATTAGTGAATAGCATCTTTGTGATACCGATGGTGATTGGTTTGGGTATAGCCTACGGTATTACACCACTCATCGCTCAAAATAATAGCCGAAAAGATTATGCAGAATGCGGTAAGCTGCTATCAAATAGTTTATTCGTTAACCTCATTTGTGGCATCATACTTTTTTCATTCCTGTTTTTTGGGTCGATATACGTACTAAATCATTTGCACCAATCGCCATTGGTTGTTGAGCAGGCAAAGCCATTTTTAACACTCATGGGATTATCGCTCGTCCCCATGCTCATCTTTACCACATTTAAGCAATTTACCGAAGGCTTGGGCTTTACTAAGCAAGCTATGGTTATATCCGTAATTGGCAATATCCTGAATATTTTCGTTGGCATCATCTTAGTAAAAGGCCTATTCGGGATAAAGCCAATGGGTGTCAGAGGTGTTGGTTACAGTACATTGATCGATCGTTGTCTGATGGCCATAGTAATGGGAGCCTATGTTTTTAAATCAGCCAACTTTAAACCGTATTTAAAGACTTTCGCTATTAAGAACATTAATTACCTGCGCAGCATGCAAATTATGCGGATAGGAACACCTATCGCACTCCAATACACATTTGAGCTAAGTGCATTTAGCGGAGCTGCGATAATTATTGGTAGCATAAGCCTGGTTCAACAAGCAGCCCACCAGGTGGCTATTAATTTAGCATCCATGACTTACATGGTATCCAGCGGAATAGCTGCCGCGGCAACTATTAAGACCGGCAACTATTTTGGTGTTAATGATCATAAAGGCTTACGATCATCAGCCATATCCCATTACCATATTGTTATCGCTTTTATGGCATTTACTGCATTACTTTTTAGCTTAGGATGTAATTATTTACCATACATATACACTACAGATAAAGCAGTTATAACAGTTGCAGCACAATTACTTATTATCGCGGCAGTATTTCAGATATTTGATGGGACGCAAGTTGTTGGCCTCGGTATTTTGCGTGGAATGGGCGATGTTAATATCCCAACTGTAAGCACCTTTTTAGCTTATTGGATAGTGGGTTTACCTGTTGGTTATTACCTGGGATTGTATTTGCATTGGGGTGTAAAAGGCGTTTGGTATGGTTTGGTTTTGGGCTTAATGGTATCGTCGGCATTGATGTTTTTACGGTTCCAGTACATCAGCAGGAAACATCAAGCAAAAGCAGTTAATTAAAAATAAAGCCCATTAGCGATACGATAAGTATTGCAATGCGCCTCAACAATATCTTTGATTTGCGGCGAATACCCCCCGCCCATACTCACTTGCACCGGTATTTTATGTTTGATGCATTGTTCAAAAACAAACTGGTCGCGCATTTTACATTCTTCACGTGTTAAGCCAAGTTTACCTAATTTATCAGATTGTAGCACATCAACACCAGCTAAGTAAAATATAAAATCAGGCTTTTGTTGGGCAATAAGATTTGGCAGGGCATCTTTTAATAGTTGTAGATAATCCTCTCCAACAATACCATCAGGTAACGGGATATCTAAATCTGATTGCTCCTTCCGAAACGGGAAATTATTAGCTGCGTGCATCGAAAATGTAAATACGTTGGGTTCATTTTCAAATATCTGCGCGGTGCCATTTCCCTGGTGCACATCTAAATCAATTATTAATATAGATTTAGATAATCCTTTATTTAACAGATAATTAGCAGCCATCGCCTGATCGTTCAACAGGCAGAAGCCTTCACCCCAGTTTGTACCGGCATGGTGTGTGCCACCGGCAACATTAAAAGCAACTCCATTCTCCATCGCATAATGGCAACCATCAATAGTTCCCTTGCCGATCCTGATCTCCCGTTCTACCAAACGGGCAGATAATGGAAAACCTGTTCGTCTTTGTTCTTTAGCGGGTAAGGTCAGATCACGTAATTGCTGCCAGTAATCCCGATCATGTGTCCACAAAATAACTTCTTCATCTAAAAGCGCAGGTGAAAACAGATTTTCTTTGGTAATTAATCCTTCATACAGCAATTGTTCGGGGATCAGCTCATACTTCAGCATCGGGAAACGATGTCCCTCTGGCAACGGGTGAGCATAAATGGAATCGAAAGCAATTTTAAGCACGATATAAGCCCTCTAATCAAATATTATTAATTGCGCTTGAAAGTATTTGCGCGGCATTAAAAACGTCTTTAAATGAATTGTAAAGAGGCACAGGCGCTAAACGAATAACGTTTGGTTCCCGCCAATCGCCAATTACACCATGACGGGTTATATAGTTGAAAATATCTTTTGCTTTATGAGCACAAACGACAGATAGTTGCCCACCTCTTTGATCCTTATCATTTGGCGTAATGATTTTGAATAATTCTTCACCTTTAGTTTGATTGATTCCGTTAACTAAATACTCCAAATAAGCAGTCAGGAGCTCACTTTTAGCACGTAATGAGGTTATGCCACCTGCCTGTTCAAATATATCCAGGGAAGCCTTGTGTAAAGCCATCAGCATAATGGGCGGCGTACTTACCTGCCATCCCTCCGCTCCTGTTTCAGCATCAAAACCGGGCGCCATTAAAAAACGCTTATCACAGCGATAGCCCCACCAGCCCGCAAAACGGTTCAGGTCTTTATCTGCAAAATGTTTTTCATGCACAAAAATTCCACTTATTCCACCCGGCCCCGAGTTCATGTATTTGTACGAGCACCAGCAAGCAAAGTCTACATCCCAATCGTGCAGTTGTACAACTACATTTCCGGCAGCATGGGCCAAATCGAACCCGGCAATGGCTTTTGCCTCATGCGCAGCCTTAGTAATGGCATCTATGTCAAAAAACTGACCGGTATAATAATTTATCCCGCTAAAAAGCACCAGTGCCAATTGATCGGCATTGGCATATATCACTTTTAGGATATCTTCGGTGCGTAAAGTCTCTTCTCCATCACGTGGAAAGATCTCGATAATCGCATCTTTTGGATCAAAACCATGGTATTTAACCTGACTTTCAAGAGCATACTGATCAGACGGAAAAGCACCACCTTCCATAATTATTTTATACTTATTAGGTATTGGTTTATAAAAGCTTACCATCAATAGATGAAGATTTACTGTAAGTGAATTCATCACAGTTACTTCGCTTTCCTTAGCCCCAACAATAGCCGAAAGTATTGGTGTTAGTTTCTTGTGGTAAGCCAGCCATGGATCATTACCTTCAAACCACCCTTCTACGCCTAAATCCTGCCAATTAGTAAGTTGCGCTGCAAGATATTCCTTTGCTGTGGCTGGTTGAAGACCTAAAGAATTACCACATAAATAGATAGCATCGCTTCCGTTATGCTGTGGAAATAGAAACTTATCGCGAAAGCTTCTCAAAGGATCCTGCTCATCTAGTTGCTGAGCGAATGCTAAGGTGTTTTGATATTGCATAGGACAATATTACTAAAAGGCTATGAAATGTGCTATTTATTTGGCTTACTAACGTATGGGTTACCTTTAACATAAAAACGATAAGGCAGCAAAGCATCTTCTCCGGCATAATCGACACCGACACGTGGAACGGCCGCAATATCTTGATCTTCAAAGCTTAATCCCCTATCTTCAATCCATAAAGTATCGCTTTGCAGGCTAATCGCGTTAATTGCGCGGGAAATACCAAGCGCTTTAGCTACCGATCCAGGTCCCTGCGTAATATTGGATTTTAAAGTCTGCATATTTCTGCGGAAAAGCATAATTTCTATACCATCAGTCGGTTGTATAGCCCTTATTAATATCGCATGCGGCTGACCTTTGACAGAGGTAACTACATTAAACATCTCATGGATACCATAACACAGGTACACGTAAGCAATTCCGCCTTGCATAAACATAGTTTGGGTACGTGGGGTTAACCTATTGCCATAAGCATGCGAAGCCTTGTCTATAACACCATTATAGGCTTCTGTTTCAACAATATACCCACCTGTAATTGCATTATCTATCGAAGTAAATAAATACTTACCTATCAGGCTTTTAGCCTGATACACAACATTAGTACCGATATAAAAAGATTCAGGTAGCTTCATTTTTTGAGGATAGGCTTAAGCCATTTGTTTACCTGTTTAGCTTTGTCAAATATCATAATATGCGAACCGTCATTAACAATAGTCGCATTCTTAATATTTTTTATTGGGAAAACATGGTCTTTATCGCCATGAATGTGATATACATTAGGCGGAATAATATTATTATCCCATTTCAGAATTGCGCCCATCGCCCATTTTACAAACGTAGGCGAGCTTTTAATCAGCATATCATGAAATAGCCACGCATCGTTACCTGCCATCTTTCCAAATACCGGCTTAATCAATAAGGCAATTATTGGAAGAGCTTTGCCGGGGAATAATTTATAAATTGGCAACGCCCGAAAAACTTTAAAATAGGCAGGCTTTTCGCCGTTTGTTTTAATGCTCGATATCAAAATTGCTTTTTTAAGAGCTACCTTTTTCGCGATTTCAATAGCAATAATCCCGCCCAATGAAGTTCCAATAATTATTGAATTTGGTCTTATATCATATTGATAAATAAGCTTTTGAGCATAATTTATTAAAGTGTCAGTTTTATGTGGTTCCACCCAATCTATGGGGATAACTTCATGATTTTCCGGTATATCAATATTATTGTAGAGCCTTGTATCCGCCCCTAAACCGGAGATGAGGAAAACTTTGGACATTAGAGATTAATCAGGCTAATTATTTGCTCCAGATACTTTTTGTCGGTTTCGTCAAACTGTGCTAAATGCTCACTATCTACATCCAAAACACCAGCCACAATCCCGTCCTTAAACAATGGAATTACAATTTCAGAACGGGACAAAGAACTACAAGCAATATGCCCGGGAAATTCATCCACATCAGCCACAATAAGCGTATCGGCCAGCTCCCATGAGGTGCCGCATACACCTTTACCCCTCGCAATTCGTGTACAAGCAACAGGCCCCTGGAATGGGCCTAAAACCAGTTCGTTATTCTTAACCATATAAAACCCAACCCAAAACCATTTGAATTGTTCTTTTAGCGCTGCGCATATATTAGCAAGATTTGCAATTAGATCGTCTTCGCCTGTTATCAATGCCTCAATTTGAGGGATCAATGATTGGTATTGCGTTGCTTTGTCGGTTGTTTGGATAATGGTTAAATCTTCTGCCATAGCGCAAAAATAAGCATGAACTATTACAATTAAATAAGACAAATATCATATTTAATGTTTTAATTCGTCGCGATGATTGTTAGTCTTACCATAGTGCGCTATCGTAAATCCTTAGTACCTTTTGCGCTGCTGGCTATGGCCATACACCGTTTGCCTTTGATGCTTACAAAAGGCTGTAGCTTTTGGAAATTATTAGGTAGTGGCAGAAACGGAACTTTTGATCTCCAACCCGACTGGCAACAATGGGGCTTATTTGCTGTATGGGAAGATCGCGAAGCATTTGATCGATTCTACAATAAATCATTCATTAACACATGGTGGAACTCTTTTACCTTTGAGAAATGGACGATATTATGCGAGCCACTACAAAGTCACGGTAAATGGGATGGTAAAGAACCCTTTGGTACACCTGATGTAAAGGATATTAAAGGCCCGGTAGCTATTTTAACCCGGGCAACTATCAGGTTAAATAAATTAAAAGGTTTTTGGAGCAATGTTGATAGCGTTGCCAATATTATGGCCAATGCGCCTGGATTTATTACTTCGCTTGGTATAGGCGAGGCACCGGTGTACCGGCAAGCAACATTTTCTATCTGGAAAAGCATTGATAATGTAAAGGCTTTCGCCTATGCTTCCAAAGAGCATGCAGAAGTAATTAAAAAGACCCGACTTGAGAACTGGTATAGCGAAGAACTTTTTGCAAGGTTTAAGATTACTGATAGCTTTGGCCTTTTAAATGGCAAAGACCCTTTAGCGGGTATAGAATTATAAAACATGAGAATTATTGCGGAACTACCTCACCCTGAGTTTAAAATATCAATCTTTAATATGAATCAAAAGGTTATTGTAAAGATTGAAAAAGGCAGCCTGGAACAAAGTTACAAAATACCCGAAATGGATTTAACCGACGGCGTGAACAGTGTTTTTGAGTTATTGGATGAGGATTTTTTGAAAACTGTTACAAGCAGATTCGAAAGCATGAAGAAAGATTTTAAAGACACTTATTTTAGATACAACTATTAGTTTTTCCTGTTTGTAAATATTGCACTATGGCTTTTTGCACATAAAAATTAGTTTTAATCTGGCTTTAATCTTGCATTAATTTTATTTAACTTACAATAAATATATTCCTATTATATTTATAATATTATTTTAGATAGAATATTTATTTAATTGATTTACATTTATTTATGTAAATTATCTAAGAAGTTATAATTCTCTTTATAGGTAATTTTTTTATTACTTATAAAGAATTTTTGCCGAAGTAATTAAAAAAATATTAATTTTATTATGCAACCTATTGATTATGATTAGCAGTAAACAGTTTTATAATTTGCATACCACCGAGGGTATGAAATTGATCAATATTAAAAACATTGCCTGTATTGAGGAAGTGAATACTTATCCTCAAATTACAATGAATGTTAAACGATCTGATGGTAATTACATTGAATTTATTTGCAGCGATTTATACGATAAATTAGTTGAGCGTATTTTAAAAATGGATTCAGAATTATAGTTTATTATTAATTAAAAATCTGCCTCAATTTAAATTTCACAGCTGCCCCCCCCGCCGATTATTTAGAAGTTATCCTTAATTAGTTTATCAACCAATTGCGGCAACCCTACACTTGCTTTAACTCGTATTTTTATAACATTAGTTAACCGGTCAACATCCGGGATCTTTGGATCAATAATATATTTTTTAACACCTGATCTCACATAATGAATCAATCCAGCAGCCGGGTAAACCGCCAGTGATGTTCCTGAGAGTATAAACAATTCAGCATTGGCACACATAGCTGCGGCTTTTTCTATCATAGGCACATCCTCGCCAAACCAAACCACATGTGCACTTAAGGGTGATCCTAATTCGCAAACTTCATCCATTCTCAGTTCCCAGCCATCAATCGGATAGGTCAATTCAGGGTTTATACTTGATTGCGACCGTGTAATAATACCATGCAAATGAAGCACACTCGTTGATCCGGCCCGCTCATGCAGATCATCAATGTTTTGGGTGATGATGGTAACGTTATGTTTTTCTTCTAGCTGAGCCAGTGCATAATGCGCCGCATTGGGTTGCGCTTTTAACACATCCCTGCGGCGCATATTATAAAAATCCTGTACTAACTGCGGGTTGCGCTGCCAGGCTTGCGGGGTAGCTACGTCTTCAATATTGTAACCTTCCCACAAGCCATCGCTGTCTCTAAATGTTTTTAAGCCACTCTCGGCACTTATTCCAGCGCCGGTTAATACAACTATATTTTTCATTCAAAATAAAGTTGTAGTTTATTTTGGGATACTATCCGTAGCAATTACGCTCCAGTCATCGTTTCCATGCCCTTTTTCAATCCATTTGTCCATTACTTCAGCAATTTCGGGTATAACGTTTAATTTGACATCTGCGGCATTTGCAGCATCCATCATTAAGCCAGCATCTTTGCGTGCCATGCTTAATTCCCAGGATGCTTTTTTGAAATCACCTTCGGCCATTTTTTTAAGTCTTGCTGGCATCATAGCTGCAGGGTTCCAGGAGTCAAATAGTGCAGAAACATCTGCCGAAGATATCCCTGAAGCTTTGGCAAGCGCCAGTGTATCGGATATGCCGCCTGTCAGCGTTATTAAAAATAGGTTTCCAATCAATTTCATGCTGGCTGCTTTACCTTCTTCAGCACCGAAATTGATAACCTTGCCAGTCATCTTAGCTAATTGAGGTTCAATCTTTTTAATAACTTCCTGATTGCCGGAAACCAGCATATAACCTGTACTTTCCAATGCATTTGGCGGACCCATAAATACCGGTGCATGCAGATAAGTATAACCTTTTTCTTTCCATTGAGCAGTTCTATCGATAGCACCTGCCGATGAAGTTGTTGTGTGATCGATAATAATAACACCGGTTTTTAAACCCGGAGACGCAGCCGCCAGAACCTCATTAACGGTATCATCATCTTTCAAAGTGATGTGAATAACATCCGCGCCTTTTACCGCATCAGCTACATTATCAAATGCTTTAGCACCAAATTCTTCAAGCGCCTTAGCTTTAGATGCTGTCCTGTTCCAAACATGAACTTCATCGCCCTTTTTTATCATGGCCTTTACAAAGTTTGCGCCCAACAGGCCTGTTCCCAAATATGCTTTCATAGGTTTTATTTTATAATTTAAATACAGTTGGTTGATAGTTTGTTTGAATAGCTGTAAAATAAAAAGCCGCCTTACTATGCAGCAGGCGGCTTTAATATCAATTCTATTTTTTAATTAGCTAATTGTTTATGACTGCGTAATACGGTGTATTTACTTTTAGCAAGCTCAAAACCACCAAATAATATCGCTCCAAAAATAACATCGCCCAGTAACATATTCCTTTCAAACGGTATGGCCGCTATTAAGGATTGGCCGTAGCCTGTTAATGTATCGGGATAAAGTGTTACCCAAGGCAAATCCATTACCAGCCAGTGAACTAAAACAGGCACAAGTATAATGAGTAAACCAATAGCTACATTTATTTTTTTAATTAGTGAACCAATAAATACTACAATGGCAAAGCACAAGCAATTCCAAAAAGTGTAACTGCTCCATAAACTCCAGTGCCCTGTATAGGAATGATTAATAACGATATCACTTAAAAAGAAGGTGATCAATATCATTGCGTAAGCTTTCCATTTTTCATCAAAATACACTCCGCTAAAAATCGCGATAGCGCCAATCGGGGTAAAGTTACTCCAGCCTTGATATTTAAAAGTTAACAAGCGCATTATTGTTATAAAAATAACAATGAGTATAAGAATGATATTACGAATGTTTATTTTTTGCTTTGACATACCTTAATTATACAGTAAAAATAATAATATCCTGACAATAAAACGGCTATTTATTTACAAAAGCAATTTTACCCGGGTTAATACCTACTGTTAACTTATATTCGAGTTTACCACTGCTGTTAAAAGCATCCAGTGTACCATCAGAAGAATAATCTTTAGCATCAGCAACAAATATTTCGCCCGAAGTTGGATCTGCCTGTATAGCATAAGGTGATGTTATAACCGTACCATCTGTTATAAAATTTGTTTGTATAATTTTATTGCTTATTGAACTATAAACCGCGATTTTATTATCGGCAGTAGGGAAATATATCTGGTTACCCAAATTAGTCATAGGAACATTAAAACCTATACTAACAGCTGGTTTCGATTTTACGGTATCAGCATTAGAATCAATAATGGTTAGTCCCCCTGCTATTGTACCATAATTACCTAGTGATAATACATATACATTACCACTAGCGTCTGTTGTAACTGAAACAGGGTTTGAAATTACCGGGATACTGTTCTCTACAGCGAATGAGCTTAAGCTGATAACAGATACGGTACTATCCGGAACTGAACTTAACCCACCAGAGTTAGCTACATATAATTTATTATTGGCTATAACCATTTGTTCCGGATCGCGGCCAACGTAAATAAATTTAGTAATTGTTAGTGATGCGGTATCTATTACCTGTACGTCGCCATCGTATGATGTTACAAATGCATTACTGCCGTTAAATACAATACTTCTGCATTGGTTTATTGCTACCTGGCCAATAAGTACACCTGTTTTTGCATTGGCTACATCAACAACGTTTGAGTTATTAACCACAATGTACATTCTTGAACCATATATTTCTATATCATTACCGGTATCTCCTAATTGTTTGCCAGGATTTGCCAGTGCATAAAAATCAGGTATTAACTGCTTGGTGGCATAATTATAATAGGTTAATGTACTGTTATCATCACCAAAACCACCCTGGTTTAAAACGTATAAACCAGCCCTTTGAGGCACAGGCGATCCTGAATTTTGCGCGATCTTGTCTTTATGGCAAGAAGTCAATACAACTGTAAAAGCCAGCGCTATAAATAAATAATTAAGTTTGATTTGTTTCATATGGATATATTTAAATGGTTATTTGTAATGAAATTCTGAATGATCTTCCCGGCATCGGATAATCGTGAACAACGTAATAGCTTTGGTTAAATAGGTTATTTACTTCAAACGAAGCTATAACCGGCTTATTATCTGCTATAAAATGATAATTGGCGGATGCATCGCTAACAGAATAACCAGGGATATAGTCATAAGGTAAGTTATCATTAGTATAATACCTTGATGAGGATATAATCTGGTTATAGTATAAGCCAAAATCTTTATAATCGATACCCGTATTTAGGGCTACAGTGTTTTTTGGGGTATATGGTATTTGGTTTAAATAAATTGATGATGTAGGATCGGTAACATTTTGTGCTTTTTGATAAGAATAGTTTGCCGATAATAACCACTTTGTATTTTCGGATAGTTTGGCTTGTGTTTTCAAGCTTACATCTAAACCTTCGATATCAACCTTGCCAAAATTTACTGTGGATTGCGGAAATAAGTTACTTGGCAAATACACAATCTTGTTAGTAACATCATTATAATAAGCATCTGCTGTTACAGTAACATAGTAAAAAAAACCGGTAAGGGTTTTGGAGTAGGTTGCTCCCAGGTCATATTGATCGGTATACTCAGGCTTTAAATCAGGGATACCAACCTCCTGGTAGTAAAGGTCATCAAACGTTGGATCACGGAATATATTTTTATAAAATGCCCGTAATTGAAAATCAGAATTTGCAAAAGGTGTTAATGTTGCCATTAATGTTGGCGAGTAGATGTTTCTAGGTTGGGCCGCATTGCCGGTTTTCACAGTTTCGGTAATATTAGAATTTAATATATTACCTTCAATACGCAGTTTGCCCAGCACGAGGTTACTTGCAAATACGTTCAACAATGTGAGCCTGGTTGGATCTGGAAATATTGGATCAGGATAATTAAAAAGTACGCTCAGGTTATTTAATGTGGCATCAAAGGCATAGGATATTTCCCAGTTTTTTAAAATATGATATGCCAGGGCAACCGATTGATATAACTCCTGCTGTGTATATCTAAGGTCGAGCTCCCCCTGTATATTATCAAACTGCGGATCCAGATAACGCAAATATGATTGTGATACTTTGGTATTTACCAGTAATTGTAATCCGCTGATCCAAATTTTTTTATAACTGGCCTGTACAAAAATATCCTTATTCCAAAGGCGCTCGTTTGAGGGAGTAGCATTGTAGATTACCGCACCCGGCAAACCACGATCTGAATTATAATAATTAATGTGCAGACTAAATTTATCACTATCGTTTTTTGCCCAGTATAATGCACCATCAATTTGCTGCGCACTAACATCCGAGTTTTTTCTTACCATTGTAGAATCAGGGTAATTTGCAGCTCCCTTAAATTTGTATTGCCCATTGGCATTCTCAGTATAACCATTTACAATAAACGACCAATTATTGTTGATGCGCTGCTGCCATTGCAAGTAGGGGTTTATCAGGCCAAATGATCCCGCTTTAATTCCGGCTGTAATTGAATAAGGTTTGAGCGCAGTTAATGCAGGCTTAACAGTTGTAATTGCAATTACACTTGCCGAAGCGAATGATGTTGCCGGCATACAAATATCAGGTGGTTGTGCATTATATAAAACTATCTTTTGAATGCTATTCAAATTAAACTTGCTTAGGTCTATTTGCCCGGTTTCGGCATCGTCAATAGCGATACCATCGTATAAAATAGCTGTATGATCGGCACCTAAGCCTCTAACCGAAACTGTTTTCAATCCGCCTATCCCGCCGTAGTCCTTTACTATAACGCCTGGAAAATCCTGGATAGCATCAGCCACATTAAAAGCGTTATACCGGATAAAATCGTTTGATGAAATTGATTGAGTTGGTACTATCGATTGCAAATTGGGTGTAACGGCAGATAATACCTTTACTTCGTTTAACTTTTTTGTAGTATCAGTTTGAGCAAAAGATTTGCATGGCACTACAACAGCAATTAAAAACAGCACAAAGCAGCCGGACTTTCTCCGTAAATACAAATAGTAATATCCTGCTCTCTTTTGCATGTGCCTGAGTTTACAGCATAGCGGGCATATTGAAATGGAAACACCTGTTGATGAGTATCTACATTCATGCTTCAATCCCCGAAAGCTGTGAATAATTATAATGCTTTGGCAGGTCTTCTGACTTACTCCCCTTTTGTCCGGTCTTCCCTCGCCGATAATGTCGGAAAAGTGACTATTTGGAATGGACTATGGTTACGGAGCTTACAGCTGCGGGACAGTTATGGAGTTACACCATATTCCCTTTTAATTCCTCGCAATTAACTTGTAAGGAAACCTAAAGCGGTGCAAATATAGTGATTAGAGAGCAGAGGTTGGAGATTAGTTTATATTCTCACGAAACAAAAAAGGCCTGCATAAATGCAAGCCTTTTAATATTGTATAAAGCTATAATTACTTTACAGCGTCAACAACTGCTTTAAAAGCATCAGGGTTGTTCATCGCTAAATCAGCTAATACCTTACGGTTTAAACCAATTTCGCTTTTGGTTAACTTACCCATTAATTGTGAGTAAGAGATACCATGCTGACGAGCACCTGCGTTGATACGTTGGATCCATAAAGCCCTGAATTCTCTTTTCTTGGTTTTACGGTCACGGTAAGCGTATTGTAAGCCTTTTTCTACTGTGTTTTTAGCAACGGTGTAAACCTTGCTTCTTGAACCCCAATAACCTTTGGCGAGGTTCATGATTTTTTTCCGGCGTCTTCTCGACGCGACTGCGTTAACTGAACGTGGCATGTTGTGTTGTTTTTGGTAGTGAGTGCCTCTCGGTCTTTAAAACTCTAATACCTGGTTTAAAAAATTTGTTAATTACTTTCCGATACAAAGCATACGTTTAACGTTACCCATATCAGCATTAGAAACTAAGCTGGTGTGAGTTAAGTTACGCTTGCGTTTAGTCGACATTTTGGTTAAAATGTGGCTTTTGTATGCGTTTTTTCTTGCAATTTTACCGGTTCCAGTAAGCTTAAAGCGCTTTTTAGCACTGGAATTGGTTTTCATTTTTGGCATATCCGTATTTATTTGTTTTAGTATCTACGTTTTCGCAACGTATTATCTTTATTTATGCGCACATCCGCACATTAAACTTCTATTTTTTAGCAGCCTTAGGGGCAACGGTTAAAAACATCCGTTTTCCTTCAAGCTTAGGTAATTGCTCTACCTTGCCTACTTCTTCTAAAGCTTGTGCAAAACGCAGCAATAATATCTCGCCTTGTTCCTTGTAAACAATTGCACGGCCTTTAAAGTGTACGTAAGCCCTTACTTTTTCGCCAGATTCCAAAAACTTATGCGCATGCTTTAATTTAAATTCAAAGTCATGATCATCTGTGTTCGGCCCAAACCTTATTTCCTTAATAACGGTTTGCTTGGCATTGCTTTTAATTTCTTTTAGCTTTTTCTTTTGTTCGTAAACAAACTTGTTATAGTCTGTTACTTTACAAACAGGAGGAACAGCATTAGGGGAAATTTCAACAAGGTCTAGTTCCTGTTCCTGGGCAATGGCTAAAGCATCACGCAAAGAAAATACACCTTGCTCCACATTATCGCCAACAAGACGAACTTCGGGAGCCTTTATAAATTGATTAATGTTGTGTTCAGCTTCTTTTTTCTTAAAAGGAAGCCTTGGTCCTCTATTGAAAGGTTTGTTTAATGCCAAGTTATACTGTTATTTCTTTAATTATTTGTTGTTTAAAATCTTCAATGCTCATACTTCCCAAATCGCCCTGACCATGTTTACGAACTGAAACCATCCCTTCGGCAGCTTCTTTTTCGCCCACAATCAACATATATGGAATTTTTTTAACTTCAGCGTCACGTATCTTTCGACCGATTTTTTCATCCCTGAAATCAATAAGCCCGCAAATATCCGAATCTTTTAACGATTCTGAAAGTTTTTTTGCATAATCTTCATATTTTTCGGAGATCGGCAATATTACAAACTGCTCAGGCGATAACCACAGCGGGAAATTACCGGCACAATGCTCTATCAAAACAGCCACAAAACGCTCCAATGAACCAAACGGAGCACGGTGGATCATTACCGGGCGATGCTTTTGATTATCGCTGCCAGTATACTCCAATTCGAAACGCTCAGGCAGGTTATAATCAACCTGGATAGTACCTAATTGCCATTTACGGCCCAAGGCATCCTTCACCATAAAATCAAGCTTAGGGCCATAAAATGCCGCTTCGCCTAACTCAACTACAGTATTTAAGCCTTTTTCGGCAGCGGCTTCAATAATCGCTGATTCTGCAAGTGCCCAATTTTCATCTGTACCGATATATTTAGCCTTATTTTCCGGGTCGCGAAGTGATATTTGCGCGGTATAATCATTAAAGCCTAAAGCTTTAAATACATACAGCACCAAATCAATCACTTTTTTAAACTCTTCTTTTACTTGGTCTGGGCGGCAAAATAAATGCGCATCGTCCTGAGTAAATCCACGAACCCGGGTTAAACCATGCAGCTCGCCGCTTTGCTCATAACGATACACAGTACCAAATTCAGCTAAACGAACAGGCAAGTCTTTATATGAACGCGGCTTGGTTTTATAGATTTCGCAATGGTGCGGGCAGTTCATCGGTTTTAAGAAGAACTCCTCACCTTCCTGCGGTGTTTTTATTGGCTGGAATGAATCAGCACCATATTTTTCATAGTGACCCGAAGTTACATACAGGTTTTTGTGACCGATATGCGGAGTTATTACCTGTTCGTATCCTGCTTTAACCTGTGCTTTTTCTAAAAAGTTTGATAAACGCTGGCGCAAAGCGGTTCCTTTCGGCAACCACAATGGCAAGCCCATACCCACTTTTTCAGAGAAAGCGAATAACTCCAATTCCTTACCTAATTTACGGTGATCGCGTTTTTTAGCTTCCTCTATCATGTGCAGATAGTCGGTAAGCTCACTTGCCTTAGGGAAAGTTACACCATAGATACGGGTTAACTG
>Ga0302303_10001022_pt1 | contig 19472 bp, 16 predicted proteins | sample III_Palsa_E2_1_FD_194542 | JGI IMG/M metagenome (GOLD analysis project Ga0302303, IMG submission 194542) | Peat permafrost microbial communities from Stordalen Mire near Abisko, Sweden - III_Palsa_E2_1 | ecosystem: Environmental > Terrestrial > Soil > Palsa > Peat permafrost | place: Sweden...
AGAATTAAATAGCTTAATTACAGTTTAACCGCAAGCGCTTTACCATCATAAACAACCGTTTTATCCGCGTTATTTGTGGCTGGCATATCCGAACCATGCAGGCCCTTAACCAATACGATATTAAAGATTCGCTGCTTCAGCATCCCCGGAAAGCTGCCTTTTTCCGCAGAAATGGTTAGCAAATGCTGCTTATCGTCCCAACTGAATTTGAAAGTGGCGTATTTACCCTGTTCATAATGGTAATTATCATTTTCGTCCTCATAATACTCAAACTGACCGTTAGCGCCTGGATATATGCGCAGTTCGATCTGATCAGCCGGTTTTTGCGTAGCATACTGCATTACCGGGCCCATGGGGATAATAGAACCTGCCTTTACATACAGCGGCAATGTTTCTATTGGCGCGGCAGAGGCTATTGTCTGGCCGCCGTTATACACCTGCCCTGTCCAGAAATCGTACCATTTGGCATCAGCAGGCAGGTAAACATCGCGGGTTGTTTTGCCCGATGAGGCATTGGCGCCGCTATACAACTGCTCGGTTACCGGGTTTACCATAAATGCCGGCCCAAACATATATTGATCGGCAATGTGATATACATTGGTATCGGCCCTGAAATCAAATGCCAGCGAACGCATGATAGTATAATTATGCTGTGTTACCTTACCGGCTAACGAATAAATGTAAGGAAGCAGGCGGTAACGCAATTTGTCGTATTTTAACAGGATGGCTTTGGTTTTATCATCCCAGTTATTGGAGAATAAAGCCCGTTCGCCCTTACCGTGTATACGAAAAACGGGGCAAAACGCGCCAAACTGGAACCAGCGGGTAAACAGCTCGCGATATTCCGGTTGCGACCAATCCGGCGAGGCCCAGTTAAGGTGATAACCGCCTATATCCGATGTCCAGTACGGAATGCCCGATACGCAGGCATTAATACCTTGCGGTATCTGCCTTTTATAGGCCGCAAATGTGCAGGTAATATCCGACGACCATAACGTTGCCGCGTTCCGCTGCTCCCCGGCAAATGATTGCCTTATCAAAAAGAAAGCGCGTTTCCCCGGAATATCCCTGCGCCAGCCATCATAAATACCGGTTGAATGTTCCAGCGAATAGGTGTTGAAATAATCTATCCCCTTGCCTGTATAAAAATTACTCTGTCGGCGGGCATCCAGCAAATTGGTATTATCGGGTTCACATTGGTCAACCCACCAGGCATCCCAGCCATAGCGTTTGATCAGGCTATCCCGTGCCTCCTGCCAGTATAATTTCCGGGCGGCAGGGTTGTGGGCATCGTAATAATTATCATAGGTATGCGTCATAAAATTCAGCCAGGTAATATCTGTTAAGCCGCCAATTTTTTGCAGCGCGTTATAATTCGCGGTCCCTTTACCTAAAACCGGCCATATCGAGATCATACCATGCACATGCGAGCGGTGCAATTCATCCAGCATGGCTTTAGGGTCGGGGTATCTCGCCGGATTCATGATATGCGAACCAATCGGGAACGGATCCCAGTAAAACCAGTCCTGCACAATAACATCAAGCGGGATATGGTTATCGCGATATTTGTTTTTTACCGATAGTATCTCATCCTGGCTCAGATACCTATCCTGCGACTGAAATAATCCGAAGGCCCATTTAGGGAACATAGGTGCCTTACCTGTTGTGGTACGGTACAGATCGATGATGTGATCAAACGTCGGCCCGTAAAAAAAGTAGTAATCAACCTGCCTGCCGCTTTCCGATACGTATTTGAATTTGGTGTTGCCATCCTCGGCACCATAAAAATTGGAGGCCGAGTAGTTGTCCCACATTAAGCCATAGCCTTTGGTGGATAATAAAACCGGGATAGCGCCGGTCATATACTTGATCAGCATTTCCTGGTTGCGGCCCTTGTAATTGATAGATAATGAATCCAAAGGATGACAACCCAGGCCGAAAAGCGCCTCATCAGCCGGTGAATTGAACTGCGTACTGCAATTGTAGGTGTTGATACCTGCTATGGTGGCCGGCTGCATGGTTTTGTTTTCGGCTTTATCTTCCGAGGTTATCAGCTGCCCGTATTTTGTTAGGTAAGTGATGGCATTGCTTGTTTTGTCTACCACAATTTTCAACCTCGCGGTAGTAATCATGATGCTGTTTCCGGCATCGGTTACTGTAAAGGCAACCGGCCCGGTCCATTTGTTATTAACCACCAGCGATTCCTTTTGAGGGAATGAATTGAACTCCGTGTATTTTACTTCGATAATATCGGCACTGCAAATTTTTATTTTCATCAGGCCCTTGTCCAATGTAAAAATAACACTGCCTGCTTCTTTTTTAAAATTACGAATGGCCGCGCCGGCATAGCTGTTAGCCATGCACAACACCGCGATAAGCGTGATCCAGGTTTTAATTCTTTTCAATTGCGTATTTATAATTGACATGCTTTATAGGTAATTGTTTGTTATTGCTTTTTGGATCCGTTAATATCACCGTAAAAAATTCCGCGCCCGTGGGTGCCTACATACACCCTACCATATTTTTTTGGGTCGCCGGTAATTTGCAGTATCAGGCCCCAGCGATGCTGATCGTCATTTATACGCACCCAGTTTTTCCCTTCATCGTCTGACCTGAAGATGCCGTCCTGGCCGCTTATGGTGCCTGCTAAATACAGAGCCGGATAATCACCAGGCGCGGCTGCTTTGCCAAATCCGAAGGCATGTATCTCTTCCACTTTTTTTATTTCTTCAAATTTCTTATCCGCGTTTGCCGCATGGTACAAGCCATCAAACGCGGCTAACCATAGGTCGCCTTCCCTGCCGGGAGCAGTATACAAACGATCCTGCCCGCCGCGTATATCGCCACGATTGGCAGCCGATGCCGGCAATCCGTTTTGCAGGCGTAAATCACGCGCATTAAAAGAATTGCCGCTATCTAAACTTGTATAAAGCTTCCCATCAAATAAGGCCATAGCATAAAACTTGGCCGGGTTTAGCGGGTCGGCTATTATCCTGGTATTATCGGGCAGGCCTTTTACCGGCTTCCAGTTTGTTCCATTATCAAAAGTTACATACGCTGGGCTGTGTTGCGGCACCCAAACCCAGGCCTGCCCTGATGCGGAAACGCTGATAACCCCTCCCCGGCTGCCCGCCTGCGGTTTACCGCCAGGTACCTGCCAGCTTTTGCCGCCGTTTAATGAATAACCGATATTGCCGCCGCCAACCTGCGTTGAACCTGTGCCCACCCTAACTAAAATATCGCTGTTTTGAGCGGCACAGCTGATGCCGTCGGTATTGGAGAAATGAGGATTTATAAAATTACCTTCGGGCGCGGGTTCATCCAGATCGTGATGGACAAAGCCGCCATAATCGCCAATGGCGGATATTAATGCGGGCCCTTTGGGCGGACTAAGCAGATCAAGCGCCACGGTTTCTTCAATGCCTTTATTCATAACATACCAAAGGGTTGGTTTATTTTTATCGGCATCGGTCAAATTAAAGGTTTCGTGCAAACCGTAACCTGTAGTAAATATGGCATGATCCGAGTTAAAAGGATCAATTTCCAGGTCGAATAACCAATGGATACCTGTATGAACAACGTATGGCGCCGAGCTGTAATCAAACCTGCCGCCACCACCACCTGTAAATATGGGTTTCCATGATGTACCGCCATCAGTACTGCGAAAAATTTCCTCACCTCCGGCCTTGCCGTAACGGTTAAAGGTGCTCACTATAAGGCTTTGCGGGTGCTGCGCATCCACAGCTACCGCAGCATAACCAAATCCCATCCCATTTTGCGGGCTGGGCTGCATGGGTGTTATATTTTTCCATCGCGATTGCCGGGTATCATAAGCGTAAACCGCGCCATCCGTCATCATATCGGGGCCGGGGCTGGTTCCGTAGGTAATATATAATATCCCATCGGCTGATAATACGGCATGTGTAGGCATCAGATCAACCGGCTGGCCCGGCACAGCTTGCCAATTACTGCCACCATCGGTGCTGCGAAACAGGTTTTCAGTTCCTTTTTGCGAAATACCGGCATAAATAATGGCGCCTTTATTATCAACCTTAGTTTTTGGGTCGAACACCACAAATATTACCCCATTGGGTTTGCGGCGATACCGCCCTGTGGCCATATCTACGGTTGTATCAATTACCGGCGCAGTAATTCCTTTTACACGTTTCCATGTAGCTGCCCTATCTTCACTTCGCCATAAACCGTCCAAACGGGTTCCCATGTAAATAATGTTTCCGTTGTTGGGGTCAACCGCCATGCGCTCACCATTGCCGCGCCCGTTTTCGTTCCCACCCATCCTAAAAGGCACATCAACGCGTTTAAATGATCTTCCCCTGTTACTTGATATCAATATAGCATTCGGGCCCGGCGAGCTGGTATACGTACCGCAGGCCATATATAACAGAGCAGGATTGGAAGCATCAAGCGCGATACTCTCCACCCCCATCAGGTTATCATCTTTATAGGATACCCAATCGAGCATCGGTTCCCATAACCGCAGGGTATCGTTCCATCGGTAAGCCCCGCCCATATCGGTACGGCAGTATAAAACACCTTTTGCTGTTGGGTGATATATTACTCCATCAACAAAACCGCCGCCTCTTATCTGCACACTTTTCCAGGTATATTGCTGGTTGAGCAGCTGCGCGTAAGCCGGTACTTTTAAATTAATAGTTATTATAAATAATAAGAGCAATAGCCTTCTCCTGTTCATATACTAAATGATAGGATTTGGAAATGCCTGGAAATTTGCCGTGCTCATTTTGGATAATACATATTTGCGTATCATTTTATTTTAAGGATATTACTTAGCTAATCAAGTAAATTGGTTTATACAATGTGAAGGTATCAGGCGGGGGCCTAACAAAGGGTAACATTTGTAATTATGAATGTAACAAATGTTTATATCCGCATAAACTACTGATATACAATAGCGATATTTTATGATTTACCGTAATTGATCAGGATATATCCATCTTTTCCTGGTGCTGTTTGCGCTTCTGCAGCACATACTCAGATGGCAGCATGTTATATTCTTCCTTAAATGATTTTGCAAAATACTGCGGCGTATTAAAGCCAACCTCGTACGATACCTCGGCAATGTTCATTTGGCTATGCTCCAGCAAATGCGCGGCTTTACGCAGCCGCAGGCTCCTGATGTATTCTACAGGCGATTTACCGGTGATGGTTAACAGTTTTTTATAAAGCGTATTACGGTTCATGCCCATATACTTGCTTAGCTCATTAACCGATAATGAAGGGTTCAGCAGGTTATCGCCAATGTATTTAATGATCTCTTTTACAAATTTTTCATCAACCGAAGCTATCGCAGGTTCGTTCAACTGTACATCCAACTGCCGGGTATAGGTTTTTTTGAAAGTAGCCTGCATACGCAGCAGGTTTTTTATTTTAGAAACCAGTATCTCAAAATTAAAGGGCTTGGTCATGTAATCATTGGCGCCAATCTCCAGGCTTTTCAGCTCTTCTTCCTCGCCAATAAGCGCGGTAAGTAAAATTATGGGGATATGCGATGTGCGGCTATCGTTTTTAATTTTACGGCAAAGGTCCTTCCCATTCATTTCGGGCATGCTGATGTCGCTAACCATAATATCAGGATGTAACGATAATGCTTTTTGCCAGCCTTCCTTACCGTTTGCCGCCTCAATAATATAAAACGTTTCCTTCAGGTTATCTTTCAGGTAAAATCTAAAATCGTCATTATCCTCTACCAGCAATACCGTTTGCTTTTTGGTAGTTTTTGAGGGATTTTTAATATTATCCGCAACATTCAATACAACCACTTCTTCGGGCTGCTCATCATCCACAACAGTATCAATGGTTACTATTTCGCCAACAGGCATCGGTAATTGGATTATAAAGCAGCTGCCATGCTCGGGTTCGCTTTCCACAAAAATCTCGCCCTGGTGCATGTTCACAAACTCTTTGGTGATGGCCAGGCCTATACCGCTGCCCTGGTTAAGCATGGAGCCGGGCAGGTTATTTTGAAAAAAACGATCGAATATACGTTCCTGTTTATCTTTAGGGATGCCTATTCCGGTATCAATAACCTTAATTTCCATAAATTCAAACTGATGGGCCGATCTTTCAGCTATCAAATTCACCAATACGCTAACATGGCCGCCCGCAGGGGTAAACTTAAAGGCGTTGGAAAGCAGGTTAAACAGTATTCTTTCTATCTTATCATGATCGAAACTGGTTTTCAGGGACTCAACATCCGTATCAAACACAAAACCAATGCCTTTTTCATCAGCAATATCAGTGAACGACAGGCTTATTTCCTTAATGAATTTAACAATATCACCAGCGCGGATATGCAGTTTCAGCTCATGCACCTCCATCTTACGAAAATCGAGCAGTTGGTTCACCAGGTTCAGCAAGCGCCGGGCATTTTTGCGGATCATGTTTAGCTGTTGCTTTTGATCGGCATCAGCCGCGTGGGTTAGCATTTTATCAACCGGCGCCATAATGAGCGATAATGGCGTTCTGAACTCATGGCTTACGTTGGTTAAAAACTTGGTTTTCAGGTTATCTATCTCGTGCATGCGCTCAATTTCCTGGCGTTCCTGGTCAATGATCAGCTGTATTTCTTTTTTTTCCTGCTCTGCCGCAAACTGTCGTCTTATTTTTTGTATGCCGCGCTGGCGGATGAGCAAAAGCACGCCCGCTATAAGCAGCACATAAATAACATAAGCCAGGGGCGATTTCCAGAATGGCGGCAGCACCTTTATCTTTAGGGTGATAGCATCAGTGTTCCATATCCCGTCGGAATTGGAGGCCCGTACCTTAAAGGTATAATCGCCACCGTCGAGGTTGGTATAGGTTGCCTTGCGCGATGTATTATCGGCTGTGAGCCATCCCTTGTCGAAGCCTTCCAGCATGTACTGGTACCTTACCTTGTTGGGGTTAAAAAAGTTAAGGGCGGCAAACTCAATGGTGAAAACATTTTCGCTGTGGTTTAGCGTTATGGATCGCGTGGCCGAAATTGCTTTCGACAGGATCACATGCCCCTTAACCGCCTCGTTGGCAGTTACATCTTTATTAAATAACTGAAAGCCTGTAAAAATCAACTGCGGCTTATTGTTATTAGGCTGTATACTTAATGGGTCGAAAATATTAAAGCCATGCCCACCGCCGAAGATCAGTTCGCCTTTGCTGGTTTTGAGGGCTGCGTTTACGTTAAACTCCCTGGCTTGCAAGCCGTCGATCTCGTCAAAATTCTTAAACTGATAGCTGTAGCCATTACCAACAGCTGTTAAAGCAATACGGCAAAGGCCACCCGAGGTGCTAAGCCACATTACGCCGCCGTTATCTTCCAAAATATTTAATATGGAATTATCGGGCAGGCCGTTTTCTTTTAAAAGCGAGGTAAAGTGCTTTGTTTTTGGGTTTAAAATACTTAATCCATCGCGCGTAGCTATCCACATTAAACCCCGGCTGTCCTGGGTTATGCTGTTCACATTGTCGGCCACCAGGCTGTTGGGGTCATTGGCATTATGAGTATAATGAACAATATGGTTGCCTTTCATTATCACATCAACACCCGCGTAACCGCCAACCCAAATATTGCCGTCCTTATCCTCATAAATTGACGATACATAGGGCGACCTGACCTGTGTTTGATTAAATGGATGATAGAATATTCCTTTTGATCGGTCGAAAATATCCAGTCCCCCGGCAAAGGTTCCCACCCATAAACGATTAGATTTATCCTCAATAATGCTCCATATCCGGTCATCGGCAACACTGGTTGCCACATTATCATCGTGCCGGTAATGGGTAAATGTTTTACCATCGAAACTATCCAGGCCACCAAAATAAGTGCCTATCCACAGCTTCTGCTCATGATCTATACATAGACTAACAATTATATCGTTGCTTAAGCTGTTGGAATTATTAGGATCATACTTGTACTGGGTGTATTTACCCGTTTTACGGTTAAAGTAAATCAGGCCGCCGCCGTTGGTGCCTATCCATAAATTACCGCTTTTATCTTCGGCAAATTTGTCAACATCTTCAAAACTAAGGCTGTTAGGGTCGGATGCAAAATGCCGATACAGCGGGAACCTGATGATATTTTTGTGGTAATAGCTTATCCCCTCCTTAAAGGTGCCGGCCCACATAATGCCCGAATTATCCTTGTACAGCAGCACACTGTTTTGCCTTAACGATTTGGTATCATCCTCGCGGTTAAGCAGGTATATCACTTTAAAATCCTTTTTATCCAGTACATTTATACCACCGTGGTCGGTAGCTATCCATATCAGGCGGTCATCAGCCTGCACAATATTGTTGATGATATTAGTATTCAACCTCGCCCCTGCTGTTGCCTTATCAATGTAACGCAGCGCATTTGTTGCCGGGTTAAAATAATACAAACCCATATCAATGCCATGCGCGTAAAACCACAGGTCGTTATCGCTATCGATAGTTATGGAATACGTGCGTTTTTTGCCATTACAGGCCTTGCTTAAAATGGCGGTTTGATAGTTGACCTTGTTTAACTTGCCGTCCAGTTCTTCTACAACGCCATCATTATAAACAAACCAGTAATTGCCTTTGGTATCCTGCTCCAGGTCGACTATATTATTGGAATATAAAGCCGGATGCGAACCCGCGCTATGGTTGTAGTGTACAGTTTGCCTGCTTGTACTGTTATAATAATAAGCCCCCGAATTGGCATATATGAACCAATAATTCCCCTGTTTATCCTTTTTTATATAATTCAGGCTGTAATCCGGCATATTAAGCGCCCGCAGCGCCGATGTTACATCACTATTGAACTGCTCTGTTTCCGGGTCATAAATGCAATAGCCGTTGCGGGTTTGCACCCACATATCCTCCCCCGGCCCTTCCATCATATTTTCAATATAATCGTCGTTCAGCGAAGTTTTATCACTGGCATCGTGCTTAAACACTTTAAAGGCATAGCCATCGTACCGGTTAAGGCCCGACATGGTTCCGAACCACATAAAGCCTTTGAAATCTTTATAAATGCAGTTAACCTGGTTATGCGACAGGCCATCGCTAATATCCAGGTGCGAAAACTGGTACTTATTATCCTGCGCGAAAGCCGGGCAAAATCCACAGGCAAACAATAACAAACACAGGATCAACTTTAGGCGCATGAAACGGTATAATTGGTAAATAAGTTTATAAGTATAAATCTACTTAACAATTATACTTCATTCCAAATACTGTTTGAATTTAATGTTAATTATACAGTTTTTAAGGTCGTGATCCTGCTTTTATTATAAGATCATTAATTATGTCGATCTGGTAAAAACAAAAAACGCCCCCGGGTTTCCCCGAAGGCGTAAATATATGTTTTAACAAAAATTATTGGGCCGGTGGCGCTGTTGTATCCGGTGCCTTGCCAATAAGTGCCATAAACTGATCGAGTTTTGGCGTAATAATAATTTGGGTACGCCTGTTTTGAGCCTGGCCCGATGGGGTGCTGTTATCGGCTATAGGGTTATATTCTCCACGGCCGCCTGCTGTTAAACGCTTGGGGTCAACACCATAGGTATTTTGCAGGGCCTGCACTACCGATGATGCCCTTAAAGCACTCAGATCCCAGTTGTTACGGATATTGGTTTGTGTAATAGGTACATTGTCCGTATTACCTTCTATCAGCACATCATAGTTGGAGTAATCATTAATGATCTTGGCTATTTTAGCCAGTGTTGCACCTGCTTGGTCTGATATATCATAACTGCCAGATTTATAAAGCATATTATCGGCAAGCGATATGTAAACCACGCCTTTAAGTACTTTAACATCAACGCCCTGCATTTCATCCGGCGTTAATGAGCGGGTAAGGTTGGCTGTTAACACCATGTTAAGCGAATCGCTTGTGTTTTTAACATTCACCAGGTGCTGTATATATTTATTAGAAGCATTTATCTCATCAACCAGTTTGGAAATATTCATGCCCCCCTGGTTATTGCCCGCTAAACATTTATTAAGTGCATCCTGCAAAGCAAGCGCATTGGTTTTAGCCGCCGCTATTTGCTCTTCGAGGCTTTGTACCCTTATTCTTGATCCCGAAAGCTCCTGTTGGGTAACCTGGTAGCTTTGGCTTAAATTGCGGTTGGTATCCTGCAATTTGCTATAATCAGACTGTAATGCAGCATATTTTTTATTGCTGACACAGCCCTGGCTTAATGTAGCTGCTACCAGCAGTACGGCCGGTAACAATAGTTGAATTTTCATAGCTCTGTAATTTAATTAACTACTGATCATATTCATTTATGATCAACAAAACCATAACAAAGCATAACTCATAAAGTTTAGTGTATTTAGTATAAGTAAAATACAGGCTTATTTAACCATCATCCAACTGATGGGATTTTCAAAAAACCACAGTAAATTTCAGTCTTGAAAAAACGAAAAAGCCTCGTGTATAATCGGAATGGTTTGGCCATTCAGCCGGGATTCTGGCGGGGGGGGGCATTAATAGGATGGCCGGGTATGTACTTTATTAGCGTAGCGGTTACCGGCTATCCCTTTGAACAGTTTTCAAAGGGATTTATTTTTACTTCGGCCTTGCTTAATCCTGCCAGGTACTTTTTAAAAGCCGGTATTTTTCGGCTTCTTCTAAAGTTAGCACTGATAGGATATTAAGCGATTTGCCATTCCGGCTGCTAAAAGCGTAATTGCTTTTTTGAGCAGTTTCGAAAAACTGGATAGTGTATTGATCCCTAAGCTCCGCGTTGTTCTTGATGATCGCCGCGAAGCTGGTTTTGAAATTCTCTTTCTGGCTGGCAGTAGCCACTGATTTGTTCAACATGGTAAAGTCTATTTCTTTTTTACTTTGATGGCGGATAGTCCTTTAGGGCCCTGTTCGGTTTCGAAGCTAACCAGGTTGTTTTCTTTTAAGGGCTCCGTAAGGGCGTTGATGTGAACGAAGATGCTTTCCTGGGTTTGCATATCTTTGATAAAACCATAGCCTTTGGCCTCGTTAAAAAAGCTCACAACGCCATTTCTGACAGTGTCATACGGTATATCTTCCTGTTTGGCGGTGCCAGTCAGGATATCTTCCGCATTGATCTTTATCTTTTTAGAAGGGTCGGGCGGCGTGGAACTAATGTTGCCATACTCATCTATGTAGGCCATCATTTCTTCCAGGCTTTTGCCCTTGCTCCCATTGGCTTTACGGTCTTCGGCCTTTTCTTTTTTATCCTTGGATTTTTTTAAGCGGGCCTTTTCCTTTTCCTTTTTGCTGAATGTTTCGGTCGACCTGCCCAAATTAAACTAATTTTACGTTAATAGCGCCTGGGCCTTTTTTGCCTTCTTCCACATCGTAAGTAACTTCATCGCCTTCGCGGATCTGGCCGCTTAGCCCGGTTACGTGTACAAATAAGTCCTTACCGCCATTGCTGGGCGTAATAAAGCCGAAGCCTTTTGATTCATTAAAAAATTTTACTGTTCCTGATGCCATTATATTTATTGGTTAGCCGGCTAAGGTACGGTTAATTCTGCATTTTCCATTTTAATTAAATTTGCGGGGTGGATTATTTTAAAAGAGCTACAGTGCTTGTCAAAAATTGAACGCAATTAATACCGAAGTGCTTTTGAATTTAAATCGCTACTTTTCAGCAGCTACCGGGCAGCGCGTTTGCGATCAGGAGCAAAAATTTAAAAAATTAATTTTGATTTTATTTAACTATTAATTAAGCAGTTGGCCGCGCAGCTAAATTAAAAGGCAATATCAAACCAATCCTGGCGTATTAGGAGGGATAATAAGTAATAAGATACCATCATAATTTTAATTTAAAGTTATAACATGGACTACACTTTATAATACCAGCATACCTGCTGTAATTCCAAAATTTTCTTTTTCTATCAAGCCCGTTTAACCGGGGTTCCAGGCATATCTGTGTTTTAGGGTATGCTCCGTTTATTAATTCACAATAATTTTTAACATATACTTAATCTTCAAATTAATGGAAACACAAACAATGAAAGCAACAAATTTAAAGCTCAAGGAGTTTTTTGTTCACCAGTTACGAGATATTTATTGGGCAGAAAAAAAGTTATTCAGCGCGCTACCAAAGCTGCAGGAAGCAGCAAACACACCGGAACTGAAAGATGCCTTCGGCCAGCACAGGCACCTGGCACAGACGCATGTAGACCGATTGGAGCAGGTTTTTGGCATGGTGAATGAAAAGGTAGAGTCAGGTAAATGCGCGGCTATAGCCGATATTGTAGAAGAAGGTGTGGATTTGATTGGTGAAACCAACAAAGGTACCGCCCAAAGGGATACGGGGCTCATCTTCGCAGGCAAAAAAGCCGAGCATTATAAAATAGCCACTTACAGCGCCATGGTTAACCTGGCTAAAAACATTGGTTACCGGCACGCAGCGGATATTTTAGGCGAAACGCTGGCAGAGGATAAGGCCGCCGATGCTCAACTGACAAAAATTGCAGAAAATAATATCAATTACGCATTAAATTAAAAATACAATAGGCCCGCGACCTTATTTTATTTTCAATTGAAATATTCCAAGCCAGTGTCCACTACAGGATACTGGCTTTTTAATCATGCATGCTCAAGGTCGTCCGGGGCCTTTGGTTTTTCCGCTGTAAGTTTTTGGATAATTCCGGCTATATTTAAGCCTTCCATCTTATCTACAAAAGTTTCCTTTATGGATTCTCCCAGCTTTGTTATTGATTCGCCAAGATCATTACGAGTATCGGCCCCCTTTTCCGGGGCAATTAAAAACACCTGTTGCGGCACCAACAAGCCCTGCAAACAGCGCTATTAAGATTTTCGGGGTATCTTCCATGTTCAACTAACATCGTTAATGTGGCTTTATTGCATTGTTAACACCAGACTATATTTTTCGTAGTACAATTATTGCAGTATACTATTCATAATTGCAGATACGACCATGGTTATTATTAATATAAGAAACCCGGTTTCCGGGTTGATAGAATCCCTTGAAGTAAATCAGCTGGATAATGTGATAGAGCCCGGGTGGTTGGTTACCTTAAAAAAAGGCATTATTATTTCCATCTATTTTCGAAACGGTATCTGGAAAACCAAATCCGGCGAAGAATTGCATTACGATGTTGCCCAATCTATCGGCGATGAAATAAACCGCTCACAGGCGGCTGCATTTGCCAATCCTATAGAGGTTCCCCATCGAAAGCCAAGACCACGGCTTGTTAAAACTGCCTTGCTGTAATTTCTCTTTACTGCTGTTTATAAATTTTCTTATGGAAAGCTTCACTGTAATGCTTAAAATTTATGATCTGTCTATTGGATTGATTGTAACGCCCTTGGATTCCAAGCCGTTTTATTTCAAAATTGAAACTACAATAGGCGGCCCTAATTCCATGTTCATGAACCGCATGCCGGATCATAGTTGGATAGCGAACTGCATTCAAATGAAATACTTTACCTATAAAAATATTCAGCGGCTTGGCGCTTTGATCGAAGTGGAACAACCGGGCTTATTTTGTATAGCGAGAGCTGAAAGTTTAAGCCCTTTATAAAGGGCAAACCGCCCTATTAAACATACGGTTAGCAGTTACAAAGCTAATAGACAAATTATTTAACCCGATTATGACTGTAACAAATGAGTGATGAAATGATAATGATTGATGGCATTTCACAAACGATCAGTTTCACACCTGCTACCTATAAAAAGCTATCGGTGTGGGCTATTCGTTTTGAGGATGGAAAACAAGCCATGCTGTACAAATGCGGAGAGGAATGGATGCAACATAATGAAGGATCGCTTGACGCCCATTCTTTGATCACTATAGGAAATCAAATCGACTTACACCTAAACGGCCCGATAAATCAAATATTAAAAAATATTATATGAAAAATAACAGCATGTTCTCCGCATTCATTTTTGTCATCATTCTGGGTACAGGGGTAGCCATTACCTATTCCATGCACGGCGCTTCTACCTCTGTAGAAAGTGCCATCATGGCAGCGATATCATTAATTATTGCCTCCTTTGTTTCCTCCGCCATTAAAATTGCCGATCCATGGGATAAAGCCGTAGTATTACGATTGGGTAAATTCCAATCGCTTAGGGGCCCGGGGCTATTCCTTATTATTCCCGTATTGGATACCCTTCCCTATTGGATCGATACCCGTGTTATTACCACTTCTTTCAAGGCTGAAAAAACGCTAACCAAAGATACTGTACCTGTCGACGTAGATGCGGTATTGTTCTGGAAAGTTCTTGATCCGCAAAAAGCCGCGCTTGAAGTAGCAGATTATATCAGCGCTATTAGTTGGGCGGCACAAACCGCTTTAAGGGATGTTATTGGGAAAACTATGTTAGCGGATATGCTGGAAGGCCGGGATAAGATCAGTGCCATACTGCAAAAGATTATTGATGAACGCACAGAGCCCTGGGGCATCAATGTCAATTCGGTAGAGGTTAAAGATGTGCTTATTCCCGCCTCTTTGGAAAGCGCGATGTCTATGCAGGCCCAGGCCGAAAGGGAACGCCAGGCCAGGGTAATTCTTGGCGATTCGGAACGACAAGTTGCTGAAAAGTTCAGGGAAGCATCTGAAACCTATGCCAATAACCCGGTGGCATTGCATTTAAGGGCCATGAACATGCTTTATGAAGGGCTTAAACAAAATTCTACTATCGTTATTGTACCAAGTTCTGCTGTAGAAACAATGGGATTGGGCAGCATGGCCGGGTTAACCGCCTTAACTATGGGAATAGGCCAGGATAAAGAAAATAAAGCAAGAGAAGCTGCGGAAAAAAAGGAATAGTATTATTTCGGATCGAAGGTGGCTCGTTAGCTTTGATGAGAAACGTTTGTCGTTAGATCAAATCAGCCGATGAGAGAAATGGTTATGGCACGGATGTTTCTACCTGTGCCATAACCAGGAGCTATAAGATTATAAATCCTAATTACCCGCGACCTTGATTTTATAATATGGCTTGTAGGCGGCAAGCCGTTTCAGCAAGTTACTACTATCATTTATTATTTTGGCTGCTTCTGCCTCACCAGCAGGCATAATAATATAGCCATAGGGCCCTTTTTTATCTCCCAGTACCGTATTATCCGGGTTACTTACAAATGGACCCTGATCTGTATCGCCACCGATATCGGTATTATTCATATAGGAGGCATAAAACATGTAATGAGGCATGCTCATTGTCATTATCCGGTTATTAGTCGGGTCGCCCGGGTATCCGCGCATTATCGGGGCCAGCATATAAGATATTCCGGGTCTTGACGGTGCTTTGTATATGCCTTTCCTGATCCGGGCTATCACTATATGCTTGATCTGCATGGCTGTAAATTTTCCGGATGCACGCATGGCAGCCACATCCTGGTAAACAGGAAAAATTGCTTTGGCGCCTGCGGGATCGAAGCTAATGGGCATTGTGTAGTCGTTCCTGAATTCCCCCCATTCCCATTCCATCCTGGAAATAAAACAGACAAATCCATTCGTTCCCTTTTTTTCGATATAATAGCCCTTTGCGGGATCTAATAGATAAACGGTAGCCTCCTTGCGCAAGTGGGGAGGCAACGCGCTTAATGCATAGTCCCTCTCCAGGTCTACCGGCATTTTTTCAAGCTGCGAATCCGTCAATTTTTGGCAAAAACCCCTGGTGGGTAACAATAAACCCAGGGACGTTATCAATAATACGACAAGTAGAAAAAAGAACTTCCGACTTTTCGCCGGCAAACTAATTGAATTATTCATGATTGCGGGATTATGTTAAGAGACAGTTTTAAACATGGTAAAGGTATCCGATACAACCCCATTTAATAAGGGGGAAAAAAGACAATTTAAGGGGCTATATGCGACATTTAGCTATCAGTATCAATACTTTGCTGTATCGTGCGTTGATCAATATCCGGCCCCTGAGTGGGTATTATCGCCGCAGCAATTAAAACAAAAAACTCCCTTTATTTTCATGAAAAGCGCCTGGGCCAGTGCCGGGACTGATTTCGAACCGGTTTATAGATGATTTACAGAAAATGCTTTGCTTTTCAGGATTGCTGCTGATTACAATGACTAAATGTCCGTTTTTTATCAGCTCCTGTGCGAGGGGCTTGCTGATGTTTCCCAAAGAGCCGCGTGAATGGAAACCTCGGATTTCTAATATAGTCAACAAAATGTAATAAATCAAATCAACAAATTAAAACAATTGTTTAAATCAATCGATTGATTAATTTTGAAGCGAATTAAAACTCCAACATTAAAATTTAATCGTCATGGTAGAAACCGGTTTTAGAAAATGGATTATCACCATCACCGTAGTAACCGCATCGTTACTTGAACTGATAGATACAACAATAGTTAACGTATCCATCCCGCAGATACAGGGAAACCTGGGCTCAACTATTACCGATACGGCCTGGGTGGTTACGGGTTATAGTGTGGCCAATGTTATTATACTGCCCATGTCGGGCTGGTTAAGCAGTTTTTTCGGGCGTAAAAATTACTTTATGACATCTATTATCATTTTTACTATCGCCTCCTTTTTATGCGGCAATTCACATAGCCTTACCGAACTGGTTTGCTTCCGCATACTGCAGGGCCTGGCAGGCGGTGGCTTATTATCCACCGCGCAGGCTATATTGCTCGAATCGTGGCCGCCCAGCCAGGCCGGAACGGCAACGGCAATATTCGGTTTCGGCGCTGTATTTGGCCCAACTGTTGGCCCAACCATTGGCGGCTATATTAACGATCATGCCTCGTGGCAATGGATATTTTTCGTAAATATACCAATAGGCTGCCTGGCTGCTGCCTGCACCTTACTTTTTATCAGATCGACACCCAGCACCGGCAAGGATAAGCCGATAGACTGGTGGGGCATTGCGCTGCTGGCTGTAGCGGTAGGCAGTTTGCAAACTATTTTGGAAAAGGGCGAAGATGAAGATTGGTTTTCTACTACTTACATCACGGTATTAACCGTAACCTCAATATTTGGCATCCTGATTTTTATTTGGCGCGAACTGAGCACCGACCATCCCATTGTGAATTTCAAGATCATGCGGCACCGTAGTTTTTCTACTGGTATGCTTACATCTTTTATACTGGGTTTGGGTTTGTATGGTTCCAATTATGTTTTCCCACTCTTTACACAAAATCTTTTGGGTTTCTCGGCGCAACAGAGCGGGCTGATCCTGTTTCCGGGAGGGATTTTTACCCTATTAACCATGCCTTTTGTAGGCATTATGCTTAATAAAGGCGTACCTGCGCAATTTATGGCTGTAGCCGGTATGATCTTATTTTTTGTGTTCTCATCTATGCTCAGTAATTCAACCCTATCATCAGGCACCGGAGATTTCTTTTGGCCCCTGGCAATAAGAGGCGTTGGTTTAGCCTTGCTTTTTGTTCCGCTTACTACATTGGCTATTGGTAGTTTAAGAGGGCAAGAGATTGGGCAGGGGGCTGGCTTAAATAACATGATGCGCCAGTTAGGCGGTTCATTTGGTATAGCTGGGTTAAATACCTTGATCCACATTCGGGAGGCCGTTCACCGCAACAACCTGCTGGTAAATATCAACCCTTACAACTCCTATTTTACCGATAGGCTGAATACCTTAACCCAGGGCTTTATGGCAAAAGGTAAATCGGTTATAGATGCTACACAAATGGCCTATGCTGCCATAGATGGGGCGGTACAAAAACAAAGCATCCTGCTTAGTTACATTGATTCATACTGGGTGGTGGGGGTGGCAATGTTATGTGCCATTCCCTTGGTTTTCCTGGCGCCGTTTGTTAAAGGGCAAAAAGCAGTTACCGATACGCATTAAGCTGTTTTTTTAAATTTATTTGTAAGGCATTGGTTAGCTTTACAAATAAATTTAAATTCAATATGCCTTCAGTTACCGAGGTTACTACCGAAGAAAAGATAAAAGAAGCTGCCAGGAAAATCTTTACCAAAAAGGGGTTTTTAGCAACTACCATACGTGATATTGCCGCCGAGGCCGACATCAACATAGCATCTATAAATTACTATTTCAGGAGTAAGGAAAAGCTTTTTGAATTTATAATGGACGAAACCATAGGCAGGCTCTTTAATAAAATTGAGCCGGTTTTGAATAATGAAAACATGGCGGTTAATGAAAAGATTGAGATTTGTGTAGGCTACTATATTGACAACATATTAGAAAATCCCGACTTCATTTTTTTTACGGTTAGCGAGGTAATGAGCGGCAGCCTTACCAACCTAAACATGGTTAACAGGATGAAATCATTGGAAAAATCGCACTTTGCCCGGCAGTTAAAAAACCTGAATACAACAGCTGAGATCAGTTTTCACCCTGTGAACTTGTTTTGGAACGTATCGGGGATGATATTTTTCCCGTTTTTAACCCGCCCCCGCATGCTGGAATCGGGTTATTTTACTTCTGAGGAATTTGTAATGCTGATGCAGGAGCGAAAGAAATTGATTCCTATTTGGATGCAACAAATTATTAATGGCTAACCATTAAACTAAAGTGGGTATTCATTTTGACTAAAACAATATCCGGGTAGGCTTTCCGCAGCTATATTAGCCTCTGGTAGTTTAATAATAGATTCCAAGTTAATTTAATAGCATCCCTACACTAAAAGTGCAGGGATGCTATTTTAATTAATATTTAAGAACAATGTAACCCGTTTTAGATTTGGTATCGCCATTTACCTTGTACTGAAGCATGTAAAAATAAGTACCTGCCTGCTGCATTGCCCTGGTTTTACTGGAGTGTCCATCAAAAACTTTGGTAACATTATCGTACCCACTTACCTCATAAAGAACATTGCCACTGCGGTTAATTATTGTTAACTTGTTGTCAGGGTAAGCTGTAATGCCTTCAATCACCAACACATCGTTAACACCGTCGCCATTAGGCGATACTGCATTATGCACCTTTATCTCATCGCCTGCTATTTGCGGGCCCGAGTTGCTTAAGTTTATCAAACTTAAAGTGTTATCGCTATTTATTGTTGCCGCGTCCTGGCTTACCAGTATAGCGTAGGTGCGCCGGGTTACCCCATCAGCCGCCGTGATGCTTACGCTGATGGTGGTCGTATCGCTGTTAAGCGCGATCAGCTGCGAATTTGCCCCCGATTGCACCGGCTGCCCGTCAACGGTGATGCTGGCAGACGTGTCGCTCGCTGTCGGAATCACCGTAAGCGAGGCGGTGCCATGCTTAACCGAGGCGGTATAGGTCTTTATATTCTGCAAATTGCTCACGAAGTTTAGTAACGAGTGTGTGCTCAGCATTACGCTCAGCCCTGCATTGCTCGAAGCGCCCTGGCTTACCAGTATGGCGTAGGTGCGCCGGGTTACACCATCTGCAGCCGTGATGCTTACGCTGATAGTGGTCGTATCGCTGTTAAGCGCGATCTGCTGCGACTTGGCCCCCGATTGCACCGGCTGCCCGTCAACAGTAATGCTGGCGGAGGGGTCGCTTGCTATCGGAGTTACCGTCAGCGAGGCGGTACCATTCGCAACCGAGGT
>Ga0302303_10001025_pt1 | contig 19413 bp, 19 predicted proteins | sample III_Palsa_E2_1_FD_194542 | JGI IMG/M metagenome (GOLD analysis project Ga0302303, IMG submission 194542) | Peat permafrost microbial communities from Stordalen Mire near Abisko, Sweden - III_Palsa_E2_1 | ecosystem: Environmental > Terrestrial > Soil > Palsa > Peat permafrost | place: Sweden...
TATAAGGTTGTAAAAACTCATTAGCTATTTGTTAATAATCATCGGTTACCGGCAAATTGTCAAGCACTTCCCTTGCCGAGCGTACATTTTCATTGGGCGTATCTTTTTGTATGATACCATCGCGCAGTTGGATGGTGCGGCTGCTGAACGAAGCTATATCGGGCTCGTGCGTTACAAATACAATGGTTTTGCCTTGCTTTTGATTAAGCTCCTGCATTAGCGCCATGATCTCGTAAGAGGTACGGCTATCCAGGTTCCCTGTTGCCTCATCAGCCAGTATCATCACCGGCTCGTTTACCAGCGCCCTTGCAATGGCCACACGCTGCTGTTGCCCGCCCGAAAGCTGGCTGGGTGTGTGATCATGCCTGTCGGCGAGTTTAACAGCCTCCAAGGCGTCTATGGCCCTTTTGCGCCTTTCCTCGGCGCTTACTTCCCTGTTATAGAGCAGTGGGAGTTCCACGTTTTCCAATGCGGTGGTACGTGGCAGCAGGTTATAGGCCTGAAACACAAAACCAATTTTATGATTGCGTAACTGTGCAAGTTCATCGCGCGAGAGTTTTTTTACATCAACGCCATCCAGCAGGTAATCACCGATAGAAGGCTTATCCAAACACCCCAAAATATTAAGCAAGGTTGTTTTGCCCGACCCGCTGCTGCCCATGATGGTGACAAATTCACCGGCCTCAACGCTAAACGAGATCCCTTTAAGCGCGCGCACGGTTTCGGCACCCATGGTAAATTCGCGTTTAAGCGCAAGTATTTCTAAGATCTTTTTGCTCATCGTTTACCTCCTCCGCCGCCACGTTTTGGCAGGAACGGACTTGCGCCGCTTGTTGCAGGCGCTGCAGTACCATCAGCAGTTAATGCTATGCCGGTTATTACCCTATCGGCGGTATCCAATCCCTTCAATACTTCTACATGGGTATTATCATTTAAGCCTATCTGTATTTTTTTGTAGCTGATCTTTTTGCCGTTTAACAGCCATACCACCGCGGTTTGTTTTGGTATGGCGCCTACGCTATCCTTGCGGCTTTTAACTGTATGGGTAATCTGTGCAGTATTAGCAGCACCCATGCCGGTTTTTTTGCCTTTGCCTTTATGCCCAACCTTACCAATTATCTGGTAGTCTTTTAATAAAGATGAATCGGGCGTAAACTGTAATGCTTTTGCCGGGATCAGCATGGCATTGTTAACTTCTTTTGTGTAGATGATGATATTGGCCGTCATGCCCGGTTTTAGCTTCATATCAGCATTTGGGGCATCAATAATGGTGGTATAGGTAACCACGTTTGCCGAAACGGAGGGGTGCAGCCTGATATCTTCTACCGTGCCCGCGAACTGATCATTTATAAAGGCATCAACCGTAAATGAAACACGTTCGTTTTTGGCTACATCGCCTATATCGGCTTCATCAACATTGGCTTCAACCTGCATTTTGGTAATATCCTTTGCTATAACAAACAGGGTAGGCGTACTGAATGAGGCCGCCACGGTTTGCCCTACGCTTATGGCCCGGTTAAGCACCACGCCATCAATGGGCGAGAAAATATCAGCATAAGATAAATTCTTTTGGGATGAACGTACCGCGGCTGCATCCTGATCGACAGTCGCCTTTGCCGATGTATAGCCAAACAGGGCGGTATCAAAATCAGCCTTGCTGATGGCATCTGTTTTAAATAGTAAGTTTTGGCGGTTAAAATTATTTTTTGCCAGGTTCATCTGGCTGATGGCATTTTGTAAAGTGCCTTTATTCTGATCGACAGCAGCCTGTAGCAATGTTTTATCAAGCGAAGCTATTAACTGCCCCTTTTTTACCTTCGAATTAAAATCAACATATAAATACTGTAAGGTACCCGATACCTGCGTACCCACGGTTACCGTATCAACAGGCTCAATTTTGCCGGTAGCGGTTACGCTTGTTGAAATATAGCCATAAGTTGGTTTTTCGCTTTCCAGCACCACGGGCGGCTCGGGTTTGCGGATCAGAAAGTACCATATCAGGAAGATGACTAAAACTACCCCCGTTATGATCAATATTTTTTTGTAACTGCTTTTCATGATAGCCTCAGGTTATAGTTTAATGGGAATGCCTTTATAAAAGTCATATATTTTTAATGTTAATATCACGTTGTATTTGGCCTGTACAAAGGCTTGCTGCGATTGTATGAAAAGATTTTTCTGCAATAAAAAATCAACAATACTGGCCACGCCAACTTTTAGCTGCTCGCTGGCAATGCGGTAGCTTTCCTGGTTGTATTTATATTCAACTTCGGCGGCATCGAACTGGCTTTTGGCATTTTGAAAATTAAGCCATGCCCGCTCAACGCTTTGCGATAGTGTGATCTTAGTATCGCTTAAGGTCAGGTCGGCCTGCTCTACGTTTATCTTCGCTTCCTCCACCTGCGTTTTTACCACCCGTTTTGTAAAGATGGGGATAGATAGCGTAAGCCCAATCTGCTGGTAGAAATTGCTGTTAAGCTGCGAAAAATAACTTGGCGTACCATTTACATAACCCGAAGAAACGCCCGCGCCCGCAACCAAACTCGGCAAATAACCCGCGTGGGCAATGTTAATACCATATTTCGCGATCTGTACACCTAACTCGCTGTTTTTTACTTCGGGGCGGTTTTTAAGGGCGATATCTTCGGCTTCGCGCAGGGAGGTGGCCGTGGTATCGCCGGGGGTTAAGGTATCGGGTTTAACGATATCAAAACGGCTATCGGTTGGTAAAAGTAACAGTTGTTTTAAAGTAAGTACATCGCCCCGTTCGGTGTTTTGTTCATTAACCAGTGTATATTGGTCGGCGGCTTGCTGGGCCTGTAGTTGTATCAAGTCTTTACGGGCCACGCTGCCCACATTATAACGCTGCTGCTCCAGTTTGGTTTGTGCTACCGAAGTGTTCACCAAATCGGCATCATATATCAGATTTTCCTTATCCAATAGAATGGCCAGGTAGGCCTGTGTTATTTGCAGGGTAATATCGTTTTCCTGCGATAAAATGGCATAATTGGCCTGCTGTACCGCCAAATTAGCCTGAGAAATGGTATTATTTAGCAGGTTGCCATTATATAAGGTAACATTTGAATTTACGCCGTATGAGCCCTGTGTAGTAAACCGCGAACCAAGTGTGCCGTTATAGGAGGTAACATTATTGCCATGAGCCACTGTTTCGCTGGCGGTAGCGGCCAGATTCGGCAGCTTGGCGGCCTTTGCCAATAAGTACTGCTGCTGGCTGGTTTGCTGGTTAAGGCGGATGCTGTTTATCTGTATGTTATTCTTTTTGGCGTAGTCGATACACTTGATCAGATCCCATTTTATGCTGGTGCCAACCAGTGTGCTATCCTGCGCCTGCAGCTTGCAGCAGCCAAAAAATAATAATAGTAACAGGATTATATTTTTCCTTGTGATTAGCATAATTTGTGATAATACAGGCCCAATTATAAGTACTAAAGCTTAGATTAATAAATGCATTATACGTATAAATGTTTGAATTTTTATTGGTACACGTAGTAATAATTTATTTACCTGGGTATAAATATGCGTTTATTGCAGCTTAAAGCAGGTTTTGTTATAAATATTTTTTTACCTGATTTTATTTGAATATGCATGATAGGTGGTATACTTTGGCACTAAGCTATTCCACTCATGGCTACTTCACAATAGGGTTTAATTAGTCCCAGGTGTATTCACATAAAACAAAAACGGCTTCCAAAAGAAAGCCGTTTTTGTTTTATAAGAGAAAATATATTTTATATCACCCCGGTATCGCTCAATACCTGGTTCATATTCCTAACCGCGGCGGCGCTTTTGTTAAATTCTGCCTGCTCGGTATCGCTTAGTTTAAAGTCGACGATCTTTTCCCAGCCATTTTTACCAAGAATAACCGGTACTACCAATGAGATATCTTTCTGGCCGTATTCGCCGTCGAGGGCTACACCGCACGAAAGCAGTTTCTTTTGATCGCGTACAATAGCTTCAACCATAAATGCTGTACCCGCACCCGGCGCGTACCATGCTGATGTGCCTATCAGCGCGGTTAATGTGGCGCCGCCAACCATAGTAGCCTTAACAACTTTATCCTGTTGCTCCTGGCTCAAAAACTGGGTAACAGGGATGCTGTTCCAGGTAGCATGTTTTATCAACGGGATCATAGTAGTATCACCGTGACCGCCGATCACTACTGCGTTCAGGTCGGCAGGGGAGCAGCCAAGCTCCTGGCTCAGGTAATATTTAAACCTTGATGAATCCAGCGCGCCGCCCATACCCAAAATGCGGTTTTTGGGCAGTCCCGAAGTTTTCAGGGTAAGGTAGTTCATGGTATCCATCGGGTTTGAAACCACGATAATGATGGTGTTTGGCGAATGTTTTAAAATGCTTTCGGTAACAGTTTTTACAATACCTGCATTAACGCCTATCAGTTCTTCGCGGGTCATGCCCGGTTTGCGGGGCAGGCCCGAGGTGATCACAACCACTTCTGAATCTGCCGTGGCGGCATAATCATTGGTAACACCCTTTATTTTGGTATCGAAACCCAGCAGGGCCGATGTTTGCATCATATCGATAGCCTTACCTTCGGCAAAACCTTCGCGGATGTCTAATAAGATCAATTCTTCAGCTAATTCTTTTCTTGCGATATTATCAGCGCAAGTAGCGCCAACAGCCCCGGCACCAACTACTGTAATTTTCATATATATTGTTTATTTAAATAGAAGAAAACGTTGTTTATACCGGGATGATTTATTTGTATTACAGATGAGTTTCAAGCCCGGAATTAAAATCAGGGCAATTTTAAGGATTTTTTTGTCTGTATCACAGTGTTAAATTGATTTTTTAGATTAGGCTGACGGTTGATAAAGGTAGGCTGTAGAGACACAATACTTTGTGTCTTTTTGTTTTGTATAGGCTTGTTTACCGGGATACGCAAAGTATTGCGTATCTACAATAAAATGCCCGTTGATCTTCTAAAACTGATTTTAACTTTTTGCTTAATTTTATTAATCTTTTCGATAATAATTCATAAATATTTATCGTTTTGTTTTTTGAGCGTAGCCAATTTGAAGTTTTAGGCAGATAAAACACTTGTTTTTGAAAAAAAATATAAAATATTCATATTTTTATGATGAAATTTGTAAAAATAATTTAAATTCGCCTTCATAATTGAATTTAACGTTACAAAAACTATTTTTTGGATCAATCATTAGAAAATAATTAAACAATGGCAGCAAAATTAGAGTACATCTGGCTTGATGGGTACAAACCAACACAAAGCCTGCGTAGTAAAACAAAAATTGAAAAAGACTTTAGCGGCAAATTAGAAGACTGCCCTTTATGGAGCTTTGACGGTTCTTCAACCGAGCAGGCACCCGGTGGTTCTTCAGACTGCGTTTTGAAACCAGTTTTTATTTGTGTTGACCCGCAAAGAAAAGATGGCTATTTAGTAATGTGCGAAGTACTTGATTCAAAGGGCAAACCCCACGAATCAAACGGCCGTGCATTGATCCAGGATGATGATAATGATTTTTGGTTTGGTTTTGAGCAGGAATATTTCCTTTGGGATCCTGAAACCAACAAACCGCTTGGTTTCCCGGCATCGGGTTACCCGGCACCACAAGGCCCGTACTATTGTTCTGTAGGCGCTAAAAACGCTTATGGCCGCGATATAGTTGAAGAGCATCTGGATGCTTGCCTTGAAGCAGGCCTGAATGTTGAAGGCATCAACGCCGAAGTTGCTGCCGGTCAGTGGGAATTCCAGATCTTCGCCAAAGGCGCTAAAGAAGCGGGCGACCAGATTTGGGTAGCACGTTATTTATTAGAAAGAATTGGCGAAAGCTATGATGTTGCCATCAACTGGCATTGCAAACCATTGGGTGCGCTTGACTGGAATGGTTCGGGTATGCACGCGAATTTTTCGAACACCATTTTACGTACTGCAAACAGCAAGGCAAAATTTGATGCAATTTGTGAAGCTTTCCGCCCGGCGGTTGCTGAGTGTGTTGCCGTTTATGGCGCCGATAACCACCTGCGTTTAACAGGTAAACACGAAACTGCTTCTATAAATGATTTCAGCTATGGTGTATCTGACCGTGGTGCTTCTATCCGCATCCCGCTATATACTGTTGATCATGCCTGGAGCGGTTATCTGGAAGATCGCCGCCCTAACTCGGCTGCCGATCCATACAAAGTTGCCGCGGTTATTATAAAAACTGTTAAATCAGCAAAAGTTTAATACGCTAAAAGTTTAATTGTGAATCCCTTTGGTTGTAAAAAACCAAAGGGATTTTTTCGTTTTTTACAAAATGGTAAAAATTGATATTGATTTTCAGGTAGTTAATAGTGCTTCGTGTGATGTACCACAACAAAAGAAATTTAAAATAACCCTGCCTTATAGTCAAGGTAATTGCCAGATCCGATCAACTCAAAATTATCAACCGGCAAATTGTACAGGTAAACCCAGCAGTTGACTGTTTCTTCATTGGTTTCAACCTCTATAATTTTTCGTTCAAACAGGTTGGGCTGTTCCTGCTCAATGCCGAAGCCTTCGTAGTCATCTAAATATTTAAGGGCATTGGCGGCATCATCCATTCTGAAAATACTGCCATAAACATAATTGGGATGTGAGCTGTCGGCTATGGCGCCGGGGTATTCGCCAATATCATATAAACGGCCTTTAAATTTGCCGGGCCGGTAAAAGCTGCAATTGTTTTTAAGGTAGATGGCAAATATATTGCCCGCATGCAGCAAAGTGCCATAAACAAATAAATAATTGCTGTTCAATTGATTTATCATTAAACAAATATACCGCGCATTACGTAGAGACGCAATACTTTGCGTCTCTATATGCCATTTAGGAGACACAAAGTAGAGACACAAAGTATTGTGTCTCTACGGGAGATTTTTTTATTGTTTTATCCATTACATATAAGTTGCTTAACTTGCCGCCGAGAATTATTCCAGACCTTATGAATGAAGATCAGATCATAACCTATTTAAAGGAAAATAATATTCAAAAGATAAAATTCGCTTTTGCCGATACCGATGGCATTTTGCGCGGAAAGGTTATCCACCATAAAAAATTTATTGATGGCATGCGCAATGGCTATGGCTTTTGCGATGTAGTGTTTGGCTGGGATAGTAGCGATGGTACCTATGATAATGTGGAAGTTACCGGCTGGCATACCGGCTACCCCGATCAGCAATGCCGGATAGACCTGTCGACCTTTAGGACTGTGCCCTGGCAGGATAATATTCCATTCTTTTTGGCTGATTTTAGCAAGGCTGATGGTAACGACCTTGCCGTTGATACACGCAGCCTGTTAAAGCGCATAGCAAAGGATTGCGAAGCGATGGGCTATCACCCTGAATTTTCGCAGGAGTTTGAGTGGTTCAATTTTCATGAAACACCACAGTCCTTAAAAGATAAAAGCTTCACCAACCTGCAAACCTTAACGCCGGGGATGTTCGGGTATTCTATTTTGCGCATATCGCAGCAAAGCGAGTTCTATTACGACCTGTTTAACCTGCTGATGCAGTTTAATATCCCGTTAGAGGGTTTGCATACCGAAACAGGCCCGGGCGTATATGAAGCGGCTATTCTACACGACCATGTTTTGCAGGCTGCCGATAAGGCGGTGCTTTTTAAAACTGCCGTTAAAGAAATTGCCTATAAGCACGGCATCATGGCCTCGTTTATGGCCAAGTGGACTGAAACCCTGCCGGGCTGCAGCGGCCACATCCACCAAAGCCTGTGGAATAAAGCGCAAACCAAAAACTTGTTTTACAGCAAAGATGCCGAGCATAACATGAGTGACCTGCTGAAGCATTACCTTGCCGGGCAATTGCACTGCCTGCCTTATATTTTGCCCATGTATGCGCCTACCATTAACAGCTACAAACGATTGGTTGAAGGTGCCTGGGCACCAACCACGGTTACCTGGGGGTTGGATAACCGCACCACTGCACTGCGTGTATTGAATGAATCGGCAGCCTACACACGGCTCGAAACACGCATCCCCGGCGCTGATACGAACCCGTACCTGGCTATGTCGGCGGCGCTGGCATCGGGCTTGTATGGCATCAAACATAAACTGGAATTGAATATCGCGCCAACAACGGGTAATGGTTACCAGGATACCAAAAACGGCAGGCTATCAACAAACCTGCACGATGCCGCCATCTTGATGAAAAACTCGCCCATAGCTAAGGAATTATTTGGCGAGGCATTTGTTGAGCATTTTACCCAAACCCGTTTATGGGAACACAGGCAATTTGCCAAAAGTGTTACCGATTGGGAATTGAAGCGGTATTTTGAGATCATATAAACCAGGATTGAACGGATTTATGGGATTTTCAGGATAATAAATAATTTATGCTGAAGTTTAAATCTTCTAAATCCTGATTGATAAAAGTGAAATTGAATAATGAGTATTACAACTATAATTAACCCGGAATTTATAACCGAGCCTTCGCCTAAAATTCAGTTGAAGGTACAGGGCAAAGATTATTCCGGTATCATAAAAAAAGCCTGGGAGGGTTACGACGCTTCGAAAACTATCAAAAGCATCGAGGACATCAGCGCCATGGTATCTACCAACCATGTATACCGTATAACTTTTGACGACGATGACATCATCATTGCCAAGCTATCAAATTTTGGTAAGTACGAGCATTTTAAGGAGGATCACCGCATTATTCACAGCTTGTCGAACAACCTGCTGTACCCTTTTGAAAATGTGCTGGCCAAATCGCTGCTGAAAAATAACCGCGTTTACATCTATCGCCATAAACTGGCCCGGACGGATGTTTGGGTGGTGTTTTATAACCCCACACGTATTATGGATCGCCTGCCGAGCCGGTTGGATGAGCATCACATCCGCAAATTAGGGCAGCAGGTAGGTAAGTTTCATAAGGCATGTTCGCGCATCAAAAATGTATTGCCGAAATCATCAAAAACGCTGCGTACAGATATTTATGCCCTGCAACAACAGTTAGAGATCAGCGAGAAAAAGTTCGGCTCGCCCATGCAGGTTGATTTTTTGAAATATCATTGCGACCTGTTCCTCAAAAACCGCTCGAACTATAACATGAAATCCTTCGAGATCATCCCGGTTTTTATTGATTGGAATATCGGCAACTTCTCAGTTACGCCCGATCTGGAGCTTTATTCGCGCTGGGATTATGATTGGTTCAGGATGAGTTACCGCATGCTTGATTTTTATTTTTTTAGCAGGGTAGTATCCGATATTGGCGACCGTACGGTATTCAGCTATGTGATAAATACGATGATGGAGGATAGGTTCATCCTGTTTTTAAAGGAATACCATAAAGTAAACCCGCTAACTGCCGATGAAATTAGGTTTTTAAAAGAGAGCTACCGGTTTTTCATACTAAATTATGTGATCAAGGATGGCAAGTACTTTTTTAATGATCAATATGCCAAAAAGCTACAGGCCGAAGCTTTTGATGTTTATTTGCCATCTGTCGACAGGGATTTTGATGCGGAGAAGATAATTAGTGCTTTGAACTTAAAATAGACATACCTAACCCATGCAGCGCATAGACAACTTTAAATCCATCATCGACAAATACAAAGTAGTTTTCTTTGACGCGTTTGGTGTGCTGAAAAATTATGAAGGGCTGTTGCCCGGCATTGAGCGCACTTTTGCGTACATGGAAGCCCAGGGTAAAGAATATTATATTGTTACCAATGATGCATCGCGTAGCCCGGCACAGCTGGCAGAAACCTATCACAGGGGAGGCTTAACATTTATAAGTCCCGACAGGATCGTATCATCAGGTATGCTCACCAAGGAGTACCTTGACCTTAAGGTTAAAGACGGTATAGTAGCTTATTTAGGCACACCAAACTCCGCGCATTATATCGAAAGCTCGGGCCTGCATACCCTGCCGGTGAGTGATATCAACAGCAACAATATTGATAAGGTAAACGCTCTTATATTTTTGGATGATGAGGGTTTCGATTGGGCTAAAGACCTGAATAAAACCGTGAACCTGATCCGTAAACGTACTATCCCGGTAATTGTAGCCAATACTGACCGTGCCTACCCGCTTACCATTAGCGATGTATCAATAGCCATAGGCGGTATTGCTGCGATGGTGGAGAGCGTTGTCGGCAAGCAGTTCATAAGGTTTGGCAAGCCCGATTCGCAAATGTTTATGTTTGCTTATGACCTGGTTCGTGCGCATTCGAGTGTAACCAAAAGCGAAATTGTAATGGTAGGCGATACGCTGAATACCGATATATTGGGTGGAAATAAATTCGGCCTTGATACCGTATTGGTACTATCAGGCAATACCTTGCCAAAAGATGTGGATACCCGCATAACTGCTACCGGTATTGTGCCCACCTATATTTGCGAAACTGCAGTAATTAGCACAGGTGAATTTGGATTTTAATTTTTTGATATTTTAAATGTTATTTACACATTTTTTTATCATTTTTGAACCAACCTATTTATTTAACCATCTGCTAACCCAGTTTTAAAATTATGAAAATTTCATTTAAATACGTTTTAGCTATAATTTTGCCGGCATCCATATTATCTTTTGGCGCCTGTAATCAACCAGCATCATCTAACCACACAAACATGACGGATACTACCACCGGGCAAGCGAAAATCCCCGATTCAGCGGCTTTTGAAAAAACTATTGATGGCAAGCAAACGCACCTGTTTGTACTGAAAAATAAAAACGGCGTTGAAGCCGCCATTACCAATTATGGTGGCCGTATTGTAAGCCTGTTGGTACCGGATAAGAACGGAAAGCAGGTAGACGTTGTGGAAGGTTTTGACAGCGTTGGAGGTTATGAGAAATCGACAGAACCATATTTTGGAGCATTGATCGGTCGTTTTGGAAACCGGATTGCCAAAGGGAAATTTACCCTGGATGGCAAGCAATACACGCTTTTTACCAATAACGGAATTAACACCCTGCACGGCGGTAAGCCGGGTTTTCAGCAAGTGGTTTGGGATGCCAAGCCGGTTGATTCAACAACATTGCAGCTTACTTACCTGGCAAAAGATATGGAGGGCGGTTTCCCCGGTAACCTGCACGTTAAGGTAATTTATCACCTTACAGATGATAATGGTTTACAAATAAGCTACGAAGCAACTACCGATAAAGCAACCGTTGTGAATTTAACCAGCCATCCGTTTTTTAATTTGAACGGCGCGGGCAGCGGGACAATTCTGAACCACTCGGTACAAATACTTGCCGATGGCTATACACCGATTGATTCTACTTTGATACCAACGGGTAAGATAGAACCGGTAAAAGGTACACCATTTGATTTTAACCAGTCGACAAAGATCGGCGCAAGGATAACTGCTGATAACCAGCAGCTAAAAGATGGAAAAGGCTACGACCATAATTTTGTGCTGAACAAACACCCTGATTCAACACCGGTTGCCACAGCCATAGGCGATAAAAGCGGTGTCGAGATGGATGTTTATACCGAAGAACCCGGCTTGCAATTTTATAGCGGTAATTTTATGTTAAGCAAAAACGGTATGAAATATGGCAATAAAGACGATTTCAGAACAGCTTTTGCTATGGAAACCCAGCATTTTCCTGATTCTCCGAATCAACCCAATTTCCCATCAACCTTGCTTAAACCGGGGCAGGTTTATAAAACTACTTCGGAATATAAGTTTAAAGTGGTTAAATAATCTGTAACCCTATTCTCTTCGATGCCTGAAATTGCATGCTTATATCAAAAGCATGCAATTATATTCCCCCCTTTAGGGGGTTAGGGGGTTTTTCTGAAAGGTAATACCTAATTTTACGACTAATCATCAACTTAATGGCATAATAGCTGTTAAGTGTTCATACTATTAAACATTTACCATTGTTAACAGATAATCACGGCAGACCCATCAATTACCTACGCCTGGCAGTAACCGACAGGTGCAATCTGCGTTGCTTTTATTGCATGCCGGAGGATGGCCTTAACTGGCTTTCGCGTACGGATCTGATGAGCTACGAAGAAATGCTGCGTATTTGCTCGCTGCTGGTAAAAATGGGGATCAAAAAAATACGTATCACCGGGGGCGAGCCTTTTGTGCGCAAGGATATGATGCAGCTGTTAACCGCGCTATCCGCATTAAATGGTTTAGACGAACTGAGCATAACTACCAATGGTGTGCTTACCGCGCCGCATGTGGCCCAATTAAAAAGCATTGGTATACATTCAGTAAACCTTAGTTTGGATACTTTGGATGCAGGCCGTTTCTTTGCCATTACACGCCGCGATGAGTTTTCGGCAGTGATGAAAACTTTAGACGAATTGCTGAAGCATGATATCGCCGTTAAAATAAATGCCGTAGTAATGGATGGCAAAAACACACAGGATATCATCCCAATGGTTGAAATGACCAAAGATTTGCCGGTAAGCGTACGTTTTATTGAGGAAATGCCTTTTAATGGTGATGGGCATGTATATGAAGGTTTAAAATGGGATTATGTTAGGATATTGGATGAGATAACGGGGAAATATCCCACAATAAATAAGATCAAAGACACGGCTAATTCAACCTCTTACAATTATCATATCCCGGGTCATAAGGGAGATGTTGGCATCATCGCGGCTTATTCGCGTACATTTTGTGGTACTTGCAACCGTATTCGTATAACACCATCGGGTGTATTAAAAAACTGTTTGTATGATGATGGTGTTTTAAATATTAAGGAGTTGCTGCGCGATGGTAAAAATGATGATACTATAAAAGAAAGGCTATTAAATGCGTTTAATAACAGGGTGAGGGATGGCTGGGAAGCGGAGCGGTTAACAGTAAACAAGGGTGTTCACGAATCAATGGCAACAATAGGCGGATAGTTTACTCATTTAATAAAAAAACACATGATAACTGTAGAAGAAGCCGAAAAGATAATACAGGCAGAGCTAAGCGATTATGGTGCCGAGATTATGCCTTTTGAACTTACTTTGGGCAGGGTATTGGCCGAGGATATAAAAGCAGACAGGGATTTGCCGCCATTTAACCGTGTTACCATGGATGGAATAGCAGTTAAGTATGATGCTATTGAAAATGGGGTAAGCTCATTCCATATTAAAGCCACACAGGCAGCTGGCGACCCGCCTGCTGAAACTGCCGAGATAGATCACTGTGTTGAAATAATGACAGGTGCCGCATTAGCCGGATCGTTAGATACGGTTATCCGTTACGAAGACCTGGAACTACGTGCCGGTTTAGCGAGCATTATTGTTGATCGTATGGATATAAAAAAAGGGCAGAACATACATGTTAAAGGCCGCGATAAAAAGCAGCACGATACGGTAGCCACGTCCGGTCAGTTAATAACCCCGGCTATCATCAGTCTTGCGGCATCGGTAGGCGAATCTGAGCTGAGGGTGAAGAAAATGCCGCGTGTAGTGATCATTTCTTCGGGTGATGAACTGGTGGAAGTGGAGCAGGCGCCATTGGTTTACCAGATCAGGAAATCAAATAGCTATACCGTAAAAGCTGTTTTACAACAGCATAATATTGATGCAGCCATGTTGCATATTCCCGATGATCTTGAGGCCACAAAAAAACTGTTACAGCAATGCCTGCAAAATTATGATGTGATATTGTTGAGCGGCGGTATATCAATGGGTAAGTTTGACTACATCCCCAAAGCGCTGGAAGAACTACAGGTTAAGCAGCTTTTTCATAAAGTAGAGCAGCGGCCCGGCAAACCATTTTGGTTTGGCAAACACGATAACGGGGTAGTGGTTTTTGCTTTTCCCGGCAACCCGGTAGCTACATTTATGTGCATGCACCGGTACTTTTTGCCCTGGCTGCAGGCAACGCTCGGTCTGAAACCGCAAGCAGCAGCTTATGCCGTTCTTAACAGTGATTTTACTTTTCTACCTAAATTAAAATACTTTTTGCAGGTTAAACTGCACATCAGTAATAAGGGATTGTTAACAGCAGACCCGATAGAAGGTAATGGATCAGGTGATTTTGCTAACTTAGCAGATACTGAAGCGTTTATGGAATTACCTTTGGAGAAAAATGATTTTAAAAATGGCGAAGCATACAGGATATGGTCTTTTAAACAACTATTTTAAATGAGCGGAAAAGTATTAAATCACCTGGACGAAAATGGCCGCGCTACGATGGTAGATGTAAGCGAAAAAACAGTTTCACACCGAACCGCCGTTGCGCAAAGCGTTGTTTGGCTGCCTGATGAGGTTTTGAGTCAGCTTGAAGATGGCGACCTGCAAACCAAAAAGGGCTCCGTATTTCAAACAGCTATTATTGCGGGTATTATGGCCGCCAAAAAAACCGGGGAGCTGATACCGCTATGCCATCCTTTAGGATTGGATAATTGTAAGGTAACCATCAACCTGAATGAAAAAAACGAAGTGCTAATTAATTGTACGGCAAGCATTACTGCTAAAACAGGGGTCGAAATGGAGGCTTTGGTAGGAGCATCAATAGCGGCGCTTACCATTTATGATATGTGCAAGGCGCTTAGTCATAATATAGTGATAAAAGAAACCAAACTGATAGCAAAAACAGGAGGTAAACGTGATTTCAAAAGAACATAACCAACCTAACGGTAGCCACAAAAAGCATACTAAGCTTGCAAGGCCGGCAACAGGTAATTTCGGGCGGAATGAGTGGGCGATTGTTGGCGGCTATTGCGTAGCTATAAAATTACTGGCCGACCAAATCATAACGGCCTTATCGCCAATATATGAATGCGCTTATGCCGATACTTCGCATAAAGATGATATTATCCTGCTTCCCGGCCGTTTGGCTAATGGCGCTGTTTTGGATTATACCGACCAGGTAAACTATCAGCAATTTAACTATCATACAACCATCACACCTTTTAAGCAAAGGCAATTATTTGCCGGTGCCGATCTTGTACTTGTTAACGGCAACCATCACCAGGCAAAGGCGCAGGTGGTAATTATCGATACTAACAAAAAGGCATCGCTGCAAAAACGTGTTGAACAGCTAACCAACGTGCAATTATTGTTATTGGCTGAGAATACAGATGATGTGTTTGATTTTGTAAAGGATGCCATACCCAATTGGCAGGAGATCCCCCTTTACCGCATAAATGAAACGGATAAGATCATTGCTTTTTTTGCCGCTCAATTAAGAACATCACAACCAGTGTTAAACGGTTTGGTGTTAGCAGGCGGCAAAAGCACACGCATGGGTTTTGATAAAAGTGCGGTTAACTGGTTCGGTAAGGAGCAGCGCTATTATATGGCCGATATGCTGAAAACCTGCTGCGATGATGTTTTTATATCACGAAGTACCGATCAGCAGATTATAGATAAAACCTACGCTGCTATAACCGATACCTTTACCAATTTAGGGCCGTATGGCGCAATATTATCAGCTTTTCGTGAGCAGCCGGATAGCGCCTGGCTGGTAGTAGCCTGTGACCTGCCTTTGTTGGATGCTAATACACTTCAATATTTGGTTGATAACCGCGATAGTTCTGCTATCGCGACGGCGTATCAAAGCGAAACCAACGAATTTCCAGAACCGCTGATCACCATTTGGGAGCCGAAAAGCTACCCGGTGCTGCTATCGTTTTTAGCGCAGGGGTATTCATGCCCGCGCAAGGTTTTAATAAACACCCAGCCAAAATTATTAAAAGCGCCCTATGCCGCCGCGCTAACCAATATAAATACACCCGAAGACCTTGAAAAAGTAAAAAGGGTGCTTCATCAAAAAATAGCAACCGCCTGATGGTACCTGATCTTACACGATATAGCTGTCAGATGGCATTGCCCGGCTTTGGCGAAGCTGCCCAGCAGCTTTTGCAAAAAGCAAGGGTACTTATAGTTGGCGCGGGAGGTTTGGGCTGCCCCGTTGCGCAATATTTAACAGCAGCAGGCATAGGCCATTTAGAAATTATTGATTTTGACGAAATAACATTAAGCAATCTGCACCGGCAAATATTATTTACACCCGCTGATGCCGGCAAAAAAAAAGCGTTGGTAGCCGCTGAACAATTAAAAAAACAAAACCCTGATATAGAAATAACAGCACATGATATCAGGATCACCTCGGATAATGTATTGCAGATCATTAGTCCGTATGATATGGTGGTTGATTGTACCGATAATTTTGAAACCCGCTATTTGCTTAACGATGCTTGTGTGCTGAGCGGAAAACCTATTGTCTACGGTGCAATTTACCAGTATGAAGGGCAGGTAGCAGTTTGGAATATTAAAAATGCCGATGGAACATCAAGCCCTAATTACCGCGACCTTTATCCGCAGGTAAACACCGCGCTGATACCCGATTGCGCCGATGGTGGGGTTATACCCACACTGGCGGGTATCGTTGGTTGTATGCAGGCTAATGAGGTAATAAAGTATATTGCCAAAACTGGTGACCTGCTGGTTGGGAAGATATTAATATTTGACGCGTTTACCCTGCAAAGCCGTATCATTAAAATGGGTAATGCCACTAAAACCAATATAACATCATTAATAACAACTGCGAATATCCCAACCATGTCAGTTGCCGAAGTAAAAAAAGGTTTGCAGGATAACTCCCTTGAACTGATTGACATCCGTACCGACCAGGAGCGCGATGTGATAGATATTGGCGGCGTACATATAGAAGCGGATGAACTGGAGGATAACTTTGACTATATAAACAATGGTACAGTAAAGGTGCTGTATTGTTCATCGGGCAAGCGGAGCGCAGAGGCCGTGAAAATGATCAAACAAAAATTTCCCGAAGCAAAGGTATTTTCTTTGGATGGCGGATTGGGAAAATATCTAAGCCAGGAGAACCAGGATTGAAAAAATCTTGTCATTGCGAGGAGTTGGCTGATAGCGGGTTGGGTACGACGAAGCAATCTCGTCGCCACGTATCGTATTTATGCACAACGACGGGATTGCTTCGGCCCGCTTCACACATTTCCCTGCAAGGGCCTCGCAATGACAAAAATGGTTCCTATGGATGTGCCGCCACCCACACCTCACCATTCTCAAATATTTCCTTTTTCCAGATGGGTACCGTTTGTTTGAGGGTATCTATAACGTAGCGGCAGGCTTCAAATGCTGCGGCCCTGTGCGCGGCGGATACGGCTATGATAACAGGTATTTCGCCAACGGCTAAAACACCGGTGCGGTGGTGGATCAATAGTTTTTGAACATGCCATTTGTCATATGCTTGTTTAGCTATTTTTTCCATTTCGGCCAAAGCCATTTTCTCGTAAGCTTCGAACTCGAGGCGCATTACTGCTTTGCCTTTTGTGGCATTGCGAACGGTGCCAATAAATACATCTATCCCCCCTGATTCGGGCGACATTACCCAATCTATACAGGATTGTACGTTAAGCGGCTGTGATGATATTTGTATATCTGTTTGCAATGATATTATAAATAAATTTCTGTCATTGCGAGCGATAGCGTGGCAACCTCGTCGAATGAATGACTACGGGATTGCTTCGTCGTTCTTCTCGCAATGACAATGTTTTTAATTATCACCCGCCACTTACCGGCGGAATAATAGCTATTTCATCACGTTCATGCAGGGTATCTTCGGGCAAGGCATATTCATTATTTACCGCTACCATATACGAGGCTAATTGCTTGAGCCGCGGATACTGCTGTTCCAATAAATATTGGAGGTTATACACGGTAGCATCATTAGCCAGTTCCAAACTAACAGATGAATTTCCGAATATATCCTTTGCTATTCCAAATGCCAGCACGTTTATGGTCATGAGCTTTATTTATGTTGGTTGACAAAATTTGTGCAATTTACCAAATATGTGATACCCGGTGCTAATTAAATAAATTACTCCATAAGATGGGTTAAAATTGCAGAACAATCGCCAGCCTTAAATTGTATATTTGATTATGGCAGCCAGTTCAATTACAAATTTACCAATTACCAGGGTTAATCATGCCGAAAGTACGGAAACATCAGATGCGCTTGCCATTGAGGAGCCTTTGGAAATAAGGCTTGAATATGGCCCGCACCAAAACCGCCGGGTACAAAACATTTCGGTTACCATGCGTACACCAGGCAACGATGCCGAACTTGCTTCGGGCTTTTTATTCACCGAAGGCATCATCCAAAACCACGAAGCTATTGCTAATATCGAACACTGCTTTATTGCCTGTGCCGAAAATAAGCAGAACGTGATACAGGTAACTTTGGCTGAAAATATCGAACCCAACCTGCGCAATACGGAGCGTAATTTTTACACCACCTCCAGTTGTGGGGTATGCGGCAAAGGCTCTATTGATGCTATCCGTACGGTAAGCGCTTACAATGATCAGCAGGGTGATGATAACTTTATAAATGCCGGTGTATTACACGAATTACCTGTTACATTAAGCCGCCATCAAAAAATATTTGCAGATACAGGCGGATTGCACGCTTCGGCGTTGTTTACGCCGGATGGAGAGTTGCTGTTGCTACGCGAGGATGTTGGCAGGCATAATGCTTTGGATAAGCTCATCGGCGCAGCCATCAAAAAAAACTGGTTACCATTGAATAAGCATATATTACTGTTAAGCGGCAGGGCAAGTTTCGAGCTGGTGCAAAAAGCGGCTATGGCGGGTATAACCGTGATCGCGGCAGTAGGGGCACCATCGAGCTTGGCGGTACAACTGGCAGAAGAGTTTAACATAACGCTGATTGGCTTTTTACGCAATGAGCGCTTTAATATTTACACCTCGGCACACAGAATTTTAATACCTGATCATGAAATTACGCATTAAAAGCAATTCGTTACGCTACCGGCTTACCCGCACCGATGTTGACCGTTTGGCAAAGGAAGGTTATTTGGAGGAGCAAATAAACTTTGCCGGGAACCCGCTTATTTATGCCTTACAACTAACTGATGGTCGCGTGCTTACTTCAAGCTATATTGATAGTAAAATAACCCTGTGCATGTCACATAAAATGATTGATGAGTTAATAAATACCGACAGGGTAGGTTTTGAGAACCACGATGCCGGGCTGCATTTATTGGTTGAGAAAGATTTTGTATGCCTTGATGAAGTGAATGAAGACCAGAGTGATAATTATCCTAATCCATTAGCAAAAGGCCAACAGCAGAAAGGATAAAACCATGAGCAAAGTAATAACAGAAAAACCGTCAGCAGAAAACCCCGAGGAATTACTTGACCTGAAAGTAAGCGAGCCTAAAAAATGGGCTGCAGGTATCCCCGCAGTAACAGCCGCTCTGACAGATGTTTTGCAGGAAGCAGGCCCGGTGCGTGGGATGGAAGCCCTTTTCCACATGAACAAAAAGGGTGGGTTTGATTGCTCCAGTTGTGCATGGCCCGACCCGGATGACGACCGTTCGCCAATTGCGGAATATTGTGAAAATGGCGCTAAAGCCCTTGCAGAAGAAGCTACCACCAAAAAATTAACTGCTGAATTTTTCGCCCAG
>Ga0302303_10001035_pt1 | contig 19255 bp, 16 predicted proteins | sample III_Palsa_E2_1_FD_194542 | JGI IMG/M metagenome (GOLD analysis project Ga0302303, IMG submission 194542) | Peat permafrost microbial communities from Stordalen Mire near Abisko, Sweden - III_Palsa_E2_1 | ecosystem: Environmental > Terrestrial > Soil > Palsa > Peat permafrost | place: Sweden...
GGTGGATAGTCTTAGTTAATTTATTTAACTATCTGTTGTGTAGGAGGGTGTAGGTACTGTAGGAGGTGTAGGTACTGTAGGATACACCTACACCTACAGTTGTATTTATTGATAACAGATCGCTTACAAACAAATTTACGAAGTTTTAAAAACTTCGTAAATTAATGTCTGGCGGCAAAATAAAGCAAAAAAAGCTTTCTGCTTTTGCCTTTTAGCTTTTACCTTTTCATTACATTTGCGCGTTTAATTACCACAATGAAAAGAGACAAATTAATATTCAAATTATTAGACGAAGAACAGCAACGCCAGGAAGAAGGCATTGAGCTGATCGCATCAGAAAACTTTGTTAGCAGGCAGGTAATGGAAGCAGCCGGTTCGGTTGCCACCAACAAATATGCCGAAGGCCTGCCGGGCAAACGCTATTATGGCGGCTGTGAGATAGTTGATGAGATTGAAACCATTGCTATTGAAAGGGCAAAACTCCTTTTTAATGCTGTTTGGGCTAACGTGCAGCCACACTCGGGCGCGCAGGCCAATGCCGCGGTAATGCTGGCATGCTTACAACCGGGCGATAAAATACTGGGCTTCGATTTGTCTCACGGCGGCCATTTAACCCATGGTTCGGCGGTAAATTATTCGGGTAAACTATATGAACCTCATTTTTACGGGGTACGTAAGGATACCGGCTATGTTGATTACGACCAGCTTAAGGCAGTAGCGCTTAAGGAAAAACCAAAATTGATTATTTGCGGCGCTTCGGCGTACTCGCGCGATTGGGATTATGAATTTATACGCAAAGTTGCCGATGAAGTTGGCGCTTTGGTGCTGGCCGATATATCGCATCCGGCAGGCCTTATAGCACGCGGTTTATTAACCGACCCGCTGCCGCATTGCCATATTGTTACTACTACTACCCACAAAACCCTGCGCGGACCGCGCGGCGGCCTTATATTGTTGGGCAAGGATTTTGAAAACCCATGGGGCTTAAAAACCCCAAAAGGCGAAGTACGTATGATGTCGGCATTGCTGGATATGGCGGTTTTCCCCGGCATACAGGGCGGCCCGCTGGAGCACATTATTGCTGCTAAAGCAATAGCCTTCGGCGAAGCTTTAAGCGACGACTACATGAAATACATTGTACAGGTTAAGCTAAATGCAGCCGCAATGGCAAAGGCCTTTACCGACCGTGGCTACGAAATTGTTTCGGGCGGTACTGATAACCATTTGATATTGATTGATCTGCGCAATAAAAATGTTACCGGCAAAGCTGCAGAAAACGCGCTGGTTACTGCCGATATCACCATCAACAAAAACATGGTGCCTTATGATGATAAATCGCCGTTTGTAACTTCCGGTATCCGTGTTGGTACCGCTGCAATAACCACCCGCGGCATGAAGGAAAAACAAATGGAACAAATTGTAGAACTAATTGACGCGGTGATTGTTAATCCGGATGATGAACTTTCTTTAAAGAAAGTTCGTAAAAAGGTACATAAATTAATGGAAGACTACCCTTTGTATAAACACAAAGGTTTGGATTAATAAAAATTGCCAAATAAGCAGCAGCCCTTTTCGACGGATGAAGATAAGCGCTTAAACGCGCTTACCTCCTACAATGTACTGGATACATTGCCCGAGAAAGAGTATGATGCTATTACCCGGCTGGCATCCTATATATGCCAGGTACCCATTGCGCTCATCACCCTTATTGATGCAGAACGCCAATGGATTAAATCGGGAGTTGGTTTAGATATGGTTGAAGGGCCAAGGGGCGATGCCTTTTGCAACTACACCATAATGGACGATAGAATCCTCGAGATAAAGAACACGCTCGAGGATGAAATATTTAAAAATCATGCTGCTGTTACAAGCGGCCTTAACGTAAGGTTTTATGCCGGCGCGCCGCTTATTGACCCTGATGGGCACCGTTTAGGCTCGTTATGTGTTATTGATATGGTTCCGCGTGAGCTTACTAATGAGCAGCGAGACGCCCTGCGCACGCTGGCCGATGAGGTAATGTCGCACCTGATGCTGCGCAAGCAAAAACGCGAGCTGGAAGCTTCGCTGGACGTGCATAAAGAGTTTTATAACCTTTTCGACAGTTCACCCCTCATCCATTTTATAGCTGATGCTGAATCTAACATCGAGCTGATAAACAAAGCCGTTAAAACTATTTTAGGTTATGATCCGCAACAAGCCATAGGACGCTCCTTATGGGAGTTTGTGGTGGGCAAAAACCGCGAACAATTTGTGCCGCTTATTGAAAAAGGGCTGGAAACGCAACGCTCGTTCGACCTGGAAACACAAACGGTTACGGCAGATAATCAAATGAGGTGGATAGGCTGGTGCGCCATAAATAAGGGCGGAAAATGGTATGCCAGCGGCCGCGATATTACCTATCAGAAAAAAATATTGGCCGATTTGGAGCAGCTTTCGCTGGTGGCCAGCAAAATGATAAACGGCGTAGTGATAAGCGATGCCGATGATAAGGTAATATGGATAAATGATGCCTTTGCTAATTTAACCGGCTTTACGCTTGCCGATGTACAACACAGGAGGCTGCGCGATACCATTATTGATGAAGCCGAAGGCCCGGGCATTGCTGAGTATAATGAACTGATAGAACAAAAAAAGTCCTATCGCATCCACGTATTGGCAAAAACTAAAAGCGGCGAAAAAATATGGTTATCAATAGTTAACTCCGTGATATATGATAAAGATGGCAACATCGAAAAATATATCAGGATACTGTCTGACATAACTTCGCGCAAGCGTACAGAAAAAGATTTGGAGATATTGTCCTTCGCTGCCCGCAAATCGCCTACGGGTATGATAATACGTAACAGCGAGGGGGATATTGTCTGGATGAACGAGGCTTTGGAAGGCATTATAGGCTATACCCTTGCCGAACTGGAAGGCAAAAAGTTTGGCAATATGCTTTTAGGGGAAGATACCGATCCTGCAGTGGTGGAAGCTGCCCTTAAAGATTTCAGGCAGCATAAATCCTATAACGTTGAGTTGAAAATTTACAAAAAAGACAAAACCCCTATTTGGGTTGCCATGTCAAACAGCCCTTTATTTAACGAGAGCGGGAAAATAGAGCGCCAGGTTGGTGCAATGGTGGATATTACCGAACGCAAAAAAGCCGAAGAAGAATTAAGGCTGCTTTCGCTGGTAGCAAGCAGTACCATAAGTGGTGTGGTGATAAATGACAGCGAAGGCAATGTTGAATGGGTAAACGGCGCGTTTGAACACATAACCGGTTATAGCCTAAAAGATGTACAGCACCAGCATTTGGGAGACGTGTTAAAGGGCGAGCTTACCGATGTATCTATGATAGAATACGCCCGTGAACTATCAAAAAACAAGCAATCGTTTGAGGTTGATGTGTTGGTATACCGCAAGGATAAAAAGCAGTTGTGGATATCGGTTATTAATTCCGTTATATTGAACAGCAAGGGTGAGGTTGATAAATATATTGAGGTTGTTATTGATATAACCGCCAAAAAGAAAGTTGAATTGGAGTTGATAACTGCAAAAGAAGAAGCCGTTCAGCTGAACAGGGCCAAGGATATGTTTATTTCAGTAATGAGCCACGAAATACGTACGCCGCTAAACGCGGTTATAGGCATGTCGCGTTTATTGCACGAAGATAATCCTGCTGAGTCGCAAAAGGAAAAACTGGATATACTTAAATTTTCGGCCGATAATTTAATGAGGCTGATAAACGATGTACTGGATTTCACCAAAATTGAAACCGGCAATGTCGAATTAGAAAATGCGGATGTTGATTTGCGTAAGTTGGTTGATGGCGTAGTCAATTCCATGCAATACAAGGCTTCGGAGAAAAATATAGGCATCAAACAAGACATTGACAAAGAAGTGCCTGAATTAGTTATAGGCGATAGTGCCCGACTTGTTCAAATATTACTAAATTTGGTGGGCAATTCGGTTAAGTTTACTGATAAGGGCGATGTTACCATTAGCCTAAAAGTTTTAGAAGATAGTAATAATAGTGTACGTATACGTTTTGCAGTTAAGGATACCGGCATAGGCATTGCAAAAGATAAACTGGGCACCATATTTGAATCATTTAAGCAAGCCGAGGCTGATACTACGCGCAAATACGGCGGCACAGGCCTGGGCCTGGCTATTACTAAGCGCCTGGTAGAGCTGCACGGATCGAGGATAAATGTTGACAGCGTGCCGGGCGAAGGTTCATCTTTTTGGTTTGCGATAACGTTTAAAAAGGCAGATAAAAACATTAGTACTAACAACGCTACAATGGAATTAGGATTAAACATCAATGTACTTGTGGTTGACGATAACCAAATTAACAGGCTGCTTGTTAACAAGGTGCTTGGCAAATGGGGGGCTAAAGTTGATTTTGCCGAAAATGGCGCCGAAGCCGTTAATAAAATTGAAGCCAACCAAAATTATGATGTAGTATTAATGGACATCCACATGCCTATAATGGGCGGTTTGGAAGCTACCCGAATTTTACGCGCCAAACCTGAACCATACTTTCAGCAATTGCCTATTATTGCCCTTACCGCATCAATGCTAAGTACCGAGATAAACAGTATTGGCGGCGCAGGCATGAATGATTATATCCTGAAACCCTTTGAGCCTAAAACGCTGTACGATAAGATAAGCAGGTATCAGAAGCAATAGAGCAGTTTGCAGTTTGCAGTTTGCAGTTTGCAGTTTGCAGTTTGCAGTTTCGATTATGTTAAGCCGGTTGCTTTGTCACATCTTGTAAATCACAAAAATCCGTTTAACGGCGCAGCCCTCTTTAACACCTTTAAAAACAATTTAATCGTTAAAAACCCTGGTTCATTTTGAGTATCTTATCCGCATTACCGTGCGTTAGTTTCTCCATATCTTCTTGTGGTAAATCCAGACTATCAAGGTATTGTTTACCCTGTTCGTTTGTGCTGAAGGGGTAATCGACCGAGAACATAATATTATCAATGCCAAAGGTTTCAATAGCAATTGTTAGCGGCGGTTTGGTAAAAAGTCCGCTGGTAGTTATGTATACCTGGTCTTTCAAAGTTTGACTTATGGTGCGCTGGTTAACACCTGCCTGGCCTGGTTTAAAAGCATTATCGCAACGCGCCATCATCATCGGCAGCATTTCGCCCATGTGGCCTATAATCAGCTTGAATTTGGGATAACGGTCAAACACACCGGCAACAATAAGCCTTAAGGTATGTATTGCCGTTTCCGAATGCCAGCCCCAGCCGGCCACCGATAATAACATACCCGAATGTTTTGGCAAGCCGCTGTAATAAGCCTCCTGAACCGCTTTTGGCGGTACATCGGGATGCAGGTATATGGGTACATCCAGTCGTTCGGCACGCTCAAATATGGGTGCGTATTTTGGGTCGTCTAAAAACTCATCGTTAGTGAGCCCATTAATTAAACCGCCTTTAAAACCATACGTTTTCACGGTACGTTCCAACTCATCAGCAGCGGCTTCAGGGTTAGTAGTAGGTAAATGGGCGAAGGCTGCAAAACGCGTTGGGTAAGCGGCAATTTTTTCGGCAATGGCATCATTGTATTGCTTCGCGAAGGCAGGCGCTTCTTCGGCATTTAATAATTTAGCATTGGCACTCACAACCGATAACACCTGCACAGTAATACCATTATCATCCATGGATTTTAAACGTTCGCCGCCAATATCCGCCAGTTTTGGCGCCATTTGCTGCATCATAGGCGACTGGCCGAAACCGCTCAATACTTCTTTAGGTAATTTAGCTACCAGTTCGGGGAATACAATATGTTCTTCAAGGGTTACAATACGCATGGGTTTGTTCATTAGTTCAGTGGTTCATTAGTTCATTGGTGTATAGCGCCGACTTGACTATCCCAATAATCAAACCAAACTCAAAATACATCCTGTAAATCATAAAATCCGTTTAATCCTGGTTCTCTTTCTTCTATTCCGAATACGCAATAGTAGCAATACTCAATTTTAATCCCTCAATCTTCAACAGTTCAATCGCGCAAGCCTCCAGGGTCGAGCCGGTGGTTACTACATCATCAACCAGTAAAATGTGTTTGTTAATTAGCTTTTCGGGATTGAGAACCGAAAACACCTCCTGCATATTCTCAAACCGCAAAAACCTTGATTTATGGGTTTGTGTTTCGGTAGATTTTATCCGCACCAAATTACCATCATCAACCACGGCGCTTAGTTTTTGCGCTAAGCCTTCGGCGAAACAGGTGCTTTGGTTATAGCCGCGTTGTTTTAAACGGTTTTTGTGCAGGGGTACGGGTATAATTATATCAGCAGTTTTAAATATGTCGCTCTTAATTAATTGGCTGCCTGCAATATTGCCTAATAAAACACCTATCTGCGGCATGCCCTTGTACTTAAAATGGTGCATCAGTTCCTGTATTTTACCGCCTTTGGTAAAATAGTACAAGGCATAAGCGCCCTGCAAATTAATTTTACCCCAAAACTGGCGGGCAACAATATTATCGGGCTGCAAATGGAAATTGGTGAAGGGTAAATTATAGTGGCAATCGGTACAAATTAGATGCTCGCCTGTTACCAAACTTTCGCCGCAGGCCGGGCAAAGCTGCGGGAATAAAAGGGAAACAAAATCGGCCAGGTAAGTTTGCGATAATTTCACGCAATGAATTTAGTGTAGAATTTTGTGATTAGGAAATGTTTGAACGAATAACACCGAAGATAATTATACAAAGAATAATACCATAGCTGATGAAAGCTGTTCTTAATGCTATAGACTTATGATTAACCAATTTATAATCATAACGAAGCATTAAACGGTTTACAGCATAAAAAAAGCCGGTAAGTAGTGCGCCTTCAATAAGTGCGAAGATTGTTGGCATGCTGTCAGATAGTTGACCAGTTTTAAGGTAGTCTGGAATGATTATTTCATTACAGTAATCGGCAATTAATAAACACCATGCTGTCACCAAAAAATAGAATACATTAAGTATGATATATAAAGGGCGCTTAAGCATGAGATTTTATTCGCTAACGGCTTCTTTCTTTTCCTTTATCGCCAGCTGTCCGCAAGCGGCATCAATATCCTTACCACGGCTGCGGCGTAAATGGGTATTAACGCCCTGGCTGCGCAGATAATCGGCAAAGGCTTCAATTTTATCCTCGCCGGCATTTATAAAGCTGGCAAAAGCGATGGGGTTGTACTCAATAATATTTACTTTACAGGGCAGGTGCTTGCAAAATTTAGCCAGTTCAATGGCATCCTGTATGGTATCGTTAAAGCCATCAAAAACAATGTATTCGTAGGTTACCGGGTTTTTGGTTTTGGCATAATAGTACTTTAGTGCCTCGGCCAATGCCTTTAACGAGTTTTGCTCATTTATGGGCATTATGGTATTGCGCTTTTCGTCGTTAGCGGCATGCAGACTTAGCGCCAGGTTAAATTTCACCTGGTCGTCGCCCAGTTTCTTTATCATTTTGGCTATGCCGGCGGTTGATACGGTAATGCGCTTGGCTGCCATGTTCAACCCATCTTCCGAAGTAATCCTATCAACCGAATCCAATACATTTTTATAATTCAGCAAAGGCTCGCCCATGCCCATGTAAACAATATTGGTTAAAGGCTGCCCATAATTTTCCATGGCTTGCTGACTGATAAGCACCACCTGGTCGTAAATCTCGTCGGGGTTCAGGTTACGTTTGCGCTCCATGTAACCCGTTGCACAAAATTTACAGGTTAAGCTACAGCCCACTTGCGATGATACGCAGGCCGTCATACGGCCCGGTGTTGGAATTAAAACGCCCTCAATCAGGTGAGTATCATGTAAAATAAAAGAATTTTTTATAGTTTTATCAGCACTAAACTGCGAGCTGTTAATTTTAACGTTGTTTATCACAAAATTTTCATCCAGTTTAGTACGAAGTTCTTTTGAAATATTGCTCATGTCATTAAAAGAAAAACATGATTTTTTCCAAAGCCATTCGTAAACCTGTTGCGCCCTGAAGCTTTTTTCGCCCATTTGGGTAAAATGCCCCTTAAGTGTTTCAAGGTCAATACTGCGGATGTCTGTTTTGGGTTTTGTAGTATTCACGCTGCAAAGGTACTCAAAATAAAAAATATAGCTTTTTTTAAAGGGCCTCTTTTTATTGAATTAAAAACAATAACTTTAAGTTAATTGTATTAATTTGATAACGTATTGGTATTTAAGAAAGGATTTTAGACGATACTATTAATTATTTGAATGAAAAGTTTTAAAGCCGATTACGTTTTTCCTGTTTATGCCGATCCGATTAAAAATGGAATTGTTACCGTTGATGATACCGGTAAAATCATCTCAGTTTCCGATCAAGCTTCTTCCGCTACAAATAATCTCGCCCCTGAACACTTAAGCGGAATTATTTGCCCCGGTTTTATAAATACCCATTGCCACCTGGAGCTTTCGCACATGCTGGGCAAAGTAAGCCCTAAAACCGGCTTGGTTGAGTTTATAAAAAACATTTTAAAGCAGCGTGGGGCCGATAATGCCGCCATAATTGCTGCTGCCGAAAAAGCTGATAACGATATGTATGAAAATGGTATAGTTGCCGTTGGCGATATATCAAACAACAGTATTACTGCGCCTGTAAAAGCCGCCAGTAAATTATACTACCACACTTTTGTTGAAATTTTAGGCTTTTTGCCCAGCCAGGCCGATGAAAACTTTGATAAAGCATTAACCGTTTTAAATGAGTTTAAACCGCAACCCAGTTCATTAACCCCGCATGCGCCGTATTCGGTATCAAAAGAACTGTTCAGGCTGATAAAAAAGTACAGCGATACTGGGAATAACCTGTTAAGCATCCATAACCAGGAGTGTGAGGACGAAAATAAATTTTACCGCTATAAACTGGGCGGATTTAATGATTTGTACGAATATTTTGGCACCGATACCAGTCATTTTAAGCCGCAGGCGCGTAACTCGCTGCAATCCATTATCCCTTTATTAACCAGCAAGCAGGAAATATTAATGGTGCATAATACCTGCACTAACTTAAAGGATATTTACTTTTTAAAGCGTTTCGACCGTAAAATTAACTGGTGCTTTTGCCCCAATGCTAATTTGTATATTGAAGACCGCCTGCCAAAAATTAATTTGTTTATAGACCAGGGCTTTAACATTACCCTGGGTACCGATAGCCTGGCATCAAACACTTCTTTAAGTATTTTAAGCGAAATGCTTACCATACAGCACAAATTCCCGGCAATTGATACCGCTACCTTAGTAGAATGGGCAACCCTAAACGGCGCTAAATTTTTAGGTATTGATTCGGATATGGGAACGCTTGAACCCGGCAAAACACCGGGCTTAAACCTGATTACCGGTTTGGATGGCTTGAAGTTAACCCCCGAGTCAAAAGTTAAAAGACTGATATAGCTGATGAGGTGCCTTAAGGGATAAGCAAAATATTTTAGCCTGATTGTGCTTCTTCATTACTTTTGTTTAAAATTATTTTCAAACGGGTCTCATTATCATGAAAAATTTAGTTCTGCTGCTATTTTTGTTGGTAACCATTGCAGGCCTAGCGCAACCCAAATATCCTGTTATAAAAGCGACTTCAACAAAGGTAAGCATCAATGACGGCGGCGTATTGGAGAAAAATTCCTGGAGGCTATCACCTAAAACCCGCCCTGATATTTTTACGGCTGAACGGACGCGGAAAAGTAAATGGGTAACCTTTTATACCGATATAGATTCTATCCGCGTTAAGCTTAAGCCCGGTGGAAAATTTAATTTTGTCATTCTGCTTAACTGTAAAGATTCCTGCTTTACACAAATTGCAAGTGCCGTTTCGCCGGAAGATAAGAGTCTGTCCAAAATAGCAGTTAATGACACTATCCCCTTTAAGCTAACTGCCTATAACGCCATCGCTTTTAAAGCAGTTATTAATAACACAGATACAGTTAACCTGCACTTTGATACCGGTTCCTGGGGCCTGCGCCTCACCAAAAAAGCCATGGGCTTGCACCAGCTACATGAGGTTTTTAAACTACAAATTGGCAAAATGGTATTTGACAACCCGGAGTTTGGCGTGACGGACCAAACAGCGCATGAGATGGACGGGCGTTTTGGCTGGGACCTGTTTGACAGCAAACAAGTGGAGCTGGACTATGATAAAAGCATAATGATTATTCATTCCGGCAAATTGAGGAAAGTATTCAAAGGATATGTAAGGTCGGACCTGGCCTTCAAACATTCATTTCTGATTGTTAGAGGCAGTATGAAAAAGGAAAATCAAAATATCCCGGCGGATTTCCTGATGGATACCGGGTCGGAACAGGCGATAATACTTGACAGTGCCTGGACGGCTTCCGCTAATTTTGCTGCCAACCTGCAATTACTGCGGACCATTATCCTGCACAATCCAAAAAATGTTGCGTTTGAAACTAAGCTGGTTCTCGCGCCCGCCTTTTTTATTGATGGCTTTCAATTAACTGATATTCCCGCACTCATCCTGGACACCCCTAATCCGGCAGGCTTTTCAATTAACGACCTCGGCAACGATGTACTAAAGCGTTTCAATATGATACTCGATTTTGAAAACGATAAATTGTACCTGAAACCAAATCAATTAACAAACTTAAAATACCGCGAACATGCCTGAGCAATGTTTATTGAAGGATTATTATTGTTTAATTTGCAATTGAAACTCAATAAATCAATAATTCAGTCAATCAATAAATGATAAAACACCTTGATATAACCGTTAAAGGTAAAGTGCAGGGCGTATTTTACCGTGCATCAACCAAAGCCGTTGCCGACCAGTTGGGTGTGCGGGGCTTTGTGAAAAATGGCGATAACGGTGAAGTGCTTATCTCTGCCGAAGCCGATAAAAATACCCTCGAAATGTTTCTGGAATGGTGCAACGAAGGCCCGCAGGAAGCCAATGTGATTTCTGTTGAAACGCATGAAGGCGAATTAAAAAACTATCGTAATTTTGAGGTAGTTAAAAAGAACCGTTTGTGGTGAGGAAAGAGAGGCAAGAATTAAGAACCAGGAGCCGGGAAAACTGCTTTCTATCTTGATTCTTGAATCTTAACTCTTGATTCTAAAATATAAGATCATTGTCAACAGCTAAAAAATTTGCGGGCCAAACGGCAATTTATGGATTAAGTACAATCGCCAGCAAGTCGCTTACTTTTTTCATGACGCCTATTTATACCCGCTCGTTTCCCTTAGGCGCCAACGGTATTATTACCACCATGTACAGTTATGTATCGCTGTTAAACGCGGCGGTTACTTTCGGCATGGAAACTACCTTCTTCAGGTACCTTAACAAACATCCCGATAAGAAGCAGCAGGTTTACAATAACGCTTTCGCATCGGTATTTACAGTAACCATATTGTTTTTGCTGCTCACGGTGCCTTTTATGGGCAGCATCGCCAATTTTATCGACATTAGCCATTCATCTGCTGCTGGGCACAAGGCAACGCTCGGCACTACCCATGCAGATTTCCTGAAATATACTTACCTGTTTTTAGCAACCGTAGTAGTTGATGCCTGGTGCGCCATTCCTTTTGTAAAGATCCGTGCCGAAGGTAAGCCCGGCCGTTATGGTGCTATTAAATTAGCCAGCGTACTTATTTTTATGGGTGTTAACATGGTATTTATTTATGTATTGCCTTTTTGGATAAGCCATCATTTACCAGGTACCGGTTTAATTATCCCATGGTTTTCGGGGCGGTGGGTAGGATATGTTTTCCTGTCCGAGTTACTGTCGAGCATAGCCACATTATTGCTGTTACTGCCTGAGCTGCTGAAAATACGCTTTAACCTGGATGCCAAAATGCTTATCAATATGTATCATTATAGCTGGCCTATCCTCATAGCTAATATTTCATTCCTGGTAAATGAGAACATGGATAACCTGTTGCTGGGCAAGCTGCTGCATGCAAACAGCCTGCGCGATGTAAGTATCTATGGCGCCTGCCGTAAAATATCTATATTCCTAAGCATATTTGTGCAGGCCTTCAGGCTGGGTGCCGAACCATTCTTTTTTAATCATTCCAAAAATAAAAATGCCGGCCAAACCTATGCCCGCATTATGGATTATTTTGTAATAACCGTTTGCGTGATATTTATAGGTGTGGTTGCCAACATAGATGTATTAAAATATTATGTAAAAGGCCCTGATCCAAAAACAACCGCTATGTACTGGACGGGATTAACAGTAATTCCGCCGCTATTGTTCGGTTATGTTAGCCTGGGTATTTATATGAACTTATCTATCTGGTACAAACTGTCCGATCAAACAAAATACGGCCTTTATATCTCTGGTATCGGTGCGCTGCTAACCATTATATTAAATGTGATTTTCATACCAAAATACAGTTACATGGCTGCCGCCTGGGTGTCATTTACGGCATATACGGTAATGATGATACTATCTTACGTTTGGGGGCAAAAAAATTATCCCATTCCTTATAGCATTAAAAAGAACCTGGCATATATCGTTTCATCAATGCTGGTTGTTTACTTTTCATTTTATGTATTTAACCACAACATATTTATAGGCGATGGTCTGTTGTTAATTTACGTAGCAGTAGCATTTTATTTTGAACGAAAAAACTTATGGGCTATATTTAAAGCATGATAATCAGGATAATAAATAATTCAAAAAACGGCCTGCCGGCCTATGAAACGGCGCATGCCGCAGGTATGGATTTGCGTGCCGATGTAGCCGAAACCATCAGCCTAAAGCCTTTGGAGCGTAAGCTGATACCTACCGGGTTACACATTGAGCTGCCCGAAGGTTTTGAGGCGCAGATACGACCGCGCAGTGGTTTAGCGTTTAAGCATGGTATAAGCATTGTTAACTCGCCGGGTACTATTGATGCTGATTACAGGGGCGAAATAAAAGTGTTGCTGGTTAATCTATCAACCGAAATATTTGAAGTAAATACCGGCGACCGCATTGCCCAAATGATAGTGGCAAAGCACGAAAAAGTTGAATGGGAAGAAGTTGAAGTTTTAAATGAAACTTCGAGGGGTGTTGGTGGTTATGGACATACAGGGGTTAATTAAATAAATGAAGTTAAGGCTGCTTATACCTGCATTAGTTTTAATGCCGTTTTTTGTTTTAGCGCAAAGCAAAACAGATAGCACGCCTGTACCCGCCGGTCGCTCGCTTACGCAGTTAGATAGCGTGGTGGTTGACGAGCTGTTCCTATCAGCCATGCACGAAAAGGTGATGGATAACATGACCGGCGCTACTGATATGTTAGAACGGTTATTACGTACCGACCCTGCAAACGCACCTGCCTTGTACGAACTGGCCAACCTTAAAAAACTGAAAAGCGATTATAACAGCGCGCAAATATTGTTGGAACAAGCAACCACAATTAGCCCCAATAATGAATGGTATTGGATATCGCTGGCGGAGTGTTATGAAAAAAACAACAACGCTCCAAAACTGGAAAATACTTTTAACCAGCTGATAAAAATAAATCCCAAGCCTGATTATTACTTTGATATAGCCAGTACTTACTTCATCGAAAAAAAATATGATGAAGCTATAACGGCTTATAACGAGCTGGAAAAAATTACGGGTCCTAACGATGATATACTCGCCGCCAAACAAAAAATTTACCTGATACAAGGTAAAATAGACCAGGCTACGGCTGATGTGCAGCAAATGATTACCGCCAACCCAAGGCAAATGCACTATTATTTGCTGCTGGCCGAGTTATACAATTCCAATAACTTTGGCGATAAAGCGCTTAAGGTTTTGCTTGATGCCGAGTCTATTGATGCCAGCAACGCGCAGATACATTTAGGCCTTGCAGATATTTACCGCGATAAAAAAGATTACCAGGGCTGTTTCGATCAGTTGAAGCTGGCCTTTGCGTTGCCCGATATGGATATTGACCAGGGAATAAAAATTATTTCGGGCTATTTCCCAAAGTTTCCTGATCCTGAAGCAAAAGGAGCCGCGCTGGAACTGAGCCGGCTATTAACCGTTGCCCATGCTGATGATGCTAAGGCCTATACCATTTACGGCGATATGCTTTTCGAAAACGAAAAATATCCCGAAGCAAAACTGGCCTATCAAAAGTCTATCGCGCTGGATGGCAGCCGTTATGAGGTGTATGAGCACCTGGTAAGGATAGAAATAAGCAGTAACGACCCGGCAGGCGCTATAAAGGATGGCGAAAACGCGCTATCGCTTTTCCCCAACCAGGCATGGATGAATTACCTGGTAGGCGTTGCATGGCAGCAAAAAGGCGATGCCACTAAAGCGTTATCCTATGTAAAAAACGCCATATCCTTAGAAACTGAAGATAAAGACCTGTTATCGCTGGCATATTCATCATTAGGTGATATTTATCACGGGCAAAATGATGAAAAAGGTTCGTATGATGCTTATGATAAGGCTTTGAGCTATAATCCCGATAATGCTTTTACGTTAAACAATTATGCTTACTATTTATCCGTAAAAAATGAGAATTTGGATAAGGCGGCACAAATGGCCGCGCATGCTAATGAACTGCAACCAAATACATCGTCGTTTGAAGATACTTACGCATGGATATTGTTCAAGCAAAAAAATTATGCCGACGCCAAAGTTTGGATAGAAAAAGCATTATTGCACGATACGACAAACAGCCCCATACAGGAAGAACATTATGGAGATATTATGTTTTACCTGGGCAATACCGATGCCGCAGTACAAAACTGGAAAAAAGCAAAATCACACGGTGAGCAATCGCCGGTTTTAGATAGAAAAATAAATGAAAGAAAATACGTTGAATAAACTGTTGATAGTGTGCTGCCTGCTGGCTATGGTGAGTTGCAAGGCGCGAAAGCAGTTGGCTTATAATACGCCGGGCCTTAATAAAGCAAATACAACAACGCCCGTTAATAAAACAGCTGCCGAGCTAATACCTATAAGGATGAAGCAAAGCAGTTTTACTTCATTTTCGGCAAAGGCACATTCTAAACTGAATATTAACGGCAGCAGTTATGATGTTACCCTTAACCTCCGCATAAATAATGATAAGGAAATATGGGCATCGGTAACTTATTTATTGGGTATTGAGATAGCCCGCGTTAAGATCACCCCCGATAGTATAATTCTGATTAACAAGGTACAAAGCGTGTATGTGAAAAAGCCGTTCAGCTATATTTATGACTTTACCAACAGCCAGGTTAATTACAGCATGCTACAGGCATTATTGGTAGGCAATGCCATACCATCACTGTTAAACGACAGCACAAATTACCGGGCCGTAAACGATAGTGTTACACTTAGTGGTAGTTTGCAGGATTTAATGTACAAACTGGTATTAGGCCCCGGCCTGAGGGTTACGCAAACAAATTTGTCAAACCAAAACGAAGGCTTATCTATGCAGGTAAGTAATAACGCGTATATCCCGTCGGGCAATTACCAGGTGCCATCGCAAATAGATATCGCATCGGTAGCAAAAGATAAAAAGATACAGGTTAATTTAAAGTACTATAAGGTTGATTTTAACTTGCAGCAAGATTATCCTTTCAACATCCCCGATGATTATACTCCGGTAAATTAGTATATTTTTGCACTGCATGAAATTTTTAAAAATAGCACTCTTTTTATTCTTTGTTTTTACAGCAATAGGCGCGCATGCCCAAAGCAGCCAGGAATTAAAGCGCCGCAAGGATAAGCTAACCGAAGAGTTGGACCAATTAAACCAGGAATACCAGCAAACAGCCAATAATAAAAAATCGACCTTAAAACAGCTGAGCATATTAAAGGCGCAGATTAATTTACGCGAGGAAAAGATAGAAACCATTAACTCCAGCATAAGAAATTTAGATAATCAAATCTCTGAGAGCAATAATGACGTACGTAGTTTACAAAGCCAGTTAACGCAGCTTAAAAAGGAATACGCGGCAATGTTATTGTTTGCCTATCGCAATCAAAGCTCGTACAATAAGCTGATGTTTATTTTTGCGGCTAAGGATTTTAACCAGTCTTATAAAAGGTTAAAGTATTTACAGCAGTTTGGCACCTACCGTGAGCGCCAGGCCGATTATATACAGAGCACCGAGAAGGATTTGCATGTAAAGATAACCGAACTGGATAAGAGTAAACAGGAAAAAGGTAGTTTACTGGCCGACCAGGAAAAGGAAAAACAAACACTGGGCGATGAAAAAAACACCCAGGTGAAAGTGGTAGGCGACCTATCCAAACACGAGGGGGAACTGGCACAGCAGCAAAAAGATTTACAACGTAAAGTTGCCGCTACAAACCGGGAGATAGATGCCGCCATCCGCAGGGAAATTGAGGCAGCGAGGCGCAAGGCCGAAGAGGAAGCAAAAGAAGCCGCCGATAGGGCCAAGGCTGATAACAAGGCGGCACCGGTTACCAAGGCTAAGAGCATTAATAAAAACTCCAGCACCAGCGAGGTTTTAAATGCAACGCCCGAGGCAGCCAAGTTATCGAATGACTTTTTAGGGAACCGGGGCAGTTTGCCATGGCCGGTAACTAACGGGTTTATAACACAGGGTTTTGGTGTTTATTACACGCCCGAAAATATTAAAAGCGAAAGCGACGGCGTTGACATAAAAAGTAACCCCGGCGCTGCAGTAAGAGCGGTATTTACCGGCGATGTTACGCAGGTAATGGATATAAGCGGCACGTATTTGGTGCTGATAAAACATGGCGAGTACTTTACAGTTTACTCAAACCTTAAATCGGTTAGTGTAAGCAAAGGGCAAAAGGTAAGTACCAGGCAAAATATTGGCACGGTGGCTACCGACCCAACAACAGGCGAAACCAATGTGCACTTTGAACTTTACAAAGGCACTGCACCGGTTGACCCTAAGCAGTGGCTAACGCCAAATTGATTTGAAACTTAATAAAATTATAATTGTTTATATTTACAGGCTTAAATAATAAGGTATATGTTTAGTTCATCTCTTTTGTTTTTGGATATAGGCGGCGGGGAATTAATGCTGATTTTATTTGTGGCATTAATGCTTTTTGGAGGTAAAAAACTACCCGAACTGGCACGTGGCTTAGGAAAAGGTATACGTGATTTTAAGGATGCCTCAGAAGGTGTAAAACGAGAAATAAACAGTCAGATAGATAACTTTGAGGCTAAAAAGGCCGAAGATGCTGCCAAAGCAACCGCTGCTGCCGAACCGGTAGTTGCAAGCCAGGCACCTGTGATTGAGCCGCCCACAAATTCAGTACCGGTTGGCGAGATACATTCGGAAGCCGAAGTTGCACCTGCTGAAACAGAGCATACAACAGTTGCGGAGCTGCCTCATTTAAAGGAAACGCCTATTGACCCTACGCAGGTTAAACACGACGAATACAAATCATAATAATACTATACACTAATATAAAATTTAAAAATCATGGGATTAGATAATCCGGCAACCCTCATTGTAATAGTATGTATCGTACTGTTATTATTCGGAGGTAAAAAAATTCCTGAACTGATGAGAGGTTTAGGCAAAGGCGTAAAGGAATTTAAAGACGCGTCAAACAATACAGACCACAGCACAACTGCTGATACTGAAGATAAGACGAAAGCGTAATTAAATTTGAAAATTTTATAATTTGAAGATTTGAAAATTGTTTCATTTCTTCAACTATTCATTTTCAAATTAATTCATTTTCAAATTTTCAAATCAAAACTTATCTGTTGATAATTTCACTTTCAACGGATAAGTTTTTTATTTTAGCCCCATGACTAAACTTTATACCTCTTTAAAGCAAATAAAGAGTGCTTTGCAAAGTAGGGAAGTTACCGTTGAGGGGCTGGTTATTGAGTATTTAAAACAAATTAAGGCCAACGCTAATTTAAATGCCTTTAACGAGGTATTTGAGCAGGAAGCTTTATTACGCGCGAAAAACATCGATTCGCGCATACAACTGGGCAGTGCCGGTAAACTTGCCGGTATGGTTATCGCCATAAAAGATAATATCTGTTATAAAGGCCACCAGGTTTCGGCCTCATCCAAAATTTTAAAGGGGTTTACCTCTATATATTCATCCACCATAGTCGAACGTCTATTAGCCGAAGACGTAATAATCATCGGCCGCTGTAATTGCGACGAGTTTGCCATGGGCGCCAGTAACGAAACATCGTACTACGGCCCGGTAAAAAATGCTGCCGGTAAAAACAGGGTTGCGGGCGGCTCATCGGGCGGTTCGGCAGTTGCGGTGCAGGCAAATATGTGTTTAGCGGCTATAGGTACGGATACCGGTGGTTCGGTAAGGCAGCCCGCGTCATTTTGCGGTGTTATCGGCCTGAAACCGACTTACGGGCGCATATCCAGGCATGGTATAATTGCTTACGCTTCTTCGTTCGACCAGGTAGGCCCAATTACCCAATCGGTTGATGATGCCGCAATTTTGTTAGAGGTAATGGCTGGCGCCGATGATTTCGACAGCACCTTATCCAAACGGGAAGTACCACAGTTCAGCAAAAACTTAAAAAGCCCCGGCAAAAAAAAGATAGCCTATTTGCAGGAATCACTATCAAGCCCCGGTGTTGATAATGAAGTAAAAGATGCACTGATAAAACAGATTGATAAGCTGCGTGCCGAAGGCCATACCGTTAAGCCCATTGCCTTTGAATACCTTGATTACCTGGTACCATCCTATTATATTTTGGCTATGGCCGAAGCATCATCAAACCTGGCACGGTATGATGGGGTGCATTATGGCTACCGCAGTCCGCAGGCTACCGATTTGCAATCAACCTACAAACGTTCGCGTTCCGAAGGTTTTGGTAAAGAAGTTAAGCGCCGCATTATGCTGGGCACCTTTGTTTTAAGCGCCGGGTATTATGATGCCTACTACGCCAAAGCTCAAAAAGCACGCAGGCTAATCCGCGAAAAAACCGAAGAAATTTTACAGGAATACGATTTCATATTAACCCCCACCGCCCCCGAGCCTGCATTTGAGATAGGCAAAGGCGCAAAAGACCCTGTAGTAACCTATCTTGCCGATATTTTTACCGTACAGGCTTCATTGTCAGGATTGCCCGCAATTTCGTTGCCGGCAGGCAATAATAGTAAAGGTTTGCCGTTAGGTTTACAATTATTGGCACGCCGGTTTGAAGAGCAGGAATTGTTAAATTTCTCCAAATATTTCTTGGAGCTATAAAAATTTAATATATTCGTAAAAACCGGCACTGGTAATGCCCTTTGGTTAAACCCTGATTAGATGAAGAGATTAGTTACTTTTTTTATTTGCGTAATATCGCTACAAATAGTTAAAGCTAACCCCGCCGCCTCGTC
>Ga0302303_10001044_pt1 | contig 19133 bp, 7 predicted proteins | sample III_Palsa_E2_1_FD_194542 | JGI IMG/M metagenome (GOLD analysis project Ga0302303, IMG submission 194542) | Peat permafrost microbial communities from Stordalen Mire near Abisko, Sweden - III_Palsa_E2_1 | ecosystem: Environmental > Terrestrial > Soil > Palsa > Peat permafrost | place: Sweden...
TGCAGCTCTAAAAAATAATCCTAATCTGCATTCAGGATTAAAAATAATAACCGCGCCTATAGCTCAGTCGGTTAGAGTAGAAGACTCATAATCTTTTGGTCCCTGGTTCGAGCCCAGGTGGGCGCACGAGTAAAAAAGGCCATTTTGCAACTCAGAATGGCCTTTTTACGTATATTTGAGCGGTTTTTACCAATCACGGCACTGACACCGTAAATCTGCAAAAAGTCAGGACTTGCATAATTATTTGTTGAATTTCACGTAAAACCGTCACCATTCCGTCATGATGATTTTTACGTGGCCTAAAAAACTAAAATTATGGCAACTGTAAAAGCTGTGGTTTATGACCAATTTTATCGAGAAGAAGATGGTACCTACCATGTTCAAATTAAAGTGTTTCACAAAGACGTTCGCCGGTTTATCGAAACTAACCACTATGTAACCGGGAAACAACTTGATGCAAACAAAAAAATTAAGGATAAGCAGATCCTAAAATCGTTAGACGAAACGCTAACCAATTATAGACAGACAATTGGTGACCTTTCTACGAAGCTCGATTTTTTTTCCTGTGATGATTTAAAAGCTTATCTCCTTAATAAGGATAAGGATGTAGATTTTATTTCTTTTTGTGCCCAGCACATTGCTTCATTGCGGAAGTCAAAAAGGGATGGTACCGCAGATAATCATCGTGCAATCCGCAACAGTCTTATAGATTATTTTAAAAGAGAAAATGTATCGATTTCTGAGATTAATTCAGGAATGCTATTTGCCTATGAAAAATGGTTAAAAACCGACCGCACAATGACCCGAAACAATCAGTTTGGCAATGAAGTTACCACAACAGAAAAAGGAATGCAAGCTGGAGGGATTTATTCTCATATGCGCGATCTGCGAACGCTATTTAATGAAGCAAGGAAAATTTATAATAACGAGGATATCGGTGTTGTTAAAATAAAACACTATCCGTTTAAGGTTTATAAAATCGGTGCGCCACCAAAAACAAAAAAGAGAAATATTCCTGTTGAACAGGTTATTAAAATAAAAAATTCCGAGGTAAAGCCAGACAGTCGTGCTGAATTGGCAAAAGATTTATTTCTGCTCAGCTTTTATATGTGTGGTATGAATGCCGTCGATTTTTACAATATAGATAATTATGATCCACAAAGTTCCAGGTTAGAATACAATCGATCTAAGACAAGTGGACTGCGAGACGATAGTGCTTTTATAAGCATTAAGATTGTTCCTGAAGCAAGGCCATTGTTAGAAAAATACATAGGCAAATTGAAAGGTCGATACAGTACATATAATGGCTTAGATACGGCTCTAAGTAAGGGCATGCAGCATTTGCGAAAAATATCAGGCATTCCAGAAATAACTTTTTATTGGGCGAGACATACATTTGCCACCATCGCACGCAATAAGTGTCAGATGGATAAGGATGATATAGCGGAAGCCTTAAATCACGTGGACGGGGATCATAAGATCACCGACATCTATATTGAAAAAGACTGGAGTGTCGTTGATAAGGTACAGGCGGCTGTTATGAAGTTTTTCATGGAATTCGGTAAGCCGAAACCAGCCAAACCTCAAAAAAACAAAAAATATGAGATGAACAATCCAATAGAACAGCGTAGGACAATGCGTCTTGTAAGCGCATAAGAAATTTTATGATATGAAAACATTCATTTTATTATGCCTAACTTGTATAGTTGCAACAGGGGCATTTTTAGCGGCTACCACATTACCAATAAATTACCATTATTTATAGTTGGATTTGGTGTTTGGACATTATTTTTAACCTATTTAGCAAGAAAAAGAAGATAATATTCTCTTCAAATGTGTGCTTTGACATAAATAATAAACCCCAAAAGTTTTTGTCTAACTTTTGGGGTTCACCTCAAAACCGAGAACAGCCTCTTAATTTTATTTGTAATAATTATTATTTAAGAATGACTATCATTTGAGAGTCTGATCATAGGAATTTGTAAGTTGGTAGGCCGATTTTCCTCACTGTCGAAACCGCCACCATCGACATTCCTGACACCCCAAAACAGTAAATTTTTAAAAACATAGATCAAATCATATTCTTTGAAATACTGTCTCTCGGTTAACCCAAATGGTAAAAAGGTTTTTCCAAAAATACTTTGCACCTTTCCAATTTCCCATTTATCGTAGCCACTGTTGGCAACCTGATTAAGAATATCTGCAAATCCTTGTATCAATGGCGTAACTTCATATACTTCATCTGCAGTGAAATTTACTTTCTGGGCACCTTCGGCGATTGAATGAGCACCTTCCCAGCTGATGTGGCCGGTTATGGCAATTTTGGCCAGAGGAATTTTTCCAAATGGATCAGCATAATTTATAATTGTCAGAGTAAATCTATCTCCAGCCATATATTCAAAATCGCGGGAAAGATAGAAAGGTTTTGCGCTGCCGTTTTCATTCTTTTGATTACTTGGCCTGACTTTCGGACTTATGCTTTGCCATTTACCAAGAATAGTTTTTTTAATTTCGTTAATATCCATGATATTTAATATTAATGTTGTACAAAACGCGTGTCAAAATCAATTCGTTTATTATAGTTATTGTTATCAGCTAATTAAGCCTCACTTTTTACTTTATCTTTGCATTTTTGGCAGCCGTCTCAAGGATTGCAGCAACCTCCCTGGCATGGGAAATAAAGACAACGTGACTGGCTTTAATCTCATAAACTTTTCCTCCTGTTTTTTTCCCCATCGTTCATTCAAGTACTGGTGGAATTGAATGATCATACATAAAATTCGCCTGAGCCTGTGGTAGGTCTGCGCAAAACCCGGTATGGAATTTTGATTTATCATACCAGTCAAAACCATATTTACCGGGAGGATTGATGCCTGTGAGCGGATCATGTGGAACTGAATTTAACAGGTCAAACAAAGAATGGCCTGGATCCGGAACAAAGGCAGCGATGAATACCAATCCCACGACCTTTTTTGAAAGACCCGCTATACTGATGATTGCGCCACTTACAGACCTTTTTTATGATCGGTTTGATATCCGAATTAATGATCAGCAAGATGCCCAGGAGCTTCAATTTTTTGAATTAAAAGAACGGATATATTTCAACTTTTTAAGAAATATACAGATTTGTAATGTTCTGGATTTTAATAGAGGGATAAAATTTGAAAGAAGGACGTTAATTAAAACGGAAAATTCTATTTAAACACTTCATTAAAGAAATACGAGTAAATCTGTTAGAAAAGTATTTACATTGGCTGTACGGTTGGGCGAGATCATGTTAAATTACCTCTATATTTTGTAAGTATAGCTGGCCATTTTCCATTTTGTATAACGAGTCGGCGGAGTTATAATATTTATCATCATGGGTGATAGCTATAATTGTCCGCCCTTCTTTTTTTAAAATCGGTAGTATTTCTGTATAGAACTTCCCTCTAAAATCCGGATCTTGATCAGCAGCCCATTCATCAAGTACTAAAATCGGTTTCTTTTCCATTAAAACGGTGATTAATGCGACCCTCTTCCTTTGTCCGGTGGACAATTCAAGGGTAGAATAGTTATTTCCATCGAGGGAAAGCTTATCTGCAATTCCAAAGAGATTGGCGTAATAATTCCAAAGGTTGAGATCTGGGTTTTCGTTAGCAATTAAATAGTCAAACAAGTAAAAGTCGCTAAATACTACTGAATAGAAGGATTTATAGTAGTCAAGTTCATTATTAATTCTTAAGCCGTTGACGCAGATATCTCCCGAACTGGGCTTGAAAAAGCCGAGAATGGTCTGGATAAGCGTTGTTTTACCGCTACCATTACCGCCGTAAATAAATAATACTTCACCTTTAACTATTTGTAAATCAATCGGGCCAATTTGGAATGACGCGGCATCGCCATAATTAAAAGTTAATTGATGGGTTGAGAGACTACTGAAATGCCCTATGATCGGCGGATCAGACGGTTCGTGAATACGAGTATGTTGGCGAAGGTATGATTCTAATTCTATTATGTTTTCGGAAGATGTTTTAGCTCTTGAAAAACTTGGTATGAGGTTAATAATTGACTGTAAAGCACCCAATAGATAAATCAAAGTAAATACCGAGTTAATTAAAATTGTAGGCTTAAAATTACCCGATAGGCTGAGGAAAAGCAAAATGAATGCGATCAAGATATATAAGGATACCTGTCCGATAATAGCGTTGTTTAATAATCTTCTATAAGCTCTGGAATTTATTTCGATGGCAATTTTAGATACTTTATTTATCTTATTTTCGAAAATGTCATTTCGTTTTTTTTGCGACATGTAAATTTCCTTAAGCCCCAAAAGTATATCGTTTAGACCCGTAAAAAAATTCCCTTCCTGTACATGTGATTTTTTAAATTCAATTGTGTTTTTAGTCGTGCTGAAATAATAAAGAGTTATTCCCAGAGCTATTATCAACGCTGTAATCAAGAAAATCAAATGAGAAAGGTATAAAAGATATCCCATGCAGCCCATTGCCAAAATCAAAGCAGTTAAAAATTCTACTGATCCCAGAGAAGCGTCATTGATAACTGTTATATCATACATCAATGATGTCCTGATCTGGCTTTTTCTTTCTAAAATGATCGAGTAATTTGAATCGAGCACCGTTTGAATGATGTTTTTTCTCAGTTTCCAAGATAAGGTTTGCGAGAACCGAATTAACGATTTTGTCAATAGTAAACGGATGCATATAAACGAAGAAATGATTAAACAGAATTCAATGGCATATTTTATGCTAAATGATTTATACATCCCTGAAACAATCATAGCGATTGTATTGACGGTCAGTATAATAAATCCGAAGTTCAAAAGACCGATTAATAGTCCCCCCAATGCATATCTAATTAAGTTCCCAAAGCCGAGATTTCGTGTTATTATTTTGTATGCTGCATTCATTTGATGAAATTTCCGATTTTAAATTTAATGCTTGGTTTAAGTAGTTTATGGCGGCTATAATAATACGGTTATTTATTGTATACCTAGGCGGTGACGATAAATCTCATTGCTTTTGAAAAAGTTAATAAAGCTTATAAAAATATGAAACATAAGGAATAGATTTTTATATTTATAAACATAGAATTGCCTATATCTAATCCGTGATTCTACCTTATATAATTTACTAATGCAATATCAATTTAAAGACTTAACCGAACTTTTTAAAAATACTGTCAATTACTTTCCAGATAATATTGCGGTTACAGATCATCAATCTTCGCTTACATATAAGCAGCTTTACCAAAAAAGCACAGCACTGGGGACTTTTCTAATAAAGCAGGACCTGCGTCTAAATGATCGTGTTGTTTGCATTAGTAAAAAAGATATTGCTGCTATTATTGCCTTTTGGGGAATAATATTCGCGGGAGGTATTCCTGTTATTTTGGAGCAAGAAGATGGTCGAGAGGCGTTGAAGAAAAAGATAAGTATCGCTCAGTCAAATATCGTTATTGCCGACGTTGCTGAGCTAAAGTTTTTATCGGAACAATCTGGAATAATAAAGGTATTCGATATTAACGACATCGAGTTGGCGGATATTTTACCCGTTGAGCTAATCCACTCACCTGTGTCTGAAATTTGTTATATGCTTTGTACGAGTGGGACAACAGGTGATCCGAAGGCTGTTCAAATTACACATAAAAATGTACTGCACTATCTTTATGGAATTGTAAAGGAGTTAGAAATTGATAGCCCACTATGTTCTGCACATGTAACTACTTTTTCGGCTGACCTTGGAATGACCAGTATGTTAATTCCTCTATTAGTCGGTGGATCTATGCGGATATTTTCGAAAATTGAATCAACAGATCCTCAATTATTTATTGAAACGTTATTGAATTCGAATATTCAATTGCTGAAAATTACTCCATCCCATTTAGGGTCTATTTTGCCTTATCTCAAAACTTCACTTGATCGACCTTTGACGAGATTAATAGTGGGTGGGGAGAAATTAACCTGGGCGAGTGTGGAAAGAGTTTTTGCATCCAATATCTGTGAGAAAATGTATAATCATTATGGACCTACAGAAACCACGATTGGAGTTTCCATTTATGAGATAAGGAGGGACGATAGTAATTTTAATGAAACTTTAACAGTTCCAATAGGAAAACCGATAGGGAAGGGCCATTTTATTCTACATGACGAAAAAAATGGCATTGGTGAACTTATTATTGCAGGGCCAGGAGTCAGTAACGGATATTTTCAAAATGAATCTGAAAATAAGAAAAAATTTAATAGGTATCATATTGACAGAGAATCGTTAGCCTGCTATTTTTCAGGGGATTTTTGCAGGCTTTTGCACGATGGGAATTTTGAATTTTTATATCGCAAGGACAGACAGATCAAAATCCGGGGATATAGGGTCGAAGCAGGTGAAGTTGAACAATTAATAATGTCACATCCCGATGTTGAAATGGCAATTGTTGCGCTTTCTGATCATTTTGAACATGGCGTTTTGGAAGCTTATGTCCGTTTAAAAGAAGCGAATCTTGTAAGTGCCGAGGACTTGTCGTCATGGCTGGCTAGCCGCACGGCCGCGTATAAAATTCCATCATATATTTATCTATTTGATGAGATACCCTATACATCAAACGGCAAAGTGGATGTTAATACATTGAAACTTCAGTTTCTGTCGGTTCACAAGCAGCAAGACAATCCTTTAGGTAGTGGTGATTGGAAAGCTGATGTACGTGCCAACTGGATGGATTTGCTGAAAAATGAAACTGAAATTGATCGGTTAGCTTTTTACGAATCTGGAGGAGATTCCTTGATTGCGATGCAGCTAATTGGTAGACTACAGCGCATTGGATATAAGGTACAAATAGGGGACCTTTTAAATAATCCGCTTTACACCGACTTTATCAATTTAGATTGCCCGAAAACAGGAGTGGATGTGAAAACGATATTTTCTTCGGAGAAGCATTTTACTTTTTCTCAAAGACAATTTTTAGATAAAAACAAAAAAGGACGGGACACCTATGCTCAAAGCTTATTATTTGAAAGTTTAAGTAGCTTAAAATATGATCATTTTGCCATCGCCTTAAATGCGGTAATCCAAGGGCATGCTCAATTGGTAAGAAGTAAAGTTGGTTCAGTAAATAATGAACGGCCATTAACATTAGGAATGACCGTGTTAGAGGCTGATGATTCTATAGCCTATCAGATTCAATTTGCACAAAAGCAAATGATAAATGAATTATCGGTTGCAAGAGGCTCGTTTTTCAAGGCAAGGGTATTCGTCAATTCAAAGGGGAATGATTACATTTTATTACTGGCTCATCATATGGTTGTAGATGTAATCTCCTGGCATTTATTAATTGATGAGCTTGCTGACCATTATAATAGGCTTATAAACGGAAAACCTATAACTTTAAGGGCCGAAAATCTATTAGATCTATTTTATCGCCAATATAAAGGTAAGAAAGCTGTTCCGTTTTCACTGCCAACTCTCGCGTCCAGAAAAATTGCTGGAATTTCTTTACTGGCGTTTAATAAAAGGTTGTCATCTGCGATGGAAGTGTACAGCTTCATTATACCGAATGATCTGACTACGTCGTTTTTTAATTCAAAGTTGTTGCAACGGCAAGTAGATACCGATGCATATTTGTTAAGTGCGCTGGTAAAATCCTTATCGGAAGAATTTGATCAACAGGAGATTTCGATAGATGTCGAATTTCATGGTAGGCCAAAAGAAGTGGATTTGATAGATATTAGCCGTTCCGTAGCTTGGTGGGCATTGACCTTGCCTGTGTTTTTTGAAGCAAATAAATTGAACCCCGAGAACTGCCAGGCGATAATTAATGAACATGCGGAAATTGCACGTAATTTTAATACTGTTTATTCATCGGCAAAGAAAACTGAATTAAATATATCAGATATTCGATTCAACTATCTCGGACATTTTCCGGACGTATTGGGAACCGGGAGGTTGCAGTTAGCACCTGCTGGATTCAACCCGGGCGCGACGCGTAACGCCGCAGCAAACGAAGAATATCTAATATATTTTACTGCGAGATTTATTGGACACCGGTTGATCATTGATATACAATTTAAATGTGAGCTGATATCCAGGCTTCAAGTGCAGCGACTGACGGATCGATTTGTTAAAACATTGAATTATGCCTTGAACAATGAGGTTTATCTCGAAACTCATAGTCATTTGGAAGCCATTGTCAGCAATCTGCCTACTGTAGGATTGCCTGTATTTAATCCGGTTATCGGCTTTAGACCAACTAAGGTTGTATCTGAAAAAACGGTGTTGCTTACAGGATGTACTGGTTTTTTAGGCGTGTTTTTATTGAAGGAACTTTTGTCAGAAAATAATATTAAAGTTATCTGTCTGGTAAAAGCAAGTTCAGATGAAAGTGCTACTGAAAGAGTGAAAAACCTATACCGTCATTTTTTTGAAAGCTATAATGATCGGCTTGACACACATTTGCAAATTATTAGCGGAGACCTCACATGCAATGATTTTGGGGTAGATACTGTGACATATAAATGGCTGAAAGATCAAACAGACCTTGTTATTCATGCTGCGGCAAATACTAATCTGCTAAAAACGTATAAGGAACTTAGGGGAATAAATGTTGAATCAATCAACCAAATGGTATCTTTTGCAGGGGAAGAAGGAGGGAAAGAACTTCATTACATATCCTCCATGGCTGTCAGTGGTTATACCGATCAAAGCTATAGGACATTCTCTGAAGATGATTTCGATTCTGGTCAACGATTTTTATCTGATTATGAGCGGTCTAAATTTGATGCTGAGCAAGTCATACGAAGATATTTTAATAATGGAGGTAAAGGTAAGATTTATCGCATGGGACATATTGCTGCGGACTCAACCAATGCAATTTTCCAAATGAATGCCAATAAAAACAGGATTTTTCAAATATTAAATGGAATTCGTTTACTGAGGATGATACCGGGCGATTACAATGAAACCGTTTCATTTTCTTTTGTTGATATTGTTGCAAGAGGGATTGTAAGTTCTTGCCTTCACTTGCCTGAAGAGCTTAAGGATTGTCTACATATAGAAAATCCTCAAAAATATTCTTTTTTGGATTTGGCGGATCGGTTGAGCGATACCCATGACAGGATTAAAAAAGTTAGCCTGGCAAAATTCAAGCAGGCCGTCCTAGAATTTACCGGTTCGGAGGAGGATATTGAACTCGTTAATGCCACGCTGATGTGGGTGGAAAGATTTTATCGAAATCCTAGAAACGTAAGTTACCTACAAGGATATACTGTCGATCAGCTTGCCTTAAGAGGTATATATTTTCCGGCTATTAGCCGTGATTGGCTCATGGCGATGTTAAAGCAGGAAAATGAATCCTTTATAGCTGATGTTCCTTATTTGTATGATCAAAAATTTATAAATGGCTCCGAACCCATTTTAAACGAAATATGATCAAATCACCTGAATACCCTGATTTAAAAAGAAGCTCTTATTTTATTTAGCCAAATGAACCGTATTTCGTCCATTCAGAAGTCTATTTGGGTTGCCCAAAATCTTTTTCATTCTTCATCTATATTTAATATAGGTGGCTTTGCACATATTGTTGCGGTGCTTGATGAAGCAAAGTTCAGTAAAGCGATCGGCATCATAACAGACAATATCGACGTTCTAAACATGACTGTCGGCATGTTTGACAGAATGAATGGGGCCGATAAGAAAACTCCAAAAAATATTGATTTCGAGATACTAAATTACACAAAGGAGATCGATGGCAAAGATAAAGTACTCGCCTGGATCAATGAAGATATAAAACAGCCGTTTGATCTTCATGGGAGCCTGCTAAAAAGCCGTCTGTTGAAAATTGCTGAAAATGAATATTACTGGTATGTTAAAGCACATCATATTGTTCTTGACGGATATGCTATGGCTTTGTTATTTAATAAACTATCCGTTGTTTATTTAGATCTTTTAAATAATGATAATCAAACTGATCTATATAGTTTTCCACTTTATTCGGATTTTCTGACGGAGGAAAATCGCTATAAATCAAGTGATAGGTATGCCCAGGATGCCGACTTTTGGCATACCCGTTTATCGAAATTATCAAATGCAAAAGCTTTTCAATCCTGCATACAAGCGAACGTGAAACCATCACTGCGTTCAATCCGGAAACAATTACCTGTTTCCAGAGAGGTCTTTTCAGCTATTGAGGTATTTTGCAAAAAGTACCATTGTTCAGTTCTTCCGTATTTTATCTCTGTAATACTTTTATTAAACAAAAGCTATAATAATAATTCAGCGGTTATTGGTATGCCCGTTTTTAACCGGATAGGACGGCAGTTCAAAAATACCTTCGGCCCTTTTGTTAATATGTTGCCTTTTTATGTTGAGCTGAAGGATAATATGACTTTCATTGATACGCTTTTGCTTGTTAAGAAGGAGTTAAATGAATACTTCAGACATCAACATTACCCACTATTCGATATTCTGGATAAATTGGATATGAAAGGAAATATATATAATCTCACTTTTTCATACCAAAAGGTTCAGTATCAATCAAACATAACAAAGTTTCCCGCGGAAATAACTTACATTTCCAGCGGTGAACAGCAAGAGGATATGGTTATGCACTTGCTGGAATTTTCTCCTGAGAATGATTTGATCCTTGCCGTTGACTATCTGGCACATCTTTTTAGTGCTGATGTAGTTGAGAGATTGCTGGAACATATGCTCCGCCTGCTAACAACGCTAAAAGATTTTCCCTCAACCTCCTTAACAGATCTGCAGTATTTGGATCCGGTAGAAAAGAACAAATTGTTGTTTCAGTTCAACGACACAATTGTTAATTATCCAACCGATCAATCAATTATCAAGCTTTTTGAAAATCAGGTACTTGTTACGCCGACTAATATAGCCCTTGTCTTTAAGGAAAGGCAAATAAGTTATGCTGAACTAAATCAAGCGGCTAATAACTTAGCTCATTTTTTACACTCAAGATCTCCAATATTTCCGGAAACATCAATTGCAATTTTGTTAAAGCGAAGCGAATGGATGGTTGTCGCTATTTTAGCTGTATTGAAATCCGGGGGGACCTATGTTCCCATAAACCCTGACACTCCAGTAGATCGGGTTAATTACATTATTAAAGATGCTAATTGCCAGGTCATTCTTGATGACGTTTTTTTATCGGAGTTTTTGTCTGCTTCAGCCGGTTGTCTCCACTCTAACCCCGAGTTTAAAAATACATCTAATGATTTAAATTGTATCATTTATACCTCCGGCTCAACCGGAGAGCCCAAGGGGGCTATGCTGGAAAATAAAGGAATAGTTAATCAGGTATATAGTAAGATTGGTTTACTGGCGATGACTAAAGGTGAAGTTCTTTGCCATAATTCACATCTGTATTTTGTCGGGGGGATATGGCAGCTATGGACTCCGCTGGTGCTGGGAGGTACAGTTGTTTTATGCGATGACGAAGAGCTTGCGGATATTCGCAAAGTACTCACAAAATCCGCCTCTTTCAATGCCCGTGTTATAGAAGTGATTCCATCGCAGTTAAATGAGTTTGTATATGATGACAAGGGACTAGACTTTGATAAAATTGAGATATTGGTGCTCACAGGTGAACGACTTAATATGCAGGTTGTTAAAAAGTGCCACGCGAGTAATCCTAGGTTAGTCATTATGAATGGATATGGGCAAACAGAGGCATCAAACGATACCGCTTGTTATACCTTGGACCGTTGTGCTTCATCGGATCAAATTATGATAGGTCAACCCATAGGCAATACGAATTTGTATATCCTGAATGATTTCGGGGCGTTGCAGCCAGTTGGTGTGATTGGGGAGTTGCATGTATCGGGTTATGGTTTGGCGCGAGGTTATTTGAACCGGGAGGAGTTGACTACAGAACGTTTTGTGCCGAACCCTTATTTGGAGGGTAAGTTGATGTACCGTACTGGAGACCTTTGCCGATGGCATGCGGACGGTAACATAGAGTTCATTGGCCGAAAGGATGACCAGGTAAAGATTCGTGGTTACCGGATAGAACTTGGGGAGATCGAGAGTTCTTTACGGGGACACCCGTTGATAGAGCAGGCGGTTGTTTTGGTTCGTACGGATGCTGTAGGGAATAAGGAGCTGACCGCCTATGTGGTGAGTAACCAGGAGATAACAGGCTCGGAGCTTCGGTCTTATTTGGGTAGTTATTTGCCCTCTTATATGTTGCCGGTTTATTATGTACGTCTGGATCATATACCGCTCATGGCCAATGGTAAAGCCGACAAGCGTGCTTTGCCTGATCCAGCAAGTTCAGATACAGGTAGCGGAGCAGATTATATTGGCCCCCGCACAGCGACGGAGAGCACCCTTGTGCAGCTTTGGTCGGCATTACTGGGCCTTCCGCCGGAGCGTATAGGTATACGGGATAATTTCTTTGAATTAGGAGGACATAGTTTAAAGGCTGTACGTCTTTTGAGCAGGATACAAAAGGAGTTTGACGTACGTCTTTCGTTGGGTGACTTGTTTGCTCACCCCTTTATAGCGGATTTGTCACATGCTGTAGATTGTTCCCAGGCAAGCATATTTGAACCCATTGTGGCTGTAAGCAAGGCGGAGGGTTATGCGCTGTCGTCTGCCCAACGGCGGCTGTGGGTGCTGAGTCAGTTTGGAGAAGGCAACATAGCCTATAACCAGGTGGCGGCCTATCGTTTAAGAGGGGATCTGCACATAACCAGTTTGGAGGAGAGCTTTAACGCGGTTATAAAGCGTCACGAGATTCTGCGGACGGTTTTCAGTGAAGATGAGCTGGGTGAGGTCCGTCAATTTGTCCGGGATATTGATACCTGTAACTTTAAGATAAGCCATACGGACCTGCGCGAAGAGGCAGCTGTAGATGAGGGATTGCTAAACTCACTCATGATTGCCGAGTCTCTAAAAGCTTTTGATTTGTCCGAGGGACCTTTGTTGCGCGCAGGACTTTATCAGTTGTCATCTGATGAATGGCTGTTTACCTATACGATGCATCACATCATCAGTGATGGTTGGTCGATGGGGATTCTGATCCGGGAAGTATTGACGTATTATAAGCATCATTTATCCGGTATCGATCTTCAGGTCTTGCCGCCGTTAAGGATACAATACAAGGATTACGCGGGTTGGCAGCTGGAACAGTTAAAGAGCGATAAATTGCAGGCGGATAAAGCATACTGGTTGAATCAGTTTTCGGATGAGCTTCCGGTACTGGAGCTGGCAACAGATAAGGTCCGTCCATCGGTAAAGACATATAGAGGAGGAACAGTCAGACGCACTTTAGGCAAAGACCTGACGGTTGGTTTAAATAAGTTGTGCCAGGAACAAGGGGCGACGCTTTTCATGGGATTACTGTCCGGGGTTAATATGCTACTTTACCGTTATACAGGGCAGACGGATATCATCGTAGGTAGCCCGACAGCGGGTCGTGACCATGGAGATCTGGAAGATCAGATAGGGTTCTATGTGAATACGCTGGCTTTGCGCTCTCGCTTTTCGGGATCCGATAGTTATGTCACCTTATTAGGCCGGGTCCGGGAACTTACATTAGGAGCCTACGATCACCAGTCGTATCCTTTTGATGAGCTGGTTGAAAGTCTGGGTCTTCGCCGGGATATGAGCAGGAGCCCGCTATTCGACGTGATGATAGTTTTACAGAACAATGAGCAGGTACAAATTGGTGATGCAGATCTGTCGGGGCTTGAGGTTGCTTCTTATAATGAGGATGAACAGCAGGGAAGTAAGTTTGATCTGACGTTCACTTTTATAGAGAGAGGGCAGGAGATCGCATTAAATGTGGAATACAACAGTGATGTGTACAGTGCGGCAACAGCGGAACAGTTATCATCACATTTGGAGCAATTACTATCTGTTGTGTTACTTTCACCGGATGCGGAAATAGCTGTGATTGATTATTTGAGCACAACTGAGCGGGAGGAGTTGTTGCATGGGTTCAACGACACTGCTATAATTTACCCACAGGATAAGACAGTAATTGATTTGTTCGAGGAACAGGTATTGCTTTGGCCAGATAAAACAGCTTTGGTCTATGAGTCGGTCTCGTTGAGTTACCTGGAGTTGAATAAACAGGCCAACCGGATGGGGGCTTATCTCCAATCTCGATATGATCTTAAGACCGATGACAGGATAGGCGTATTATTGGAGCGAAGCGAATGGATGGTAATTGCTATGATTGGAATTATGAAGTTAAACTGCGTGTATGTTCCGATCGATAAAACAATACCGGAGGTCAGGATAAAATATATGATTCTGGCAAGTAATTTAAGTTTGCTGATTACTGACGATCTGTTTATTCCATCGGCTGCGGAAAGCCATGAAGTTCCCGCATTGATCCAACTGGATGAAATTAAACATTATCAAGGAAAAGCTGTGAATCCGGGCTTAAATATAGCGTTAGATGATTTATCATTTCTGATTTTTACATCCGGTTCCACAGGCAATCCAAAAGCTGTACAACAAACTCATAGAACACTTTACAATCTTGTGCTGTGGGATATTAATAGGGCCAAACTCAATCAACAAAGCAAGCATTTGCAATTTTCATCGTTTAGCTTTGACTCCTCACTGCATGATGTTTATTACGCACTGTCAACGGGTGGAGAAATACATGTGGTCAGCGAGCTATTAAGAGAGGATATTTATAAGTTAAAAGATTATATTTTAGAAAAGAAGATCAGCACCCTTTCAATGCCTTATGCAGCTTTAAAGGTAATGTTCAGTGAAATTAGTTCAGAACATTTTAAGGGGCATCACATATGTGAGATTATTTCTACAGGTGAGCAGCTATATATTAACGGAGGTCTGCGTAACTTTTTGAAGAATAATCCCTCTGTAACTATTTTCAATTTTTATGGGCCTTCAGAGACGCACGTGGTTACCGGTGTCAGTTATAGCTATAAGCAGTCTGAAATCCCAGAAAAGGCCAGTATTGGCAAGCCCATTGACAACACTTATATTCTTATCCTGGATGGCCAAATGCAATTAGTACCAGTAGGCGTTGAAGGAGAAATTTATATCGGTGGATGGAATTTGGCGCGTGGATATGACGGGAAAGCAGAACTAACGGCCGAAAAATTCATCAACGATCCATTTGATAGAGGGAAAAAGGTTTATAGGACAGGAGATATTGGTAAGTGGGACAGCAACGGCGAAATCGAGTACCTGATGCGAATAGATAATCAGGTTAAAATAAGAGGATATCGAATAGAACTGGGTGAGATAGAAAGTGCACTCCGTGGATACGACGCTATTGAGGAAGCCATCGTGATAGCAAGGCTTGATAAGAACGGAGACAATGAGTTGATCGCGTACCTGGTAAGCAATGCGACGATAAATAAAATAGAATTACACAACTACGTCGGGAGTCGGCTTCCAGCCTACATGCTCCCGTCTTATTATATTCAACTCGATCAAATTCCGTTAACTGCTAACGGAAAAGCGGATAAAAGAGCGTTCCCGGTAGCAACAGTCGACGATCTGCACAGGATGAATAGTTACATATCTCCGAGAAATGATATCGAGATAAAGCTTGTTGAAATATGGTCAGAGGTTTTGGGGCACGAATATGCGGTCATCGGCGTCACAGATAATTTTTTTAATTTGGGTGGACATAGTTTAAAAGCGACTTCTGTAATCGGCAGAATTCATAAAATGTTTTTTGTCCGTGTTTCACTTGTCGACTTCTTTATGTATCCGACTGTTGAGGGTCTCGGCCAGATCATCCAAGCAAATGGATGGGTTGAGCATTCCGCTAAAAATAAAAATTCAAGAAAAAATTATTATGAAATTTGACTCAATGATTAAGCTATAAAGAATGCATTCGGTAAGACTGCTTTGGTTATCCAAAGCAGTCGGTTACCACAGTTGATCAATGCAATTAAGACTTATGTATTTTTACTGTATGTTAAACACCTTCGGGTCAAGAATCCAGATAAAGCTGAAAGCCCTCCCGCGATACCTCCGATTAGCAAGGTAATTAATACCAGAACCAACCAGTGAGGTAAATGGAAAAGCTTGGAAACACGGCTGGCAAGGATGTAATCATTGGGAATGCTTTTAAAAAAAATAAGTATAACCCAGGTAATCGTTAAGCCCAAGAAACCGGCCCAGAATGCCTGTTTATTAGATTTTCCAAGAAAAAACGCCGCCAGAAAAGAAATAAAACATGCTGACCACCAGGGCAAAAAAAAGCTACTGACGAGTGATGTAAAAAAAATGATAAATATGATCATGGAATCACTTTGTTAAAGTTAAGGTAGATTTTATTTTGGTAGATGCTTCTTCTGCACTGGATAGATAAAGCAGTTCGTTGAGATTTCCTTTTTTCCAGGTCTGAAGCATATCATCGTAAAAATAACTTCCTGGATTGCCCGATTGCCCTCCAGGTAATATTCCATAGGCTTTTACATTGGGACCTAATTGTACGATCATGCGCCATGATGGGCCGTGCCCGTCAATAAGTGCATTTATTGTTAATCCATTGCCTTCACTGGGGAAATTGCCGGAACCAAATCCCTCAAGACCTGCAAGATGGCGGATTTCGAATTTTTTGACATTCCCCCACTGCCATGCAGGGCCAGGTTGGCCGTAAGTACTTGTCATTTCATTGATTGTTGCATTAAATGAATTTCTCAGAACATCGGCTGCTGTTTCCGTTAGAGGTGTTTGCGGGTCATCAAACCAAGTTGAACGAGGTTCTTTTATCAATAAAGTTTCGGTCCTGTCTGCGGAAGGAGGATAAAATGGATCTTGATTATGGACGAAATTTCTTCCCCAAATAGACCAATAGAATTTGAGCCACCAGAGTTCAAAAACAGAAGCAGAAATGGAATTTAGGGTGTATTTTTTATCCCAGGAGCGTAAATTATTAAAGATAAATTGCTGGTTGGCATTCAATCCGTTCTTCTGCATTTCATTGAACATCGCAGGTAAAATATCCTGAGCCCGTATATTGAAATTATCCAATTGGAGTAGACGTATGCTGTCAATAGTCGCTTTTTGCATGGTCATTAGCCTATCATTGATACGCTTACCACGTTCATAGGGGGTAAATTGCCAGTTTAGATAATAAGGATATTTTTGGTCAGTTGGAGATTGATTTGCTGAACTGACAAAACCACGGGCTGGATTTTTAATAAAGGGTAATTGTTCATAAGGGATATAGCCGTGCCAGTCATTATCCGGATTCCCACCATCCATAATAAATTTGCCTTGCCCTTTGTATTTAATTGGCAGTTTACCGTTGACTGTAATGGCGATATCATTTTGAGATGAAGCAAACACAAAATTCTGAGCAGGCGCATTGTAATAAATAAGTGCCTTCCGATAGTCATCATAGTTTTTTGCTCTGTTTAAAAGATAAAAGGTTTTAAACTCATTAGATTCGTCATGGGCGATCCAACGAAGCGCGTTCCCGACAGGTACATTATTTCTCCCTTTTTGGGCCATTGAAGCATTGTCATAAACAACCGGCCCATGAATGGTGTAAAAAACGGTATCGATAACAGGTTGTCTTCCACGAATACTAATTGATTCGATGCGTTTAAGGGCTTTATTCCAGCGACCGTTGTACCAATACTCTTTCTTGCTGGCATCTTTAAATTTTATCTGATACCAATCCAATACATCCGCGTCCACATTTGTTACCCCCCAACTTACTTGCTGATTATATCCTATTATTACACAGGGAGCTCCCGGCAGTGAGACTCCATTTACATTAACACCCGGCGCGGCCATTTGTATTTCATACCAAATAGAAGGATAGGTCAGATTCAAATGGGGGTCATTTGCAAGAATTGGATAACCTGTCGACGTTTTAGAGCCGCTTAATGCCCAGTTGTTGCTCCCCAACCCTTCAATTTTGGGTTTTGATTTCATAGCTGAAATTGCTTGAATTTTAAAACCCGATGGAACGAGGGGAATGGGTAAGGGGCTGAAATTATAAGGTGTACCTGCTGGAATGATAGGATCTTCATGGCTAGGATAGTCTGGAAAGAGATCTTCTGTGACTTTTGCGCCAAATTTATTAAGCGTGTTCGACATTGCTAACTCGTTTGATCCTCCTGCAAGTGTTTCAGACATTAGTTTTAAAAGAAATGCGGAATTTATTGGCTTCCAGTCCTCCGGAGCATAGTCCAGAAGTTTAAATTCAATAGGCAGGTCACGAGGGGAAAGTTGGTGAATATAGGCATTAACGCCTTCTGTATAAGCGTTAACCGCTAGGTTTATATCAGGGTCCTTCATCATTTTTGCCAATGTATGCTCTGCGGCAAAAACCATTCCCATCCTTCGGTGATAACGATCGGTTTCCAGTGCGCTGATACCAATTACCTCCGAAAGTCGACCTGCTGCACTGCGTGTCTGCATGTCCATTTGCCATAACCTGTCTTGTGCGGTTACATAGCCCTGTGCATAGTAAAGGTCGTGGTTATTTTCAGCGAAAATATGAGGGATACGATGTTCATCATATTTTATTGATACCTTTCCCAAAAGTCCTTTCAGAGATACTGTTCTTGACGCAAGCTCTTTTTTGCTTTCTGCGTTTTGCCAAAAACCCGTAACTGGGTTTAGGAATGCTCCCAAGGGTGGAATGACACCGATCTTTGTTTGCATTACTAATACAAATGCAATTGTTATAATTATGGACGATAGGGCTTTGGTTATCTTCATTAGTAATTATTGAACGGCAATATAGTTAAAGTGAATTATTAACAAACTAGGGGATTAATAACTTTATTTTTTTTTAACCACTTATAAGATTTTCGCCTATCTTGTTTCGCATAAAAATCCATGATCTTTAATTTTTTTATCTCTTTATTTCTGTCAAGCTACATCCATATTTATGAGTAAAAATATATTTGAATTCATTTCAGAGCTTTCGCAGCTGGATATTCATATTACGATAGAAGGCGAAAAACTGATGGTCAGTTCAGATAATGAAATAGAAGATTCCATTGTTTCCGAAATCCGGCATCATCGAGCCGAATTAATCAGTTATTTAAGTTCTGTGCATTCAGATGATACCGGATTTCAGAGTATAACGCGGGTATCAGATGGTTTAAGTTATAAGTTATCCTCGTCACAGCGCCGGCTGTGGGTATTGAGTCAGTTTCCGGAGGG
>Ga0302303_10001047_pt1 | contig 19049 bp, 19 predicted proteins | sample III_Palsa_E2_1_FD_194542 | JGI IMG/M metagenome (GOLD analysis project Ga0302303, IMG submission 194542) | Peat permafrost microbial communities from Stordalen Mire near Abisko, Sweden - III_Palsa_E2_1 | ecosystem: Environmental > Terrestrial > Soil > Palsa > Peat permafrost | place: Sweden...
TTTAGTTCATTCGTTTTGCTTGATTTGTTCAATCGCAGTCATGTTTAAACCAGATAACGGCAACGACCAACGTATTATTCTCCTGTAAACCGGAATCTTCATGATGATGTGGTTCGTCGGATGTTCGTTCTTCGCTTCACAGTCTTGGCACATGTCAAAATCATCACAATCCGTGCATTTGTAGCGAATTCCACGAATAGGACTTTGCTCACAAATATCACATGTCACTCTGGCGTGGATAGGTCGACCACGATCATCTAATTCACGAACAAGTTTTTTGGGGTTGACAGGAATCGTCAACGTGATTTTATAAACATCTTCTTCTTCTTCTTCGATGTTATCATCTTCGTTTATAGGAATGAGCACGACACCACCATAAGACATATCTGGTGGCAAAAATGAAAAGTGACTTGCTTGTTGCGATAAAAAAGGAGCAAAGTTTGTGAGCGAGTGTTTTTTATTTCTGTTTTTATTTTTATTTTTGTTTCTTTCGTGCTTTTTTCAAAAAAGAACAACAGTATTAATCATATTTATTATCAGTGTCTGGCTACATCATGTAGATGGCAACAGCAGTGGGAACAGCCTCACAAAATTCAGAATGCTTCTTTTCAAGATCCTTGAATCCTTTGGCCTTTTGCTTGTTAACTTCATCCCAAACAGCATCATAAACTGTAACCCATCGCATGGCATTTTCATCCGTATATCCGAAGGTCATCACTTTCTCCATTGCACCCCACAAAGCAGCCAGCTTCCTGATTCTGGTTCCAAATTGATCCCACCCCTCTCGGCTCAAACTCCCATCCGCAATGTAATCACGAATCAACTTGAAATGGGCTCTGAGATGGATCAGTATATCTTGTCCATAAATGCCCTGACGCTGCTGCCATTCGAATATCTTATCAGGGTCAAGTGTCTTGCCTCCGTCAGCTTGTGGCATGACTTTGAGCTTGGTTGGAATGCCAAAGTTTAGGTTTTCAAGGAGATTAGTGTGACTCTCGAATATCTCTATCCACGAGTCAGAACCATTTGAAATAACATTCCCAGATGCCAGGGAAATGAGGGCCATTGGGATGCTAGATGGCTTTGGAGTCACCCCGTCAAACGACTTCAAGTTTCGACCTTCCAAAAAGAGGGAGACGGCAAGCAACTTGACAGGAACCTCTTGACTTGGACTTCCTGAAAAATAGTGAGTGTTCAGAGCTAGCATCAACTCTCTGCGAAAGGGTGTCCATGTATGCACATCGTCATATTTGATGGAAACTTCTGAGAGAAAGGCCTTCACATCTTCGTCTGTCCACCTGGTGAAGCTTTCGGGAAATTTGAACTCAAACACCCCAGCTTTTGCCTCAAGAATAACAAAAACAGAGGAAGACATTGAAGTTTTTTTGTGTCAAGGAAGATAAGACAAGAAGGAGAAGAATAGAATCACTTGGGTATAGGGTGTTCAATTAATGTCGAAAATGCCTTTCTTTCAAAGAAGAAGCACGAAAAGAGAAAACAAAGAAAATGAAATCAGATGATAAAATGTTGACAGGAAAAAGAGAACAAAGAGAAAGACAAAGAAACACATTCAATGTAAGGATGATTTATATTCATTCGCACAAAAAAAGAAAACACAATACTATCATTCTTTATTTTTTTTCAAAGAAAACAAGCGCATGCACGATTATTTTTGATTTCACAAAAGTTTTTAAACTTCCACCAATCAAACGTGTCTTCCAATTCCATGTTTTTGCAAAGAACTTTGTACGCGGAAAAGGCTTGATGGAAAAATCTCCAGAAGAACATCCCTTCGGTAGAATCCCCTTCAAATCTTCCAGGGAAATCACAGCCGATACCTCCGACACTCAAAATCACATCCTTGTGCTTGATTGCAAAGTCGTTTATGCAGGTTCCGCTCCAAATTTCAAACATCTCATTATCTGGACAAAACAGTGCATTGAAGTCTTCGTAAAATTTTTCTTTGGCCATTTATCTCGAGGGGAAAAGGAAGATGTTTTCGTAGAAGAGAAGAAAACGTGAAGTGGGTCATGGTTTTATTATTATTTTTCTTCTTTTTTCTTCAAACAAGTTATTTTTATCTTTTTCGTTTTTTTGTTAATCATCCTCGGTTTCGGGGCTGGGATCCCTGTAGAGCTGAGTTTCATCTTCGTATGGACTTCCAGATGTTTGTTCAACCACTTGTTTTCTTGTACTTTCAAGTTTGATGGCATGCTGTTTTTTGCCTTCTCCGATGATTCCCTTTGCGATGAAATCCAAGTCCATTTTGACTTCCTCTGGCTCGTTGTATGTCTCAGGATCGTTGAACCTCTTGAAGTCAGTCTTGATTCTCTGGTTTTTCTTGGTTGATTTGGTGAGCCTGAACCACCACTCAACATTAACTTTTCCAAGAAGAATCAAGACATTGAACCCATCTCGTCTAATGTTGAAAGCGCACACTTCTTCCTTGAGAAAAAGAGAGAAGGCGTAAACTTTGGGAACTTTGGGGACGGATTTTTCATCTCCGCGTCTTGCAATAACAGCCGTAAACTTGATGTTGTCGTACGCAGCCATGCTAACATTGAAGTTGCATTCTTCGTTCAGCTTGACAGTGATGTAAACAATGTCTGGTGTTTCTGCCCAAGTTATCTCCGGGTGAAGACAGTGAATGACAGATGATGTGTCAAAATCAGGAAGCGCATCGGATACTTTGTTCTGTTCTTCGGACATGTTAGAAGAAGAAAAAAAGAAAGAAAGAAGAAAGCTTGAGCGGGAATTGGGAGTTGTTGTGAAATTTTTTTTACTTCTTCTTTTATCTTTGCACAAAAAAAATAAACCCTTGAAAAAAAAGAAAAATTAAATAACCTATTTTTGGACCAATCAAAAAGTGTTGTTCCATTTTTGGAATTTTTTGATTCTTTTTGTCTCCTCTTTTAGAACTCATTATAAAAAGAGTGTTCTTATTTTTTTCTCTTTCCCCCTTTTTTTTCTTTCTCCGAATCAACACTCTCTACATTCACCCAAACCCTTTTCTCGTACATGGCAGACTTCGGACAGGATGTAGATATGGGAAATGGCGGTGGTGGTGGAGGAGGAGGAAACCGTGGTGGTGGTGGCGGCGGAAAGAAGCGTTTCAGAAAAGATGTCGATCAAGAGAAAGCTGAACTCTTGAATGGGTTTAAGCGAGACAACTGGCCAACACTGCCTCGTCTAGGGAAAGACTTCCCGCTGAGAGAAAAGATCGTCTGTGAAAGAGTTCATCACATAGTCCTCCCAAACATGCTGAATGGTGCCGCCATCTCTCTTTCTGGAAGAAGATGTGGAAATCATCCAGATGACCTTGTCCACCACACTATACTCTACTTTGTCCTCGAAGCGCTGGGCATTCCAAGTGGAAAGAAGCTCGTGCTTACTGGCGCAGAGGCGAGAAAGATGAGGCTGCTTGATCCAAAGGGTAGTTTTCATATGCACACAAAGGCAAAGCCCACGAAAGAGGAACCTGACCCACCGGAGTTCTGGGATTACGTCGGATTCTGGACTGACAAAAGGCCGTGTAGCACGACATTCTTTCCAATCCCAGATTTTGAAGATCGTGATGACGATGACGATGATGATGACACTGACGCCCTCGGAAACAAAAAAACATTCCACTATCAGAAATTCTCTGTGGTGGTAGAAATTCTGATTAAAGATGAGTACATTCCAAAGGAAGTCAAGAAGAAGGTGAATCATGGCCTTAACTGGTTCGCCGATCCACTGTATTTCAACTCCAAGTACACTCCTGATCCGACAAACATAAGCAGCCTGTTTGATATCAACACGAGTGTCGGAGGGTTTCTCGTTTCCATCATCATTTACGACGAACACTTTTCGTTGGAGAAATGCTTTAGGCAGAAGTTGATGAAAAACTATACCGAACATCTTGCACACATGGCAAGCATAGAAAGCAGAGACAGGTTGATGAGTTCATTCTCCCCTCCAACGCTTGACGAGCCAGTTGGACTCGGAAACATTAGATTGGATAGCGCCACGGGTATTCCTGACCCAGAATCGTTGTTCTTCGCGTCAGAAGGTTCGTCAAAGAACATGTCAAAGATCTTCAATCAGCTCAACCTCAATGGCACTGACAAAAAGGAGGATACCAGCCCCCCTGTTGTCATCAAAACATCAACTGCCATCTACGACATCAAGACGATGAGAGATATATTTTCTGCCTACAGGAAAATCATCACGGGCATTTCTAGCCCAGGTTACGCCATTGACAGGCGAAACAGCGATCGCGTCGAGGCAGAGAATAGAAAAAAGGCAGAGAGTATTGCCACTGTACGAAAAAACATCGCAGCTCATATAGAAAAGAACAAAGCTGAGAAGAATAACAAGGACATCGTTATGTTCTCTACTGTCACCGATTCATTGGCTGGGTCATCCTTGAAAGATGTCAAGAGAACAGCATTCTCTGGAATCTTTGCTGAAAACAAGGGAGAAGGTGCGAAGAAAAAGACTAGATCGACTGCCAAATCCCACGCACTTTCAAGTGACGACGACGACAGTGATGATGACGAGAAGAAGAAAAAAGAGAAAGGTGAAAATGACATGTCCGAAGACGAAGATGATAATGCTGCGTCGTCATCATCGTCGTCATCATCTAAAAAAGGAAAGAAGAAAGACAGTACATCCTTTGTCGACACTGAAGCCGTGGAGGTTTCTGAAGGTGACATCACTCCCGACGAAGACGAAGAAGAACAATCTTCCGAAGAAGAAGAATCTGAGTCAGATTATGATCAAGTGGAGGGTGCTGTTGACATCCAGATCGTCAATGAAGACGGCGAAAGAGTTGGTGAAATTCGCAAAGGGAAAAACAAGGAAATTCCCAATAACGATGATGATGACTTCATGACAAGGAATCTGGATCACGATGACGATGTCAATGATGACGAAAGTCTCATGCCACCTGACAAAAAAGAAAGTTACAAGTACTACAAGCACAACACCCTGGTATCAGAAAAAGAGGAAACTTGGTGTTCTCTGATCGAAGAGGCTGAACTTCCCATTGCCCTCAAGAGACTAGGGGTGTGGGAATGGTTTGCTCGTCCCAGGATTGTAACAGACAAATCAAATAGACGTGTTCCGATGTTCGTGGCACCTATCCCAGGATGCGCTTTCATTGTGAATTCCCCAAACCCTGGAATCGTCTTGGATATGATTTTCCCCCAGTTTCTTATGAAAAGAAAGTGCGAGAGAAAGGGGTTTCCACCAGTCTACTCCCTACTTTACAGGTCCGAACAGATGCTGTCTTTTAAAGACATTGCCGAACTCACAAAGCCAAACATCTTCACCACCATCAATGGAGTTTCTTCTGCCACACTTCAGCCACATGAGATGATTGGAGAGAAGTACAAATCTTCTCTGCTGGAGATTTCCATGACCGAGAAAAATCCTGAGACACGACACAAGGCTCCAAAGATGAAGCAGGACTACTATAACTCGTGCATGGCCACATTTCACGAGCAAATGAACAGCACTCTTGAGGTGTCGTCTTCGATGAAGTCGTTGTACACTAGAGGTCTGTCCATGGCCAAGAGAGAAGGGCATGTCATGCTTCCTCATTTCGAGGGGTTTGCTCCTGGTTCTGATTGCCTCGCTTCAGAGCTATATCTAATCAACGAAACTATCCCGCTTGAGCTAGCACTGTATGCCATCATTTGCTACACTGCCAACGTTGGCATATTCAACCTCTCTATTCAGAGAAAGAAGAACAGCTTCATCATGCACGTCGCCCTCAGTGCCATGGCAGGAATCGGGAAATCTACTTTGATAGAACAATATCTCAGAGGAGCACTCGTCCCTTACACAAACAAGACGTGGGGAGAGCAGACTGACAAGGCCATCTTTCAAGGAACGAAAGCAGATACTTTCTGTATCAACATTTCAGGAGAAATCACACCTGGAATCCTCGGACAGGCACCAATTACTGAACTAGCCAGAAACATCTGGAAAACTGTTCTTGGTGATCAGATGGCATCTCTTAGCAGAACTATTGTCGGAAAGACAGAATACTATACGAAAGAGGTCGTGGTCAATGCCACATATCAGTACACTGGCTGCATCAACACACCCCAAAAAATCAATGTCAACCGACGCGAACCTCTCAACAACAGGTGGTACATCTTGGTCCCTGGAACATGTTTCATGGGAAAGGATAGCAACAACAGATTCGGTGTCACTGGATCCAACACTAGCGATCCTGCACAAGAAAACAGAAAGAAGGTTTCGAACGAGATTTTCAGAGACAAGCAAACCAACGTTGCTCACATAACTTGGTTTGTCTGCATGGGCTTGATACCCGCTCCAAGGAGAGAAATGATGGACATGATCATCTCTAGGATGAGGGAAACCAATGGCTTGTGGCACATGAAGTCACCTCGTCATCTTGGCAGGATGATGTATCTCTACGACACCCTGATGATAAAGACGGCCGCGCACATCATGTTTTGTTCTGCTGCCTCGCCGATGGTTACTTGGGGGTACGACAAGGTTGTTGCCACAGACAAGAAAACAAACAAAACAACAACAACTCTCGAGATCAACGAGCACACTCCTGCAAAATGGAACTATGAATGGATCAGACTGTGTGCACTGTACATGACACCTTCGTGGGATATCGTGCTTGGTGCCTGGTCAGTTATCTATGGCCATGATCGTGCTTGTGCTCACAGACTCATCCAGAATCTGATGATAAGTTTTGGTCTCAACTTGCCGGTGATGAGAGACTACATGAGATACTATGATCAGCTCATCTCTTGGGCCAGGGTCAACATAGATGGTGTCACGATCTACAACCTCCCATCTACAAGTGCCAACAAAGCAGAGGCATTCAGTCAGATGAGGACACCCAACAACAGGGCTATCATGTCTCCACTGTTCTACTCTACAATGTACTGGCCCTGTGACGGAACTCCTGGTTGGAGTGAAGGATGCGACACCACGAACCAAAAGGCACGGGTTCTGCTTGCTAACATCGAAGAGGCAAACAAGCCAAACCCCCAGGCTGTCAAGAAAGCAGTCAAAGAACTTGTGGATATTTCTAAAAAACCTCTCGGGTTTGAAAAAGACAAGAGCAGGAAGTCATCATCACTTCCATCGACTCTGCCACTGCCTTCTGAAATGGCAAAGTCGATCAGTGCTATTAACGAGTCCGCGACACCAGAAACACCCTTGTCTGACTGGGAAACTCTACTGAATATGATTCACCTTGACAAGGATGAGCTACTCACCAAGAACCCGAAAGATTACAAGGCGATGTCTGGAACACACATAGACTCATTTGAGAAAACTCTTTACCCTGACCTACCTGAGGGTGCGAGAAGAGGGTGTCTCAACAGTATTAGGATCCCTGACCCTCCCGAGGAACCATTTGAAAGATTTTCCCCGAGGGGTAGTCACAATGTCGGTATAGGTGCCTACAACGCGATGAAAGACATTGATGGTATGCCGGTTCTCCCATTCGCCATAGTTGGAGCGGATTCCACTGGAAAACTTCTTGTCAATCTGAACTACATGCAAGTTTGTCCTGACAGGAGAAGGGACTGGATCTACGACTTCGTCAAGGAGAGCAATGGAATGAGCAAAGGGGATGATAGCCCAGAAACTACTTGGTTCATGAGTGTGGTATTCGACATGAAAGAGATGTTGCCCTTTTTCCCAGAAAGCGTCCCCATCACCGAGGCCCCTACAACATGGAAAGAGTACTGCAAGATGCTACACAAGTTGCTCAGAGATCCTAAAGCCGAGAGGAAACTTATGCCTGTTATGAGGATGCTCAATGCCCCACCAGGAAGCACAGAATCCAAAGGACAGTCTAACCAACACAGTGGCGGTGGCGAAAACAACACAGCTTCTGACGAATCACAGCACGGTGATGGCGGAAACAAGAACAACAAGAAGAAGAAGTACGACCCATTTGCTGCAAATCAGCAGACAGAAAGCATGGATGTGGATCCCTCTACTACTGCAAAGAACAAGAAATCTGGTGGCAGTGTCGGTGGAGGTCAAACAAAAATGAATTCGTATCTTCGCCCAACTGAAAACGACTACAACGTAACGCAGCACCAGTTCTCTTCTTCAGGGGGGAAACAACAACAAAACAAACAAGGAGATGAGGGAGAAGGTGGTTCAGTCCATATGGATAATGGGATGATGACTCAGGTGTGTCACATTTCTCTGATCTTTCTCCTCACCAGACCTGAACAACTCGTGGAACATGAAATTGAATATCTCACGTCCGAGAACACTACTCCTGGCAGAAAGGTCGCACTGTACATCCCTAGCAGCGATGATCCGAAAGTGCCCATGGTTGTGACCCTTGGAAAGGGAAGAGGTTCCACTCGTTTCGCAAACCTTGATCACATTTCAAAGGAATCGGTTGACATATTGAGCAGTGTCCATTACGCATCAAGGAAACGAGAACAGGCCGCCAAAGCTGGAAATGTTGTCATCGAGCAAGGGATCGAGTTTCGTTCAACTACGGGTGCTGATTCTGATACTTACATCTTCGGTGACACCCAAACAGCCGTGACAAAACTTCCACCAAAAGACGAGGAAACTTACTTTTGTGAGGGCAAGATGATAAAGGAAGGGATGTACAATGTTCCTGGATGGACAGACAGTTTCCCAGTCAATGTGATGGGCACAATCGAAACACTCGAAAACATGTATGGTTACAAGCCCAGCATTTTTAAGGATATCAGCTCGGTCAACTCAAGCAAGAAAGAAATCCACGAAGAATTCAACAGACATTAAGCAAAAAAAAAACATGCACACACAAATACTTATCTCGTGATGATAACTCCTAGAAATAAAAAAAGAAAGAAAACAAAACTCAAAAAGCAAATCCTTCTTCTTTTTCTTCTTTTCCCCCCTTTTCAACCACTTTCAGTAAACAAAAAAATGGAATCAAACATGTCAAGAATAGAAACATTGATGGATTCTCTAGTGGGCATTTTCAAGGAGCAGATGATAACAACTCAACACAAAATGTACAACAGTAAGTCAGACAAAATATCAAACGTCTGTCAATATGTTTTGGCAATAGTCAGTTTGGAGTTTTCTCAATCTGAATCACCCGGGAATATGTTTTCAAACTTTGACGGTCTTCTTTGCGAACTTGTACTACGAGCACAAAGTGACATGCAGCTTGATCCAAGAAATAACTGCCATGCTTTTTTGATTGCAGAAGCACAATTAATAGCAAACAAAGAAAAATAAAGAAAAACAAAACACGAAAAAACATATTCAAATGTCTGCTTCTTCTTTTTCTCCTCTTGATTTTTTGATTTCTGAGAAAACTGAACATGGCGATGTATACAAATCATTCCCTCCGCCAACCATACAAGAAGTTCGCTTGCCATTTATTATTCTCAGAAATTATGTGGGTGTGTTATGCAAAGGACCTCAAACCAGCACATTTTCCGATGCGTGCAATTATTTGATTGAAATGTCAACATTCGAAAACAAATTCTACGATGAAAAGGAAGACAAACTCAAACTTGATTGTCGCTTGAGTGAATTGATATTACAAGCCTGCAAAGAAGATCACTGTGATTTTTCGAATTATCATCACTCTCTTTTGGTAACAGAAGCATGCGAAACACTTGGATATCCTACTGATAATGCTTCTTTCAGAAAACATTAGCCAGAATATGTACAAAGAATGACTTCTTGAATAAGAAGAATAATAAACCCTTGCTGCTACCAAAGAAGCAAAGTTTTATTTTTCAAAAAGAAAAATAAAAAAATGAAAAGTCCCCGTCTTCTTGCTGCAAAAGAACAGCGCGACATTGAATGCATGAATGTCGAGCAAATGAAAAGAGAAATAGCTGCAATGAAAGAACGCATTGCCTTTATCTCAAAAGAAAACGAAAAACTTATAAGGTTGTGTCATAATGCAGAACAACAACTAAATGGCACGATTTCAAACAATGGCACAGATGCACTTTCTAGAGATTCACAGCAGCGTCATTGTGACATTTCGAGGTTGATCAAGGTGGATATCAGTCCAGCTGGATTCATCTTCGTAAAATCAGAAACAAAATGAAAAAAAGTGATGGATAGTCTTTGTGTATTTTTTTTCTGGTCTCGAAATGAAAAAAAGAAAAAAAATGCACGGGTGTTTATCGTGTTTTAGAAGCTTCCATGCTTGTTTTAAGTGAAACTAGACACATGCGTTGAAGTGCCCACATCGAGTCTCCGATATCATTGAGCCTGAACATATCATCGAGTTTTTCCGTGAGCTTCTCGATAGTCACATTATAATCTTCTTTTTTGATGATTTCTCTTATGAAGTGCAAATCTTGTGCTCGTGACAAAGACAAGTTTGCAATACCAACACAACACAATGAATGCAAACAAGCATTAATGATCTCGTGCTCATCAACTTTGATTATTTTGTTTTTCATCAAGTGGATTGCAACATCTGGTCTGTTTTCAGCTGCACAAAGACACAAAATTGATCTCATCTTGTGCATCTCATGAAATTCAATAGCAGCCGTCATGATTCCTAACTGTCCTGTCATACCAATTTGAACTACATCTTTCCACCCACCATCACAGCCACTGAAATTTCCAAACTTGGATGTAGCAGATGTGAACCTTTCAAGATGTTTCTCACACTCTTTGAAGTTAGCATCGGGATCAGTGCCCGTGGCAAAAACTCGGTAATGCTTGGGGAGTTCTCCGTACTGAAACACAGGTTTTTGCATGTTTCTTGTTGCGACGAGAAGAAAGGAAGAAAGAAAAGGAAAAAAGAATGGTGTTTATTTTCTTAATCTTTTTTGTGGCATTTTTTTTTCTATTTTTGTTTTTATTTCAAGATGAAGATGCAATATTCTCGGGTGCAGGTTTCTTAACAGCGAACCTTGTGAAGAGAGCAACATGGTCAGATGGGTATGTGTAAGATGGTAAACCAACATGTTCAGTAAAACGTCCATCGTGTCCTTGAAGTCTGTTTCTTGTAGGAATCTCAAGAATTTGCACAGGTCTTGCGTATTCGTTGTGAAGAATGTAGTCGATAGTCCGAAGCTGTTCTCTGTCTTCCTTGTATTTGAAAGAGGTGAAATCTGGGTGGTTGTGTCCTCCGATGCAGTATGAACTTTTGAACCCAGCCTTGGTAAATTCTTCCATGACATCCTCATCAGGCTCTGCGTTGAAGTCTCCAGCGATGATGAGAGGGTGGGGATTAGAAAACATCCAGTTCTCGATTTTTTCGAGTATGTCTTTTCCTTGTGACAGTCTTGTTGTGGCAAACTCTGCCTTTGATTTTAAATGTGCCACAACGAGAGATACGATGCTTTTTAGCTTTGTGTGTCCTCTTTTGGAAAGAAACGAAAAGACACACAAAACAGACACCTGATTTTGTTTGACACCGTCGATATCAGCATGGTGCAATGCGGAACACTCGACGATTTCGTATTTGCGCTTGTGTATGATCATGATTCCCTCGCGCTTGTCTTTTTTCGGGATATACACGCAACTGTAAGAATTGTCAAGACCAGCCCATGGTGATTCCCTGCTCATCAAGCAGGCATCTTCGAGTTGGCCTTTAAACCTTTCATCTACCTCCTGGAGACAGGCAAAATCTGGTTCTCTCAGAAATATCTCGTTGAATAGAAGTTGGTATCTGTATTTCCAGTCCAAGTAGATGGCAGGGACTTTTGGGAAGGCTTTAGTGGTAGCATTGCACCTGGCAAGAGTATTGAACTGGAGTACTGAGAATGAATCTTCTTCGTCAGATTGTCTCTCTCCGACATGGACAACCACTCTATCGAACAATTTAAACTTGTCGTTGTTTGCCATGTGGTTGTAGAAACAGAAGAAAGAAAGAAAGAAAGAAAGAAAGGGCAGGAACGAAGAGTTTTTCTTTTCTTTTTTTTTTCTTTTCTTTTTTTCGTTTCATTTGATTGTATTAATAGAACACATCAACCTCCAGTTTTTCTTGGATGTGGCATCAAAGGGTTATATTCATGCCAAGCGAGGATGAAATTCCTGTAGTTGTACATCTGAATTTTCAGAGATTTTTTGCGACTTTCTTCGCTGGGTATAAATTCGTCTAAATTAAGTTGTATCGAAAGTGCCAACAACGACGAGAGCCCAACCATCAATAGAAAATATGCAAACTTGGTGAGATTGTCATCATAATACAAGCTAACATCGGTTTTTAAATTATCTATCCAATTTTGAGTGCACATATCTTCTTTTCTGTGAAGTTCTATTTTTCTTCGCAGTTCGGTCATCGTCATCTGATTACTACCGTCATTTTTTTCTGGTCTGGTATCATCAGCTTGCATCTTTGCCATTTCGAATTCTTCCAGAAGAGAATAAAATTCTTTGCACTCAAAAGAATAGACATCATATTTCCGATAGCTTCTGAGGTATCCAAGTGTTAATAAAAATTCACAAGAAAATAGACCAAGCACCACAAAACACAACATCGTAAAACGAAACATACAAGACGTCTCGGCCATTTTTTTCTTTATTTTTTGGGTTAGTGAGGTGTTGTCTGTTTGAGAAGCGAGGGGAGAGAAAGAGAAAAATGATAATAAAAAAATTATGTGTACTTTTTATACAAAGACTTGAATGCTTCCTCAGATTCAAACTGTTTTATGTATTCCTTTTCTGAATCATAGACACGGTGGCATAGGATCATCTGCAATTCCATGGGAAGTTTCGATGCAATGGTAAAGAAGCGAGTGGTAGAATCAGAAGTTGATGACTTGACCAGAAGAAGATCATCACAAATAAAAATAATCAACGCGAAGACCTCAGCAGCCAGTTCATCTAGCATCCCGAGCTTCACACGAAGTTTGTGACGGGTCTGTAATGGGTCGGAGATGAAATTTTCAAGCAAATATACGACTTTGGTGCTCCCATACAATCTTGCAATCTCCACGGCTGTGTAGTATTTTCCATCTCTCCAGTTTCTCCCTTTCTTGTTCTTGACATCTCCCAGATCTCTGCCACTTGCAATGAGCCACTCAATCACTTCATGATGTCCACCCCAAGATGCATTCCACAGTGGAGTGCCTCCATCGTTGTCATCCAGTATAACATCGACACGAGGGTCATTCAGCAGTACATTAACGATCGACACGCTGCCATCCCAACAACCCAGCAAAAGGGGAGTTTGTCCATTCTTGTCCTTCGAGTTGACATCAATGTCTGGGTGTGCCAGAAGCAATTTGACAACTTCAACATTACCACTGTGGGAAGCAATGTGAAGGACACCAAACCACCCGTTCTCACTCCAGTTGACATTTATGTTTGGACAGCATCTCAATAAATATGAAACTTCATGCTCATCACCATCTCGTGCTGACACCCATAATTTCTTTTCAATAGAGTCGGACATGCCAGTTAGAGATGATCATAAAAAATAGAAGAAGGAATTCCTGAGTCATCACGTGGGGAAAAATAGTTGTCTTTCTCTCTTTTTTTAAAAAAAAAATGCAATCCAAAAATAACAACAAAGACAAATTATAGGACAATTTTAGCAAGCGATTTGAAGGCAACTTCCGAGTACTTTCGAAGAATGTATTCCTTTGTTGAATCCAGAACACGATGACACAAAATCATTTGAAGTTCCATTGGCAGCCTTCTTGTGATCTTGAAGAATCTTTGAGCAGGTGCCAACGGTGAAGGAATGATAAGCTTCTTCAATTTCAACAAATCACTGCACAAAAAGATGACCAAGGCAAATGTTTCCGCTGCAATTTCTTCTTTGTATCCAAGCTTGATTCTAATTCTGTGTCTAGTCTTGTCCTGGTTTTCATCGAATTTTTCAAGAAGTTTTACAGTGGCGGATCGTCTTCTATTTTTTGCCAGTGTTATCAAGTTGCATTCGGTGTAAACTCTTTCGTCTCCTTGAAGCCATGGCCTATGTTTTTCATAATCTCTAGTCATCAGATCATGTCCAAAATATCTTCCGCTTGCAATGATTTGTTCGACATTCGTCATGTATGCTGAACACACCAACCAGGAAATGGGGGATAGCTTATTATCTAGATCGTGTTTGACCATGTCCACTTTCTTGTTCGCGATGAACAGTTTGATCATTTTTTCGCCACATGAACGCTCACAAGCTACTAGAAAAGGTGTTGTTGATTCTCCGCGTGCACAAACATTTGGGTCTACATCATCACGATCCAATAATAATTTGACGACCTCGGTTCGACCATATCGAACAGCACAATCCAGCAAAGTGTATTCGCCATTTTTAGTTTTGAAATTAAAATTAAAATCGGGATTGTCTTTAATATAATTTTCTACCCATTTTATGCCCTCTTCATCACGACAAGATTCTATCAACATAAGTTCGTAAGATTCGGTAAACATGTGTTTCATGTCAGTCATGAAGAACAAGGAGAGAAGAAGAAAAAAGGGGGAGAGGATCGTTGGTTTTTTTTCTTTTTCTTTGCAAAGTTGGGCATTTTTTATATTTAAAAATAACTTCGGGCGAGACATTTGAATGCATTCTCTGAATCCTTGTGAAGAATGTTATTCTTTGTAGATCCAACAATACGATGACATAATATCATCTGGAGTTCCATGGGCAACCTCTTGGCAATAGCGAAGAAGCGAGCTGTGGCAACATAAGTATCACAGGCGACAACATTTGAGATCGAGTTGAGTTGAAGAAGGTCATCGCACAAGAATATGACCAAGGCAAAATTCTCGGAAGCCAATTCATCCAACATTCCGAGTTTAAAATGAATTTTTTGTCGGGTTTGTGCAGGGTTATCCACGAGTCTTTTCAGTAAAGACACAATTTCGGTGTGACACTGCTTTCTTGCAATTCCGATGACTGTGTAGGATGTGTTACCATCCAAGTTTTTCCTTGACCCTGACCCGACGTCTCCTAGATTTCTGCCACTTGCAATGAGCCATTCAATTATCTCAAGGTATCCACGACAAGAGGCCCACCACAGTGGAGTATGTCCCATGTCGTCAGCAAGTGTAATATCGACACGAGGATCTTTCAGCAGTACTTTGACAGCAGACACTTTGTCACTGAAACAACCAAGGGAAAGGGGAGTTTGTCCATTTCCGTCCTTCAAGTTGACAAGGATGTTTGGGTGTGCCAAAAGCAATTTGACATTTTCTGCTTCGTTAAAAATGGAAGCAGTGTGAAGGACAGTCCAATGGCAGTAGTCTGGATTTTTCCAGTTGACATTGATCTCTGGGTGGTCACTCAACAAAGATGAAATTTCAAAAGTATTCCTGTGGGATATCGCATTCCACAAATCAAGTTCAATAGAATTGGACATGAGTGATAACAGGAGAAAGAAAGAATTTTGTGTGTGTGTGCGTTGTCCAAAGAGTTTTTTTCTTTCTTTTTATTTTTTTTCAATTTATTTTTAAACTTCTTTCTCCTTTTTTCCCTTCAAAAAACTATGATACGATCTCTCACTCATCACACTTCCTGTTTCAAATGCCAGCGCATTTTTACACTCCCGTTCCTTGTCAATCCATACGCTACTATCTATTACTGTCGCGAATGTCAACACAAAACCACCGATCCGATGATGTGCAAGAAATGTTATTCTCTTCATGAGGTCCGATTTGCCTACAGCCGTACCTGTGATAAATGCAAAGAAGAGCTAAACATCGCGTGCAACATTCCACATGTGTGCCCTTTATCACGCTTTCATAGATTTTTTTGGAACATGATGATAAATTGTTTTTATGTGTGCACTTGTGAACATGGATGATGGCGAAAGAAAAAATAAATAAAATCAAAACACGACAAACCTATTTTTTCCTCTCTTTCTTTCTTTCTTTCTTCATCGCTTTCTTTTTGTAGACAAGGGGAAATTCGCTACACACGCATATACATATTTGCAAACATCACCCCCAGAACCACCTGTCGAGAGTTTTTGTGCAGTATATTCAAAAGAAAGTTTGAAGTTAGTTTGATTATCCCAGGTAATAGTTTGTCCATCATTTGCAAACATAATGCTGAAAATGGGGCCTGGGCGATTCTTTTCTTTGAAGAACTTGTCCCATAATATCTTATCAGTGCGCACATTTCCAAAATTGTCGTGTGCATCGTACTGAAGCTCTTCACATAAAAACGAAAAGAATTGTGTTGCCTCCAGTAAGAGTCTTTCGTCACAAGCTGCGAAATTTGGTTGTATAGTAATAACAATCTTGTATTTTTTGATTCTCGCTGGTGGTGCTTCAGCGATCACCGGCAATGGTTTGTGAGAAAGAGTGGAAACTGTCTCTTCGTATGGAGGTGGCGGTGGTTCCATTTTTTTTCTTTGTCGACGATGATGTTGTTGTTATTATTATTATTCGGAGAGGAGAAGACAAAAAAAACACAAAAAAATAAAAATAGGTTTTTTTTTCAATTTAAAACACAGGCAAGTCTTTTAAATGCGGGCTCGGAGTCCTTTGACAAGATTCTATCCCTTGAAGACTTTGCAGCACGACGACACAAAATCATCTGTAGTTCTAGTGGTAATCTCTTGGCTGTGGCAAAAAATCGAGAGGCTCCGCCGTCACAATATTTCTTTAATTGAAGAATGTCGTCGCACAGAAAAATGGTCAAGGAAAAGATGTCAGCGGCAAGTTCATCCACCACTCCAAGCTCAATGCGAAGTTCGTGACGAGTCTGCGTTGAGTTTTCCAAGAATTTTTCTAATAAAGATACAACTTCACCTTTCTCATGTTTTCTCGCTATTTCGAGGGCTGTGTAGTATTTGCCATCAAAGTGCTCCCCTTTCATGGTCTCGAAGTTTCCTAAATTTCTACCACTTGCGATGAGCCACTTGATAACTTCATGGTTTCCTTCACAAGATGCCCACCACATTGGGGTGCGACCAGACAAATCATCTTTTGTGATATCTACACGATCGTCATTTAGCATAACTTGAACCACAGACACTTTGCCACCCTCACAAGCAAATGAAAATGGGGTCTGTCCACGCGCAGTTCTCGAATTTATACTGGTGTTTGGGTGTGCTAAAAATATTTTGACAATTTCAAGGTCATCATCGTTTTCGGCATTGTGTACGACAGTATGAAGCGGAGTCCAAAAGTTGGTGTTTATCCAGTTGACACTGTTAGGATGGTCCTTTAGTAGAGACGACACTTCATGAACACGACCAAACATTGCCGCATCATATAATTCCCTTCCAGTGTATGCGGACATGATAAAGATGAGAGCAAAAGGAGTGTGTGTGTGTGATGAATCAAATGAAAAATGTGTCGTGCACAAATCTTCCCTATTTATATTTTTCCCACGGCACAAAAAATATCATAACCAGAACCAAACAAATAGAAAAGGAAAGAAAAGAAAAAGAAAAAAGGTGAAACCGCATCATAACAATTTCATAACCAAAAATCATAACCATCCCCTTTCGCCCCTTTTTCAAGAAAACAGTTTACACACCAATCGCAGTTTTTTTTCATTTCTTCTTTTTTCTGCTTCGTCATACAAAAAAATAACAACTCATTTCTTTCTTTTTCCTTTCTCGTAATAACCAAAAAAAATGTTTGAGGGCGACCACACGAACATCAATAAAGAACAAGTGAATCTTGCAGAAAAATGTCTCTTGGAACATTCAGAAAAGAGCATCACTCTCAAGCCAACTGGATACATCTCAGACGAAACCAAACGATTCTGGAACGCCCTAGCTTGCGAGAAGAGGACTATAGAACTGGAGAAAGATATGAGGGAATATTTGAATATCAGACAATCAGAACACTTTTCTACATTCATCGAGAACAGGGATTGCATCTTCACTGGATGCCTATACCAATTTTCTACCCTCCATGATGTCATGCGGCACTGGGAGACTACTCATTGGATGAATAATTTGTACACCTGCAAAAACTGCAAAAGCTCATGGAATACCCTTGACTCGCTTGAATACCACATCACAAAGAAAAGAAGGTGTCCACTTAACCAAGTTGTTGACAGTGAATGCTATCAGAGTAAGTGTGTTTTTCCTTTTTTTTTCTTTTTTTCAAAATGCTCAACCTTTTTATTGTTATTATTATTATTCTTCTATCATTCTATACGAAAAAAAAGAAAACCCGCACAAATTTCTCATGCTCGCCAGAAAGATTTCAAATTTAAGCGAGGAAGATCAGGAAGCAGTGAAAATTGCTAGATACAGGGCGATGCGTGTTACTTCAGAGAACAATGGGGAAAGTACCACAAGCCCGCTTTCATTCTCCATAGAAATTCCAGATATCACACCCGCTGCAAACCCCATGTCACAAGAACACCTCGACTCTATGTTCTCCCTTGTGTCGTCGTGCACCAAAACTACATTCACGAGGCTTTTCAAGAACTTCTTCATGGTGGATCCAATGAAATCAGACGCCTTCGTCAGAAACAGAAAAGTCAAACTCGCACACAAGGTCTTTAGGCGAGAATATTTCAAAGATGATAGATGTCCATTTGTCGGATGTGATAGGCATGTTACTTCATTCACCTTGTTTTTGAAGCATGTTCTTAGATCTCATGTCAAAAAGCAATGATAAAAAAGAAGAAGAAGAAGAAGAAAAAAAAACGCAAATCATTCTCTGTTTTTTTTCCTTCTTTCTTTCTTTTTCACTAAGACACAAAGAATGTCATCACTGTTCAACGACGAACCCGAGAGATTGATTGATTTTGATGCCTTAAAAACTGCATGCGAGAATGGACACGAATACAAGGCCATGGAATTGACGAATGGAAATAGGCATGATCCTAGATGGATTTCTGCTGTAGCCAAGGCAGGAAAATGTGGAAACTTGTCACTCATGCAAAAACTCATAGAAAAAGACATGCTTATTTTTCAAGAATCACTTGCCATGGAAGTGTCGAAAACTGGTGATATCGAAACAATGGAACGCCTTCTCGACAGCAAAATCATAGACAAAACAAATTTAAGATTACTTGCAAGGGCATGCTGGAATGCCATACTGAACAACCACTTCTATTTTGTGACTGAGATGCACCACAGAAAGAGGATTCATGACTTCTCATTCATCATTCCTTACATTGTTATCAATGTCAACACCAC
>Ga0302303_10001052_pt1 | contig 18958 bp, 14 predicted proteins | sample III_Palsa_E2_1_FD_194542 | JGI IMG/M metagenome (GOLD analysis project Ga0302303, IMG submission 194542) | Peat permafrost microbial communities from Stordalen Mire near Abisko, Sweden - III_Palsa_E2_1 | ecosystem: Environmental > Terrestrial > Soil > Palsa > Peat permafrost | place: Sweden...
GGGATAACTGACGGTTGGATGTTTAGCTGGAGGCGCCATTACAACCTGCCGGGCGCGAAGGCATTTAAAGTTATCACCGGGAAAAACGAGATACAGGGTTTAATGATTTTTCAGATAATTGAAGGTGAGCCGACAATGGCTTATCTTGAAAGTGCTCCGGAAAACCGTGGAGAGGGCAAAGCTTATCAGTATGTCGCCGGATGCCTGATTGCCTATGCCTGTAGGTTAAGCCTGATCTATGGAAAGGATTGGCACCAGGGATTTCTTTCGTTTCAATGCATGGACGAGGAGGTTATCCGGGTTTATCACCTCAAATACGGCGCGGTAAGGCTGGATGAAACCTGGATGTTTATCGAGCCGCCCCAAGGTACTATTTTAATTGAAAAGTATATCGAACGCAATGGAGATATCAATGCTCATGACCTTGAAGTTATCGGCGAATTAGAAGAATTAAAAAAGGATGACGAGGATCAAGAGGTCAACGAACAAGAGGAAAAAACAGAAGATAATCATGAAAAAGAAGACAATCAACAGTATGACCAACCGAAAGGATGACGATGGATTAGTAGGAAATCCGCGTGGTGCAGACAGCCGTAGTGAAGGATTTCAGAAATTAAAAATGACGATCCATGACAGAGCTGCTGCATTGACACCTGAAGAAAGAAGGCAGATCGAGTTAAGGGCGGTACGATATCGTATGCAGGAATATCTGGAGGAATCAAGTCAGGCCGTCATTCCGGCAGGGTATTTCATCAACGAATGTCTGCAGGCCACCGGCGTAAAGTTAAAATCATTCGCATCTTATCTAAATTCCAATTCGGGAAACGTTTCAAAGATTATTAAGGGTTCGCGTAAAATAAATCCTGAGACGGCTATTATTCTGGGAAATACATTTGAAACTGAGCCGGAACTCTGGCTGCAAATCCAGGATAAAAATGAGATTATTGAATTGAAGCGAATGAATAAGGGCAATTTCCTGAGCTATACACTTGATAAGTTGATTGAAGTTCAAGTTAAAACAAAGGTAAAACACATTTAGCGTCCCCAATCCTCCGTATTCTTGAAAAGGACCCAGTGGTGCTCAGGTTTTCTAACCTATCACCCTTCCCATAAAAGGATCGCTAAAGCCAGCCTCACCGTTTTCCACCCTGCCTGCAAATCTTTGCGAGTGAGCGCTATGGCCCGACACAGTTACGGAGAAATCGTACCAGCCGAAACTTTTGTCAAGGTTTAGAACGTGGGTTGACTTTGATCCCGCTGGAACGGTTACCTTTCTCGAGCCGGTTTGGTAAGCATTGTCGTTGACCGTTATTTGAACCGGTTGATGACCCGAATTGACCAAAACCAGCTCAGCGTGCCCCCGCTGTTTAGTGGGGCCTGCTGCTGGCAGGTAATTCAACTTTACCTGCACTTTGGGATCCGCGGCGTTTCCTTTAAACTCGCGGTAAAATCCGTTCGGGCCGTAAACACGGAGGTGATAATTTTTATCTTCAAATTCATTCAGCGGCCAGTTAGCGGTTAAGGTATCGCCGGCCGTTAAGCCATAGGCCCAGGTGCGGACACTTTCAAATGCCGGCTGTTCGTTTCCTTTGGTCTGCAGATATTTTCCCGGTGCATAAACATTAAAGGGCGCGCCAGATGATTTGGACCCAAACGATTTGTTGCCTGCGGTAAAGGCTATTTCCAAAGCGCTTTTGTCGCTGTTGAGCTGGGCATGCGCGTATAGTTCGTAAGGCAAAGCACAAGAGCGGCGAATACCCGGCTCCTGCTGCGGCATATAGGGCGAAGATTTGGCATTTTGGTTGAACGCAGCGATCTCGCCGACGGTTAGCGGTCTAAAGTCTGATGGAGTTTTTTTAAACTTCGCCTTGTGGATGCTTTCGACAAAAGGGTCGCGTTTGACAAATTCGGGCTGGGCGGTGTTTTCGCCGTGAAAAGGCCTGAATACCGATGTCAGGTTTCCGCAGACGGTTCGCCGCCAGTCGCTGATATTTGGTTCCTGTACTTTTTTTCCGGTTTTTTTTGACAAAAACTCTTCCAGGAACTGCAGGGTTGAAGTATGGTCAAAAACTTCGGAGTTCACCCACCCGCCTTTTGTCCAGGGCGAAGCAATTACCATGGGTACCCGGAAGCCCAACCCTATGGAACTTTCCTTGTCGAATTTTTCCGGGAAGTCGTTTCGTTCAAGCTCCTGTTCGAGCGTTACGAAGTCGACACTCGTATCTATACCCTTTGATACTGCCCCGGTTTCCGGTTTGTGCGCATTAGGCGCCGTAAAGGGAGGCACATGATCGAAATAGCCGTCGTTCTCATCGTAAGTAAGGATAAAGATGGTCTTTTTCCATACATCGGGGTTTTTGGTAAGTATCTCGAGTACTTCCGACACGTACCAAGCGCCAAACCAGGCCGAACTGGGGTGATCGGAAAAGCTCTCGGGCGCCGTAAGCCACGATACCGTGGGTAAAGTCCCGCTGTTTACATCCTCCCTGAACTGGTGGAGCACATCGCCCTTTGGCACCTGCAATTCCCGCTCAGTGCCATTATCAGCATATTTTAAGGTCTCGAGTTTCCGGTGATCCGGGTCTTTTTTATTGGTGACAAATGCTTTGTGATGAATGCTTTTTTCCCGTTCACCCAGGTTTTCAAACATGCCTTCGTTCCAGGTATTCAATTCTTTATTGGCGCCGTCGAGGTCGTTTTGGCTGTCCCTCAATTGCTGTTTAAGCTGTTTGACGGCATTATCGCCTGCCGGGAAGGCCGCTATTTGCTTTTTCAAAGCGTCGATCTTCGCAGGCAGCTCCGCCGATTTCTTCTTCATCGCAGCCAGGTGCGCCGGGTACAGGTGGATGTTGTATTGGGCAAAAAACTCCAGGGGGTTATCCTGGAAATTTGAAAGCCAGTCGTCCTCTTCTCCTTCAAAGCCGGTATCAATGGCTACCTCGTTCTGGTAGCATTTCCACGATATGCCATGGTTTTCCAGCCGTTCGGGGAAGGCAGCCCACTTAAGCGTGCCATAATCCATGTCGTCGTTCCAAACATGTGCCCGTGACTTTTCATGCTGATCTTCCCGGACGGTGCCTGTCCAAAAGAATAGCCGGTTTGGATTGGTGCCCGTTAAAGCCGAACAAAAATGCTGATCGCATACGGTAAAGGCATCTGCGAGAGCGTAGTAAAAGGGGATATCTTCGCGGGTATAGTAACCCAGCGTTAATGGCATATCTGCATATTCAGGAATGCTGTTACGCTTATTCTCCAGCCATTGGTCAAATTTGCCATCGTTGCGGGCGCTAACCTGGTTGCCCCAGGAGTGGGGCAGGGAGTCCATCCAGGTGGCGTTCGTGTTTTTGATGTCGAGCCGGAAAGGGGCATAGGTTTCGCCCTTTTTGTTCGACTGCAGCCAAACCGGGTTCCCATCCGGCAGGGTGATAAAGCGGGGATCGTTAAAACCGCGCACACCTTTGAGCGTACCGAAGCAGTGGTCGAACGACCGGTTTTCCTGCATCAGGATCACAATATGTTCAGCATCAAGCCAGGTGCTTCCCGGAGGCGCATTGATAGCCATCGCTTTTTGAATCGACTCCGGAATAAAGTTAGTGAGTCCTGCTGCGCCTGTGAGCAGTGCGGCTTTTTTCAGAAAATCCCTGCGGGTATCGTTCATGCGAAATTCAAATATAATGCATCAAACCGTATGGCAATATTACGAAAGCCGGGCGGTAAAGGCGCTGTTGACGTGTAATTCTTCGGCCTTAAAGATCAGGAAGGGATATAATTGACGGGTTATGAAATTGTAAACAAATTTGGCTGTTTGAGGGCAGCGAAAATTAGGGATTTTATGTTCTGGCCTGAGATGCCGGTTCGAAAATTGCTTTAATTTTGACCATAGACCGCAAAGGATACCGGAACGCAGCGCCATTTGTCCCTTACCCCTCCCGGCCTCCCCTACATATCAATGCTATTAAGTTAAGAACAAACATCCTGATTTTAAATATCGAATAATGAATATAGAATAGCGAACGCTGAAGTTTCAACTTGAAAATTCAACATTCGATATTCGGTGTTCGATATTAATTCGCTTAACTTAATAACATTTCCCCGAAATATAGGAGAGGAGTTTTTTTACTATTGGAACGGCCTGCAATTCGAATTTACAAACGAAATTTTGATCACGGCTCGTGATGTTCCTTTTCCTCGCGCTCGATCGTAATAGTGCACTCGCCGATCAATGCGGCCAGGGCTCCGATCGCTGCCAGCACGGGTGCTACCAGGGCGCCCACAACGCCGATCGTAAGCGGGAAGGACATCAGCTCTTTTCCCGATTTATCGATGATAGTTATCTTCCTTACGTTGCCTTCAGCAATTAGTTCTTTTATCCTGTTTATCAGGTTTTCTCCATGTGCGGAGAACGATTCCTTTGTCATATAATGGTTTATTCTTAAGACGGTTTGTGATACGACTTGTTACAATTCACCCGACTATCTAAAAATCATCCGGCAGGGATTTTTGACTAGTGTACCTGCAACTGCGTATATGCAAAAAGCCATTTTCCGGCATCAATTGTCGAATAGTTATCGGTCGCATAGGGTGGATTTATTTTATTGACACTTTTGATTGGAATTTAGGGGCAAAAACAGGAAATAGAAATCCGCCGATGCCCCGAATTTAAATAATTTAGATCCTGTAATATTAATTTAAACAAAATCTTCAACGCCAATTCGAGCAAAGGGTGTAATGAATACCAGCGCCAAATAATTTCAGCAACAATTTTATTATTTCTTGCGAAAATTCATGTTAAAGAGGCAATTTACTGATTATCTTTTTAATGTTTAGCCACTTATAATAAAATTTCATTAATAATTGTTAGATTTGAGAGGGACTCTTGTCATAAATATATGCGGCTTTTTGGTGTTTTATTACTAACACTGTGCATTAATTGGAATTGTTTTTCGCAAACAATTTCTGTTAATGACGATTACGCCAATGAATTGGCCAGGGTGCACCAGTTGCTGGGAGGGGTTGACAGTATTACTTCTTTTACGGTTAGGCCATTAAACTTAACCGGAGATTCGTTATTAAGCAAATTGGTTTCCGGAAAAAATTTGTTGCATCCGGTTAACGGGCGCCCGTCGGTTTTAAGCATCCAGCTATTGCCATTTAACTGGTTAAACGATTTTAATCTAAACAGACCTTATGGCTATAACGATGGATCATTATATCCCGCCCGGGGGTATCAGACCAGGGTTAGCGGTGGCCTTTATGTTAAGGCAGGGGTGTTGGTACTTCAATTAGCCCCCGAAATAGTTTACGCGCAAAACGAAAATTTTGCAACTTTTAATAACGTCCAGGCAGGGAATAACGATAAACAGCTAATCAGCAGTTATTTTGGAATCGTAAATGGCATTGATGCGCCTGAACGCTTCGGAACCGCACCTTTAACACATTTATACTGGGGGCAGTCCAAGCTAACGGTCAATTTCAAGGATATAGAGCTTGGCCTTTCGACGGAAAACCTATGGTGGGGACCCGGAATACAGAATTCAATCATGATGAGTAATTCAGCTCCTGGTTTTTTACATTGGACGGTAAACTCTGTAAAACCAATGAAAACGTTCCTGGGATCATTTGAATGGCAAATCATCGGCGGAGAACTTAAGGAATCCGGTTACCGTCCGGACACAGCCGGATTGGCAAACGCTGCAAATTATTATACGGCAAAGCCGGTAGTAACGAGATATATTTCTGCGTTTACCATCAATTGGCACCCAAAATGGGTAGATGGGTTCTTTGTGGGCGCCAGTGCTTACGATTATATGAATATCGATTCTACCTATCACAAATGGAGCACCATTCACAAGCTGGTTCCTGTATTTATTGGCTCCTCTGTTAAGGACAACGCAATAACCAGCACCAACAATGGCGACGGTCAGGACTTAGCTATCGCTTTAAATTTCCGGCAGGTTTTCGTCAAATACAAGGCCGAAATCTATGCGGAGTGGGCGCGAAATGACTGGTCGGCCAGCCTGAACGATTTCCTGCAAGACCCTGAGCACTCGGCAGCCTACACAATTGGAGGGCGAAAGCTATTTGACCTGCTTAACGGCGCATTTTTACAATTCAAAACTGAACTTACACATCTGGAGCGGGATCCATCCTATTTGGTCAGAAACGATCCCATCTGGTACGTGCACGGAGTTGCGCCACAGGATGGCTACACCAATCAGGGTCGGTATGTGGGCGCCGGAATAGGCCCGGGCAGCAATAGTTTGATGTGGGATATCGGCTATTTAAAAGGCATGTGTACGTTTGGTATGACGATAGAACGACTGGTACACGATAATGACCTTTATAACGTTGCATTTGAAAACACAGGTGTATACAACCAGCACTGGGTTGATTTATCGGACACGTTTTATTCCAGGGTAAAAATCAAAAATTATCTAGTGTCGGCAGAGCTCACACCGGTATACACGTTGAATTACGAATATAAAAGCGGTAGTAGTTATAATTTACACACACAACTTAATTTGACTTATTATTTTGACTAAATTTTTATTTAGATAATAAAATCAACAAATCCCGTCACCTTTTTCCTGTTGTTGTCAATCACCTGTATAACGGATTATGAACTACACTAAATCGTTTCCATACTTATCCTGTTGATCGTCTCATTTTTAATTACAAGATTGACGCCGGCTTATTCGCAAAGCATTCCTGATAATCTTTCATCGGTAAACGTTAAGCCTGAATGATACTCAATGCGCCGCGTTTGACCCAGCGATTTAGCGACGCTATTAAAAAATTAGTTAACAATAAACTGGTTAAATACCGTATTTTCGCAACAGAATATATATTAAAAAATCACCCCTGATTGCAATCGATAGTAAAACATAAGTTGGTTTTAAACGTTGTTGGGGTTTGCCGCGTTTTATGTAATATGAGTTATATTAGATCTACCTTATTTTTTGCGATAATTTTACTTTTTTGCGCCATAGCTCATCCGGCTTCCGCACAAAATACCCCTCAAAATCTTTCGAACATAAATGTTAACGACCTTACTGATGGGCAGATCAAACAAATGTTGCAACAGGCTCAGGCAAATGGGTTAAGCGATAGCCAACTCATCCAACAGGCCGAGTCGATGGGACTGCCCACTGACCAGGCGCAGTTGCTGCAAAAGCGGATCGCCAATATTCGTGCTTCGAGCCCGGGTGGTAATTCGACGGGTAATTCTAATTTTTCCGACACTTCGTTCAACCAGAAAAGGCGGCTCAATTTTCCGATAGATACAACTTCAAAGAGGGACACTAGCCGAAATAGATATAGACCAGATCTTTTTGCCATGCTTCGGCCAAAAATATTCGGGGCTGATCTTTTCAGGAATGCCACATCGTCTTTTGAGCCAAACCTACGGCTGGCAACTCCGGCAAATTACGTTGTCGGGCCAGACGACCAATTGGAAATAGATGTGTTCGGCAATTCAGTGGCGACCTGGCGGTTAACCGTGACGCCTGAAGGAAATATAAATATTCCCGGCGTTGGGGTGCTGAATGTGTCGGGTAAGACCATTGAGCAAACTACGGCTGCCATAAAAAGTAAGCTTGCCGCAAACAAATATGCCATTGGGCATGGTACCAGCGTTCAGGTTAGTTTGGGTAATATCCGGAGCATAAGCGTGATCGTAGCGGGCGAGGTGCAAAAACCGGGTACTTATACGTTGCCATCGCTGGCCACGGTTTTTAACGCGCTTTATGAGGCGGGCGGCCCCAGCGATAACGGCACCTTCAGGCAAATTGAAGTGATCCGCGATAACCGCCTGTATAAGACACTTGACGTTTATGATTTTTTGACGAAGGGTGAGTTAAAGGGCAATATTGTTCTCCAGGATCAGGATATTGTGCGGGTTCCGACGTACCGGGTAAGGGTTGACCTGCGGGGTGAAATAAAAATTCCAGCTTTATTCGAAGTGTTGCCGGGTGAAACTTTGCAGGATGTATTAACGTTTGCGGGCGGCTTTAAAAGCAATGCCTATACCACAATGATCAAAGTTTCGCAAATAAGCGATCAGCAACGCAGGCTTGCTGACATACCTGAAAGTGATTACAAAAATTATATTCCACTACAGGGTGATATTTATACGGTTGACACCGTGTTGCGTCGCTATGAGAACCGCATCACCATCAACGGCGCTGTTTTCAGGCCCGGTGAATATGAATTGCAAAAAGGCATAACCTTAACCGGGCTCATAACCAAAGCCGCCGGTTTAAAAGAAGATGCCTTTATGGGGATAGGAAGTATTATTCGTCTTAACCCGGATAACAGCACCTCGGCTGTGACCTTTAATCTGAAGGACGTTGAAAATAAAGCAGCTCCCGATATTGTCCTTCAGCGTGAGGACATTGTAAATATTTCCTCCATATTCGATCTCCGCGACAAATATACGGTAACCATCAACGGAAGTGTGCGGCATCCGGGAAGCTTTGCGTATGCCGATAGCCTGAGTTTGGAGGAGCTGATCGTTAAGGCCGGTGGATTCACAGCCGGCGCAAGCCCACTTCGGATTGAGGTTGCACGCAGGGTTTCCGGCGGCGACCCAATGTCGAAGGATAGCAAAATAGCCCAGGTTTATGTCACCGATGTCGATCCTGGTTTAAAACCGCAACCTGTCAATTTTGTGCTTCATCCCTTTGATATTGTTTCCATCTATTCAATACCGGGTTACGAAAAACAAAAAACGGTAACCATTGAAGGCGAAGTGGAATACCCGGGGCCATATACCTTGCAAAACAAAAACGAAAAGATATCGGATGTTATTAAGCGCGCAGGCGGACTTACGGCATCTGCCGATCCGGATGGGGCCACTCTTAAACGCACTTTCCTCCAAATACTAGGCGTTGATGAAAACACAGCGGATTCAACGCAAATAGAAAAGGATAGGATACAGCGCCTAAACCGTTTGCAAAAAACGTTTAAAGATAGTACCGACACCACCAGGGCAACCCTTACCCAACAGCCCAGCAATGACTATATTGGCATTAATCTCCGTGAGATTTTGGCTAAACCCGGCTCCAACACGGATTTAATTTTGGAGGATGGCGACATTTTGAGGATCCCTAAGGAACGGCAAATAGTGCGGATCAACGGCGAGGTTTTGTACCCGAGCGCTGTTGTTTACAGTGATGATAAATCATTTAACGACTATGTGTCAAACGCGGGCGGATTTTCGCCAACAGCGCTCCGAAAGTCGGCATTTATTGTTTATTCCAATGGAACGGTAAAAGGAACGCGTAAATTCTTGTTTTTTAATACAAGGCCGAAAGTTAAGCCCGGCAGCGAAATAATTGTACCTAAAAAACCGACAACCACACCGCTTTCGCCTGTTGAGGTTGTGGCTTTATTTTCAGGGCTCGCGTCCATTGGCGCCGTTATAGTGGGAATAATAACTCTTTCTAAATAATTGTGGCCAGATGAGTCAAAGTGAAGTGCAATCAGATGACCGGGGTGCTGAAACAGTTACCATAAGAGACGTTCTTGTTAAAATGCGTAACGGTTTGAGGTATCTGAAAAGGAGAGCCGTTTTCCTGCTGGTTTCGGCGGTTTTAGGGGGTTTAATTGGTGTGGCATATTCGGTGTTTAGTAAACCTAAATATTCTGCAGTGTGCACTTTCGTTCTGGACGAGGGGAGCCGGACTTCGGGTTTAGGCCAATATGCAAGCCTTGCTTCATTGGCCGGATTAAATTTGGGCGAAGGCGGTAGCGATGGAATATTTCAGGGCGATAATATTATCGACTTATATAAATCGCGGTTGATGATTGAAGAAGCGCTGTTAACCCCGGTAAACATCAACGGTAAGAACGAAACGTTGATCGAAAGATTTATCGGCTTTAATCATCTCCGACCCGGATGGAAGAAGAAGGATAAGATCGATACAATAAATTTTGTTGGCAATCCTGCTTCGTTTAACCGCATACAGGATAGCATCATGTCAAAAATTGTGGAGTCGTTTGGTAAGAACGTTTTGGATGTCACCAGGCCCGATAAAAAATTAGCTTTGATCAGGGTTGAGGTAACGTCGAAAGACGAATTGTTTGCAAGGGAATTTACAAATACACTCGTCAGTACCGTAAACGATTACTATATAAAAACCACCACGAAAAAATACGCCCAAAATGTCCAGATATTGCAGCGGCAGGCGGATAGCATCAGGAGTGTTTTAAACTCGTCCATAACCGGCGTAGCTTCTGCAATTGAAGCCGATCCAAATGCGAACCCGGCCTTACTTTCGCTACGGGTGCCCTCGCAGAAAAAACAAGTGGATGTGCAGGCTAGTGCCGCAATGTATACCCAAATAGTACAAAATCTCGAATTAGCAAAAATTGGACTAATGCAGTCAACTCCATTGATACAAGTGATCGACCAACCTGTGTATCCGTTAGACAAAATCCATACAGGGATTTTAAAGGGCTTTGTGTTAGGATCTTTCATTTTCCTATTCCTGGCCGTTGTGCTACTGGTTTTAATCCGGCTTTATAAAATCAGTTTGTCTGTATCGTAATCCGCTTATTGATATCCGGGCAATCAAGACTACCATTCAATACTTAAAGGTTTTTTAGCATGATCAAACTGGTTAAATTTTTGTTCCGGCCCGGAGATCAAAGATCTAAAAACATCAAAATTCATACTTTTCTAAATTTTTTGTTCAGAGGATTGGGGATGATATGTGGTTTTTTGACGGTCTCGACGTCTTTAGCTTACATCGATAAAAGCGAATATGGGGTTTGGCTAACATTAACTTCAATCACCGTATGGCTTGCTTATATTGATGTTGGTCTGGGCAATGGAATGCGAAACAAAGTTGCGGAAGCAATAGGTAAAGGTGATGAAATGTTGGCGAAGGAATATGTAAGCACTACCTATTTGTTTTTTTCAATGCTGTTATTTTTTATTTTTATCCTTTTTGCGATCGGCAATTATTTTTTAAACTGGAACGTCATTCTCCGGACGACTATTCCGGCCAGCCAACTCCTGGTAATTACCTTCGTCGTCGTTCTCAGTTTTTGTCTACGGTTGATTTTGAGCCTCGTAACAACAGTTGCCATTGCCCTTCAGAAGGTCTATTTTGATTCGTTAATCAATTTTCTGATCAGTTTTATTACGTTAGTTGGGATATATGCGTTAACAAAGATAAATAATCATTCGTTTCAACTTTTCTGTATAACGTTAGCTGTTATTCCGGTCGTCATATTGCTTGTATTCAATTATATTTTGTTTAAGTATTCCAGTTTTGCTTTTTTAAGGCCCCAGTTTAAATCTTTTAATAAGCAACATGTCAAAGGCCTATTGAATGTCGGCATCCAGTTCTTTTTTATCCAATTGGTAGGTATAATTATATTTTCTACCGACAATATATTAATAACTCAACTGTTTTCGGCGGCTGCGGTAACTACTTTTAATGTTGCTTATAAATATTTTAGTATTACAACAATGGTGTTTTCAATTGTATTGCTGCCCTATTGGTCTGCATTTACCAACACATATATTCAAAATGATATAGCCTGGATAAAAAATGCTTTCAAAAAGTTACTGCTTTTTTGGGTGCTCCAGGTGTTGGCTACAATTATTTTAATTATGGCTTCAAGCTTTGTATTTCACCTTTGGGTAGGCGACAAGGTGATTGTGCCTTTTTCGTTATCTGTCTCTTTAGCGCTTTATTGCATTATATTCAATTGGAATAATATTTTTGCATACTTTATTAATGGAATAAGTAAGATAAGGTTACAACTATACAGCTCTGTTTTTGTCGGTGTCGCAAATATTCCGTTGAGTTATTTGTTAGCGAAACACACCGATCTGGGCGTATCGGCTATCGTAATAGCTAATGCCATCTGTTTATTGGTTGGTTCAGTTTGGGCGCCAATTCAATGTTATAAAATAATACATAACAAGGCATCCGGCATCTGGAATAAGTAAGATAAAACAAAAAAACAAACTTCTTTTCAAAAATGGACGTTTGCAAAGTAAATAAGCGGTAAGCGCAAGAAATTGCTCAACGTTGCAATTGAAATATAATATGAAAATAGTATATGACCATCAAATTTATATTTGGCAGGAATATGGAGGCATCTCAAGATACTTTTACGAACTCTCCAAAGCGTTGCTAAAAGATCCAACCCTGGATGTCAAAAACACCGTGCGCCTGTCGAATAATGAATACACTTCGGATCGGTTATACAATACGCATAGTTTTTTTACCAATCAATCTTTCCCTGGAAAATTCCGGATTTTAAGGATCGTCAACGAGTGGTCTTCGAAAAAGGAATTAAACAAAGGATTTGACATATTTCATCCTACTTATTACGATACTTATTTCTTCAGCACCATCAAGAATAAACCATTTGTGATAACGTTTTATGACTTGATACATGAAAGGTTTAGCAATAAGTTCAAAAACCTTGGGGTAGATAAAGACTTATTTACCAGGAGAAAACTTTTGTTGGAGAAAGCGACCAGGGTAATAGCTATTTCACAAAGTACGAAAAATGACATTGTTGACATATACAAAATACCTGAAGCTAAAATAGACGTGGTTTACCTTGCCAACTCAATTGACAGCAAAGACAGTAGTACAGCCATACCTTATAAAAATTACATATTGTACGTTGGACGGCGTAATGCCTATAAAAATTTTACACCCTTTATAAAAGCAATTACCCCATTGCTGATAAAAGAAAAGGACCTAAAAGTAGTATGTGCGGGAGGCGGTAGGTTCGATTCAACAGAACAGAATCTTTTTACCGAGCTGAAAATATCAGATCAAATGATCCAGACCGGAATAAACGATCAGCTATTAGCTGCCTTATATAAAAGTGCGTTGTTTTTTGTGTTTCCGAGCAACTATGAGGGATTTGGCATACCGGTTCTGGAGGCGTTTAGTTGTTCATGCCCGGCCTTAATCAGCGACGTCAGTTCATTACCCGAGGTGGGAGGGAATGCCGCCTTATATTTCGATCCCAATGATAAAAGTGATATCCTCGACAAGGTCAGCATTTTATTATATGATTCTGATTTAAGAAAAAAACTGGCTATTGCAGGGCTGGAACGGGAAAAACTATTTTCATGGTCACAAACAGCTATCCGTCATAAAGAAATTTATAACCTTAGTTTATGAAAGTTGCAATAATTACCGGTGTAACCGGGCAAGATGGTGCTTATTTATCAAAATTGTTGATTGAAAAGGGGTACCAGGTTATCGGGTTGACCCGTAACAATCACAACGGGCCGATAAAAAGTTTGCAGTACTTGAAAATAGCTGATAAGGTGATAATTGAAGAATGTGACTTGCTTGACATCATTTCAATAATCAAGATTTTACACAAATACCGTCCGGATGAAATATACAACCTGGCCGCCCAAAGTTCGGTAGGTTTATCATTTAAACAACCCATCGGTACATTAAATTTCAATATTACTTCCGTGCTGAACTTATTGGAAGCGATACGGATCACAAACCATCAAATAAAATTCTACCAGGCTTGCAGCAGTGAAATGTATGGGGTAGTTACAGATCTCCCCATAAATATAAACACGCCCATGCACCCGCTGAGCCCCTACGCTGTTTCAAAGGCAACTACTTATTGGACCGTCAGAAACTACAGGGAATCTTATAATTTATACTCGTGCAGTGGTATTTTATTTAATCATGAATCTCATTTAAGGAAGGAATCGTTTTTTGTAAAAAAGGTTATTGTTGAGGCCTTCAATATGAAAAATGATAAAAACAAAATGCTTCATTTAGGCAATTTAAATGTAAAAAGGGACTTTGGCTATTCGCCCAAGTACGTGGAGGCCATGTGGCTCATATTACAACAAAAAGTTCCTGACGATTTCATCATATGTTCGGGAACGAGCGTCCTGTTAAAGGATATTGTATATTATGTTCTGGATAAGGTTGAGATCGATCGTACCCGCCTTGTTATTGAGAAAGATCTGTATCGTCCAACGGATATCGAAGATATCTATGGTGATAGCAGCCGGGCGAAAAAGATATTAGGATGGAGTTATGATTATGATTTTTACCAGGTGCTGGATTTATTAATAGCGGAAGAAGATACATTAAGGCGCATGACGAACTACGATCATTAACGGTAGGTTTGCTGTTGTACGGTATGTCTATTAAATAATCGGGCAAGAAATCACGGTGAAAATAGTTTAATAATAAATGATTGAGCGTATAGGATGACTAATTGTAAAATATGTGGCAGTGAAAGTACGCCATGTTTTAATGCATTGATTTTAAATAAATACGATACGGTGTATTACAAATGCACCCATTGCGGATTTATTCAAACTGACGCGCCGTATTGGCTGCAGGAAGCTTACGGGAGCGCTATTACGAAACAGGATATAGGATTAATCAATCGGAATCTTGTTACGTTTCCGATCCTTTCATTATTGATCAATTACTTTTTTGACAAGGCGCGTAAATTTATAGACTATGGCGGCGGATATGGAATGCTGACAAGAATTATGAGGGATAAAGGGTATGACTACTATAGGTTTGATACCTATTGCGAAAATATTTTCGCAAAAAACTTTGACGCAGAGAATCCCGGAACTTCCCCTGATTATGAACTTTTAACTGCTTTTGAAGTATTTGAGCATTTGGAGGATCCTTCAGGAGAATTGGAAAAAATGCTGAATTGGAGTTCCAATATTTTTTTCTCGACGGAAATACAGCCCGCTAACGTAAATTCACCCGCTGACTGGTGGTACGTTATGCCCGAAACAGGGCAGCACATCGCTTTATATACAATTAAAGCGTTGCAAGTGTTAGGGAAAAAACATGGCTTTAATTTTTATACCAACGGGACCAATTTGCACTTGTTTACGAGGAAGAAGATCAATAGCTGGTTATTCAAGCTGATAATGAAGTATCGCGCCGCTAAAGTGTTAAATTTATTTACCCCAGGTAATGGCTCTTATTTGATGAAAGATTTTGCTTTGATAAAATCACAGTAAAAAGGAACTCCGGTCTTCTTTCAGACGTCTAAGTTTTGTCTGAATTTATGATCTTTAAAATATGAAAGAGAACGCTGGTTCAAGTACTCCGCTAATTAGCATTATTATTGTTGTTTACAATGCTGTTGAACTTTTAGAAGAAACTATCAGCAGTGTAATAAAACAAACCTATAAAAACATTGAATTAATCATCATCGACGGCGGTTCAACAGATGGCACGGCGGAATTATTAGAAAAATACCGGGACCACATACGCTTTTGGAAAAGCGAGCCGGATGAAGGCATTTACGATGCCATGAACAAGGGTGTTAAAGTGGCCCACGGCGATTGGATCTATTTTTTGGGAGCGGGAGATATATTACTTAATGTACTGCACCACGTTGCTAAGCGGTTAATAGATCCTGCCGTCATCTACTATGGAAATGTTTACTTGTTAAATGCTCATTCTATTTACGACGGGAAATTCTCCGCTTATAAACTGGCAGTGAAAAACATCTCTCATCAGGCCATTTTTTATCCGGCCGGGGCTTTAAATAAATATAAATTTGAATTAAAGTATAAAACGCTGGCCGATCATTATTTGAACATGCAGTGCTTTGGCGATAAAACATTTAAATTTACCTACATACCTGTTTTAGTATGTATTTATGAAGGTGAAGGCTTTTCTGCCACAAATCATATAGACGAAGCGTTTTTCAGGGATAAAATTAAAATTGTTAAAGCTAATTTTCCTTTTACGGTTTTTTGTTATGCGTACCTTCGCAGGTCGGTGGCCAAAATTATGAAATTAACTAAAGGCGGTTAAATGGATTGGTTTAAGTTTGGATTATTGTTACAGGATAACATTCCTTTGTACACGGTGATTTTGACGCTGTCCATCCTGATCTATGTCTTTTTGTTCAGGAAGATATACTTGTCAATTCTTGATCCACTAATTTTCTCCCTGATTTTTTCGGTGTTTGGATTTTCTGTCGTATGGTTTCTATACTTCACAAATAGTATTGAACTGCGGTACCTTTTGAGCTATATATTCACTCAAACAGCATTTTGGTTAGGTTTGTTTACATTCAAAGCATTAAACACAAAAGGGATATTTGCTAAGGATAAAACCGTCATCCTTGAAAAGGAAGAGATGTTCGTTCTGATTTTTTTTTGGGTCACTTCGGGCCTTTATATTTTCCTGCAGCTTTTGAGCTACATCGTTATTGGCGTGCCAATATTATTAGGAACCCACGTCGATATTTATAGCAATAGCGGCGGTTGGGGAATAATAGGCAAGATCATTGACATTGATAAGCCGGTATCGATTTTTCTGCTATTCTACTTTTTACTTAAACCAGCTACTTCCATTTACATTTATTTGTACCGGTATTTTTTCATTTTCTTACTAGTTGTCTTTTTTGCTTTGTCGGATAGCAAGGGAGACTTTATGTCGGTCGGACTAATATTTTTCTGCTTCCTGCTGCTGAATGCGTCGAAATATAAAACCTACTTTAACAATTTTCGAAAAACAGAGCGAGTCATTATTTTAAGCGGTATCTTTTTTGCCTATCTAACAATTTTTATTCAGGCAGTGGTGTCGGGCGGCGACACCAATTATTTCTATATATTTATGTTTAGATTAATTGCCTCGGGAGACATCTATTTTTTCTCTTATGTCAACGGCCTTATTGAGCACGTGAGTGGGGAAAAACCATTTCTTGCGATGTTTGGCGAGGTGTTTAGTACACTCCGGATAGTCCCCCGCGACCAGCAGCCAAAGGTTTTGGGGTACCAGTTTTACCAGATGTTTTTCGATTCTGATACGGTTGCGGGCCCAAATTCCCGGCACAATGTGTTTGGATATGTATACTTTGGTTTTTATGGGAGCATAGTTTTTTCTTACCTGATCGGCTTACTTTTGAGCGTGGTACGTAACAAGCTGTTTTATGTTCTAAAAAAAAATATTGTGGGCCAGGTTGTATTCCTGTTGTTGTATCTGAACCTTGTTTCATTGGAGACGGATCCACCGATGGCTTTTTCTGCCGTGGAAAGCATATTGACAATTTTTCCTTTTATATTGGGCATCACATTTTTGATCCACATGTCAATGGCGGGAGTTACTAATCGAAAGGCTGCATTGAGTTAAATGGATAAAGTTTGTGTAATCATTCGCGTATATAACCGCATCGAAGACCTAAAATATTGTGTCGAAATAATCCGGAACACATGGAAAGCCTATAATTACCATGTAATTCTATCGTGTAACGGCAGCGACGACGGTTATATTATTGACGATGGTACCGTGGGTAAAGCAGACTTATTAGTTGAGATAAAGAACAACGTGGGTCATTTTTCGGGTAACTCACAACTGTTATTAGCGGCACTACCCCATATTCCGGATAGTTGTGACTATACAGTTATTTTGGAAGCCGATACCTGGCTGTACGGTGACGAGCTAATCGTTGCGTACATTAATAAGTTAAAACAACAGAATGCTGTATGGGCCAGCGCCCAATTTTTTCGGTACGTTAGAAACCTGGCGACAGATTTTGCAATTATTGAAACCGCATGGCTTAAAACCCATCCTGAGGTTTTCGAATTTGACAAAACGCCCGAGTATTATGTAGGCAATTATTTGTCGAGGCTCGATTTTAAATTTATTTATATTACTGAAAATATGCCCATCAACCTGCCAAAATATTTTCGGAGGTTTCCAGGCGCGTCAAACGGAAGGTTTTTTACTTTTCAAAAAAGCAAAATGGTAACTCATCATGTCGAAAATTTACGCGGGGGGATGGAGGAAAAAAAATTTTATTTTAATATGGTTGCCGGCCAGGACTATTTTAACATCAGCGGACACCCTTCTTATAATTGGGAACGCTTAAAGCTGGGTTTTTTTGTCGCCCTTTCTATATTGATACCTTACAAAGGCTGGTTTTTCAAAACCAAGAAAGATTGATTACAGGTTAACCAATGTCAAAATTTAACGCTGCTAAAATAGAGAAATTAAAAAAAATAGATCGGACCTTTAAGTCGCTATACCTTTTTCCAAAAAACAGAAAAACTTATCAACCGGTAAATAAAGCTGATGTACGCGAGATTTTACTTATGGGTATTTGGTTAATTGGCGATACGATTATGCATTTACCCGTCATTAATGTCATAAAAAAGAACTATCCAAATAGCAGGATCACGGTTGTTTGTGAAAAGCAGTCGGAAATAATATTAAAAAGCCAAAACCTTGTTGACCGTTTTATTATTATTAAATGTCCCTGGGTTGCTCCTGTAAATTATTCTTTAAAAAACTTAACCAAGTTTTTTTTTAGTGCCCGGATTGCAAATGGGGTCAAATACGACCTGGCATTTGAATTCAGAGGGGATTGGAGGAGTATATTTTACATGAACTTCATCAACGCCGAAAGAAAAATAAGTTATGATTATTCGGGCGGCGAGTATATGCTGACTGATGCGATCGTGCCTGATACGGGCATTGAGAATTTGACGGCCGAATCATTGCATCTCTTAAAACAGTTTGGATGCACTTATGATGAAACGGAAACCGTGCCCCGATTAAATTTATCCATGCACGAGAACGAATTTGTGGCTGAGTTTAAAGCCGAACGACGGTTAGATGGCAAATTTTTGATCGGGATTCACCCGGGTTCTACCCAGGTAGTTAAACGCTGGGACGAGAATAAATATTCAGAGTTGATCCTCAAATTATCCAAAACATACCATAATTGTGTTTTTTTATTATACGAAGGGCCAAATGAAAGAAGTACCGTTGAGGCAATTGAACAAGTGCTGGAGCAAAATAACATTGAATACATAGTAATCAATAAAACACTCAGGGAATATGTTTTACTGGTTAGCCTTTGTCAAATAATGATTTGTAATGACAGTGGCGCGGCGCATATCGCGGGCGCCTACAATATTCCGGTAATTGTGATATTTGGCAGCAGG
>Ga0302303_10001054_pt1 | contig 18905 bp, 23 predicted proteins | sample III_Palsa_E2_1_FD_194542 | JGI IMG/M metagenome (GOLD analysis project Ga0302303, IMG submission 194542) | Peat permafrost microbial communities from Stordalen Mire near Abisko, Sweden - III_Palsa_E2_1 | ecosystem: Environmental > Terrestrial > Soil > Palsa > Peat permafrost | place: Sweden...
AACGGTTTTTTTGTTGGCTGAGACAGTTTTGTAACTTAACGTATTCACTTGCTTTAAATTAAATTAATTAAACGTTTATTATACCCCGCATTTTCGGGACTGCAAAGATAGGTGTTTTTGTGTTATTAACAAATAGATTTTGAGTTTTTTATGAATGGTCGGTTTGTGTTGATTGGGAGAGTGGTTAATTGGGGTGATTGGGCTGGTTGGCGCAGTGGTTTTTATGGGTGACGAATTGTCTGAACCTTGATTTGCTTGATTTTAGGATGGCTTGATTTATTTGAACTAAATGGCGCTTAATCATGGTAATCTTTTTATGCCGTTGTTGGTGTTCCCGCCCTTGTTGGTGTTGTCACCAACAAATCCTAATCCCCTCATAAACAAAATCACTATCTTAGTACAGGAACCCCGCCCTTGTTGGTGTTGTCACCAACAAATCCTAATCCCCTCATAAACAAAATCACTATCTTAGTACAGGAACCCCGCCCTTGTTGGTGTTGTCACCAACAAATCTTAATCCCCCCATAAACAAAATCACTATCTTAGTACAGGAACCCCGCCTTTGTTGGTGTTGTCACCAACAAACCCTAATCCCCTCGTAAACAAAATCACTATCTTAGTACATGCCTGATATAAACTTCGACAATCACCCGCAATTTTTCACTGCGACTATATTACAATGGAAACCGCTACTAAGGGATGACCGTTATAAAGATATTATCATAAGCAGTCTGCTGCATTTAAAAAAAGCTGGAAGCATAAAGGTATATGCCTTTGTAATAATGCCTAATCACATACATTTAATATGGCAAATACAGGACGGGCATAAAAATGTGCAATTACGCCTGCTAAAATTTACAGCACAACAATTTAAATTCAGACTGATAGATACAGATGATACATTTTTGAAAGCATTTGAGGTAAACGCTAAAGATAGACAATACCAATTTTGGGAAAGAAATGCGCTAAGCGTTGATTTGTGGACACCAGCCGTCTTTATGCAGAAATTAGATTACATACATAATAATCCGCTCCAGGAAAAATGGCACTTGGCTGAATTAGCCGAAGACTATAAGTATTCATCAGCAAAGTTTTATCATACAGGATATGATGAATTTGATCTGTTAGATCATTATAATGGTTAAGGTGGGTTTGTTGGTGACAACACCAACAAAGGCGGAAAAGGGCATAGAATTTAATATTCGCTAACAATGAAAACCCTACCATATTTATATTTATATCTTTTTATGGAATCAATCAGCTTTGGTGGAAGCATTATTTTACATTTTTTATTTTTTTTGGATATTTGAATTTCTGCCATAAACTGATTAGCGCCGGTTGTATCTTTTAAATCACCCGGTGTTTTTGCATTGAGATATACAATTAAAGAATCGCCGGACAACGAATCTGCCCTGTTATTAGAGACACACAAATAAGCATCGGCCCATGGAATGGTATCATTGAGGGTATTTGTATGTTCACAGAGATATACTGCCCTTATTGACGGGCCCATAATAGTATCTATCACATGCGCCTCTTTCATACTATCCGTATTTAAATAAACCAATTCTGGTTTTGGAGCATGAGGGATAGCGTTATAAACAATCATCACGGAAATGCTAATGCCAGTAACTACTACTAAGGTTAATATTATCCAATACTTTTTCATTGCAACAGGTTATATCATTAATACAAATTAATAATGAAAGTAACCCTGCATAAACATTCTCCTTTTACATTCTCCCGTACTTTATTACTTTTACGGCATCCATATCATAAACTAACACGTATCTTATATATGATCATTATTAAAAACTACGGCGAATTTGAGTCTTATTTAGGTAAAGAGCTCGGTACATCAGGCTGGCATACCGTTACCCAGGAACAAATAAACCAATTTGCCGAATCTACTATTGACCATCAATGGATACATACCGACCCTGAAAGAGCCAAAACCGAAAGTCCGTTTGGAGCCACCATTGCACATGGCTATTTAATGGTGTCGCTGTTGCCGTATTTCTGGCATCAGATAGCTGATGTACAAAACCTTAAAATGCAGATCAATTATGGCATTGATAACCTGAAATTTTCACAACCTGTAATAGTTGACAGTCAGGTACGCCTTAAAGCAAAATTGGCAGCCATTATTAATTTAAGGGGTGTAACAAAAGCTACCATCGGCGTTGAAATGGAGATCGACGGTCAGAAAAAACCTGCTTACGTAGGCGAGGTTATTTTTCTATATCACTTTTTAGATTAATAAACCTTCTCCCACCTCTTGCGCAGCAGATGGCGCAGTGTTCGGAAGATTAAAAAGGGTCATACTGAGGTACTCGAAGTATAAGCGTAAAGGCCTTTGCCCGCACACTTCGAGTGCCTCAGTGTGACAACCACTACACATAATATTTAAGTACAGTTATTAGCGAAATCAGGGTGAGTTAATCCCGGCTTATCAATTTTTACTTTCCTATCTGGATTCGGTACATTTGCCTGATGTCAAACCCTTTAATTTCCTTTCTGAAGTTATTCCGCGATATTCCTGCTGCCGACGAAGCTTTAATAGCTCAGGCAATAGAATACCGTACGTATAAAGAGGGCGACTATCTTTTTCAATCCGGAAAAATTTGCCGGGAGATGTTTTTCATCTGTAAAGGCATTCTCCGCATTGTTATTATTAATGAAAGCGGCAACGAGGTTACCCATTTCTTTTTAAAGGAAAGCCAGTTTTGCAGCATCTTAAACAGCTTCAATAATGGCGTTGTTGCCAATGAAAGTATACAAGCCGCTTGCGATGCAGAAATATTAGCCATCGGCAGGCGAGCGTTGGATACGCTTTATGAACAGATCTCCTATTTAAAACCGCTCATTACCCAAATAACTCACCAGGCATTGTTGGATAAAATAGCCATCCGAACCGCTTACCTTGGTCAGGATTCAACCACGCGTTATAAAATGTTCATGATGCGCCAGCCCGAAATAGCCTTACGTATACCACTAAGTGATATTGCCAGTTACCTGGGTATTACGCCGCAATCGCTCAGCCGCATCCGGAAAAACATCCGTTAAATCGCTTTTTACCATTTGTTAAGTGTGCCGTCGAAACAGTTACGGAAATTTGTCCTATCAAAATCAAATAGCCATGGACAATTTAACAAAACAACAAACCGGTTTTTTAGAGGGCAAAAAAGTAGTGGTTTTAGGTGGCAGTTCAGGCATAGGGCTTGCAACCGCAAAAGCCGCCGCTGCCGAGAGTGCTAACCTAATTATCATATCAAGCAACCAGCAACGAATTAATAATGCACTAAAGGAGTTGCCCGCAGATAGCCAGGGTTTTGCAGTCGACCTCACCAGCGAGCAACAGGTAAAGGATATTTTCGAAAAACTTGGCGCAATAGATCACCTGGTATATACTGCTGGCGAATCGCTGCAATTAATGAACATTGCAGATGCAGCAATAGCTGATGCCAAAAAGTTTTTCGACCTGCGTTACTGGGGTGCTTTTACTGCTGTAAAATATGCTTCGCCGCATATTAATGTCGGCGGGTCGATAACTTTAACCGGCGGCGTTGCCAGCATCAGGCCGGGTAAAGGATGGTCAGTCGCTGCAAGTATTTGTGCGGCCATGGAAGGCTTTACAAGGGCTATGGCTGTTGAACTTGCGCCGATACGGGTAAATATAGTATCGCCGGGTGTGGTAAGAACTAATTTATGGAGCGATATGGCAGATGCAGACCGAGAAAGTTTTTATACCGGCATTGGCAACAGCCTCCCCGTACAACGTGTTGGCGAAGCAGCTGATATAGCACAAACCTATTTGTATTTAATACGCCAGCAATTCGGCACAGGGCAAATGGTTGTTGTTGATGGCGGGCATGTATTAGTATAGATCAAAATAAAAACTAAACATTTGCCAGAAAATCGCCTCTTACACACCCGCCTGAGTTTGTAAGAGGTAATTTTTTTGATTAATATTACCAGTAACTTTATATGTAGAATTACAACATTTAAAAAATGACCTATACCTGCAATTCCTGGTTTAAGCACCTACTTTTATTGATCGGCATATTAGTTATAAACAACATAAGCTATGCCCAATCATCTATCCCGTTTACAACAAATTCGCAGGGCCATATAATTATAAAAGCCAGTATCAATGGTGTTGAGGGCAATTTTATATTTGATACCGGGGCCGGACTAACTTTAATTACCAAAACATTTTCCGAGAAAATAAAAGGGTTAATTAAGCAGGACGATGATTATACCTCGTTCCGCGCCACAGGCGAAAAAATGACGATCGACCTCTATAAAGCAAACTCTTTATCATTAGGCAGCTATGTGGAGCAAAACCCTGAATTAACCATTATCGATGTTAATTTTGGTGAAATAGATGGCTTAGTATCACTAATGAGTTTTAAGAACCAGGCATTTACTATCGATTATCAAAAAAAGTTAATTGTATTTGAAACGGCTAAATCGCTTACCGCAATTAAGAAACACGGCCAAACAGTGCCTTTACAACTGGAGGTATCCAGAGATAAAACCCTTGATATTTTTGCATACTTTAAAGTAAATAACAAGCTAACGTTACAGTTTTGCCTTGATAGCGGAGCAGGAGGCAATATTTTTCGCATCAATTCAAAATACATTCCTGCTCTTGGTGTAGACACAATAAATGTCATTAAAACTTTTCATCCGAGTGAATTTAATCCTAATATAAAAACCACTATTTATACAGCTAATGTGCAATCACTCGCTGTTAAGGATTTCCCCTCTATTAATTGCCAAAATATTAAAGCCTCATTTATTGATGGGTTGATATATGATGGCATTATGTCAATACACTGGATCGGGAAGAAAATAACGTTTGATTTAAAAAAGGCAGAAATGATCGTTATATAATTCTCCCACTCTCTTTCCTCGCAGCGAAGAGAGGGTCAACAAGCGTCTTAGCGAAGTCGGGGTGAGCCGACTATACGTGAGTTAGCAAAAATCTTTACAATCCCTCAACAACCGCTTGCCTACATTTGTGTTTTATAATAACTATGAACACAAACAAGATCCGCCTCAGCGTACTCGATCAATCGCCTATACGCAAAGGCCTTACTGCTGAACAGGCCATACAAGAAACCATACAATTAGCAAAATATACCGACGAATTAGGCTATACCCGTTTTTGGGTATCTGAACATCATAACACAGGCAGCCTGGCAGGTTCAACACCCGAAGTATTATTGGCCTATTTAGGTAGTCAGACAAAAAATATCCGCATTGGCTCGGGTGGCATAATGATGCCTAACCACAGTACACTAAAAGTTGCCGAAAATTTCCGGATGCTGGAAGCTCTATTTCCCGGTCGTGTTGATTTGGGGATGGGCCGCGCACCCGGTACCGACAGACTTACCGCTTCAGTATTAAACCCATCAAACCAATTCAATCAGCAGGATTTCATCAACCAACTGTTTGATTTGAACAGTTATTTCCATGACACCGGCGAGCCCGGCACCGCGCAAGCCAAAGTGAGAGCCATACCACAGGTACAAACCGTGCCTGCTATGTGGCTGCTTAGTTCAAGTGGCGAAAGCGGTTTATTTGCAGCGCATTTCGGCATGGGTTTGTCCTTTGCACACTTTATAAACCCTATTGGTGGCCCTGAGGCAGTTGCGGCCTATCGCGAGCGCTTTAAGCCATCAACCGAAATGCTGCAAGAGCAGGCAAACGTGGCAGCCTTTATTTTTTGCTCTGAAGATGAAGAAAAGATAAGGCAGCACCAGGCTCTGATGGATTACCGTTTTAATCAGTTTGAAAAAGGCGGCGGCCTAACCCCTGTAAATTATGACGACATTAAGAACGTAACCTACACTTTAGCTGAACAGGATAGGATAAAGTACAATCGCCAAAGGCTGATCACAGGTACTCCCGGCGAAATAAAATTAAAACTAACCTGGCTTGCCGAGGATTATAAGGTTGATGAAATTATTGCCGTAACCATAGCTCAGGATTTTGATGATAGATTAGAATCGTACAGGCTTTTGGCAGAACAATTTCAGATCAAATAAGCTTATCCCTATCACATAAAACCGCTTTAATATTGGGGGCAGTTTTGTTTTATAAGGGTCATATTAGTTCATCGAAATACAATATCTGATTCAAAAATCACGTTTAATTAAAAGCTAAGCCGATATAAAATACATATTAAATTTCTGCTTGCAAAATCATTTTGTGGTTTTAATCGTATCTTTGCTAAAGTAATACAAATCATTTTCCATCAATACCCAATTACGTGTACATATTAATCTTCTTTTTAGCTCACTGGTTCCTCTCTTTATTTTTCCAAACATTTTTTCTTCACAGATACGTATCGCATAAAATGTTTTCGACTAACAAGTTTAACGAACGTGTTTTTTATCTTCTCACGTTTGTTTTTCAGGGATCATCATTTTTAAACCCACGTGCTTATGCAATTATGCACCGCGAACATCATGCTTTCAGCGATACCGAAAAAGACCCTCATTCGCCACACTTTTTTAAAGATGTGTTCCAGATGATGATGTACACGGCAACAAGCTACAAAGCTTACGAAAAACGCATTAAAGAACCTGATGCGCAATTTGGTGGCCATTACCCCGAATGGCGTTTTATTGATACTGTAGGATCAAGCCTTGCTACCCGCATTGGTTTTGGCGTATTATATGTTAGCTTTTACCTGGTATTTGCTACACATTGGTGGATGTTTTTATTATTGCCGATCCATTTTTTAATGGGGCCTATACAGGGCGCTATTGTAAACTGGTGCGGCCACAAATACGGTTATTCTAATTTTGATAATAAGGATAAATCAAAAAACACCACCCCTTTTGACTTTTTATTGTTAGGCGAACTGTTTCAAAACAATCACCACAAACGCCCGAATAATGCAAATTTTGGCGCACGCTGGTTCGAGGTTGATCCGGTTTACCCGATAATGAAATTGATGCATTGGGTAAGGCTTATAAAACTAAAGCCGGCTACTCTAACCAGGTAAGAGCTTTCTAATTATAGCTTTTGACTTTCTACTTTTAACTTTTGACTTTTAAAGATGAGTGTTTCTAAATTAGCAAAAAACCTCCGCGGCTCCGAGATCATCAAAATAGCCGGAGAAATAAATGAATTAAAAAGACAGGGGCAAAATATTGCCAACCTAACCATTGGTGATTTTGATTCTAACATCTACCCTATCCCTACCGAACTGAAAGAAGGCATCATTGATGCCTATAATCATAACCAAACAAATTATCCGCCTGCGGATGGCATGCTTAGTCTGCGTGAAAGTGTATCAGCATTTTTAAAAAGCAGGTATGAGCTGGATTATAAGCCAACACAAATACTGATCTCCGGTGGTTCAAGGCCATTGATCTACTCAACTTTTCTGGCAGTGGTTGATCCGGGCGATACTGTTATCTTTCCTACACCGTCATGGAACAATAACCACTACAGCGACCTGACTGGCGCCAAAGCGGTTATGATCGAAACGCGTGCCGAAAACAACTTTATGCCTACGGCAGATGAGATTCGGCCGCATATTAAAGGCGCTACTTTACTGGCGCTATGTTCGCCGTTAAATCCAACGGGTACCATGTTCAACAAAAAGGACCTGGAAGAGATCTGTGACCTGGTAATAGCCGAAAATAAGACCCGTGCAGCAGGTGAAAAACCTCTGTATCTACTATATGATCAGATCTACTCACAATTAACCTTCGGCGTGCATAAGCATTACGACCCGGTTAGTCTGCGTCCTGAATTGAAAGACTACACCATATTTATCGACGGTTCATCAAAATGCTTTGCAGCAACCGGTGTACGTGTAGGCTGGGGCTTTGGCCCTGCCCATGTAATAGATAACATGAAAGCAATTGTTGGCCACATGGGTGCCTGGGCCCCGAAACCGGAGCAGGTAGCTATGGCTAAGTTCCTGACTAATGACACTTTTGTTAATGGTTATTTAACTAAACTAAAGACCAACATACAAGCCAGCTTAACCACCCTGCACGAAGGTTTTCAGCAATTAAAGGCTGAAGGCTTCAGCGTTGATTCTATTGAACCAATGGGTGCCATATATTTAACCATTAAGGTTGATTACGCTGGTAAAACTACGCCTGATGGTACAGTTTTGAATAATTCAGCTGATATTAACTTCTACCTTATAAAAGAAGCTAAAGTAGCATTGGTACCATTCTCCGCCTTCGGAACAGATGATGATGTTAACTGGTTCCGTGCATCAGTAGGCGCAATTACCTTACAGGAAATTGAGCAAATGATTCCGAGGATTAAGGAAGCGCTGAGTAAACTGAAATAATTTATTTCTGTGTCATTGCGAGCGATAGCGCGGCAACCTCGTCGCATTTATATACAAGTGACGAGGTTGCCGCGCTATCGCTCGCAATGATATAGTCTAATAAATTCCGTTATGCTGAACTTGTTTCAGCACCTCACTTAGCGGACTTACCTAAGCATACTTCTTGTATTATGGGGTGCCGAAATAAATTCGGTATTACGCTTGGTAATCCTACGCAGCTTTCATAATATACTTCACCAAACTCCTTTTAGCCACCGGCAGCAAGGTTTGCTCCAGCGGGAAGTTAATATCACTTTGTACATAATAAACTGCCGGGTTGGGCAAATGCCTGCGTTGGCTGATTAGGTTCAACTTTATGGATTCAGGTGTGTTGGTAATGCTTTGCTGGTAAGTATCAATAAACTGAATATTTATACCGCGATATTCATCATTCTTGTTTTCAAAAATACTTAGCTGGTATTCATAGATCCAGTTAGTTTTATCGTTGCCATTACGGAGCGAGAAATAACCATGATAAGGCATTAGCGGCACCAGTCCGATAGGATCAATGTTTAACCTGCTTTCTACAAAATCATATATCTCTTTGCCTATTTGTATGGCAGGGTTCATTTTTACCATAGCATAAGTTATGATCCGCTCGATCTCCTGCATAGAGCTGTCGTCCTCAACTATCTTTTTGTAGGTAAGCTTTACAGCGTCAATATCGGCTTTGGTTAAACGCTGCGGGAAGGCTTGCTGCAATACTGCTTTATTTTGCTTAAAATCAAGCAGGTTATTGTAGTGAAACACCAGGTCGGTAAGGTTTGGGTAGAGTTTGCTTTTATCAAAATGGCGGTTTATCTCCTGCAAATAATCTAAAAGCACATATTTTTTATGCTCAAAATCAAGTGAACCCTCTATAAACCAATTTAAACCTAATGATTTCAATAGTGCAATCTCCTTTTAATGCTTAAATTAAATAAAAAAAAGCAATTTTGCAATATGCCTTATGGAACCCTATATCTGATCCCCGTACCCCTTGCCGAAAATGCGGTAGCAAAATCACTTACCCCTTACCTTGTTGATACCATCAATAGTATTAAGGAGTATATTGTGGAAAATGAAAAAACTGCCCGCAGGGTGTTGAAAGAAGCCGGTTTAAAAACCCCGCAAAGCGAACTGGTGATACATGATTACGGGAAATATAACCGTGATGATATTTCCGACTTTTTTAAAGGCTTGCAAACAGGCAACAATGTTGGCTTAATGAGCGAAGCGGGTTGCCCCGGCGTTGCCGATCCCGGTTCAGAGATTGTTGAGCGGGCGCATCGCATGGGCATTAAAGTGGTTCCATTGGTTGGCCCAAGCTCTATTTTGCTGGCGCTGATGGCTTCGGGCTTTAACGGACAAAGTTTTACCTTTCATGGTTATTTGCCTATTGATAAAATAGAGCGCAGTAAAAAAATAAAAGAACTGGAAGCATCAGCCATTAAAAATAACCAGACACAGATCTTTATTGAAACTCCATTCCGCAATAATCCCATTCTGGAGGAGATACTAAAATCAGCGAATCCAAAAACAAAGCTGTGTATTGCTTGTGATCTGACTTCGGAAACAGAACTTGTACAAACCAAAACCATAGCCGATTGGCAGAAAAAAGTACCCGAGCTGCATAAAAGGCCAACCATTTTCTTACTCTTCCGTTGATGGTAAATGGTGATTAGCGAGCAACACACCCAGGTATTAATAGTTGGCGCAGGTCCATCAGGATTAATGATGGCTGCCCAATTACTGCGGTATGGTGTACAGCCAATCATCATCGATAGTAAAGACGGGCCAACTACCCATTCAAAAGCATTAGCTGTACAGGCGCGCTCGATGGAGATATACCGGCAAATGGGTGTAGTTGATAAAGTAATTAACAACGGCAAACCCGCACAGGGCGTAGTTTTTAATCAAGCAGGCAAACAGCAGGCTTCGCTATCATTATATAATATTGGGAAAGGGTCAACTCTTTTTCCGTATATCCTGATGTATCCGCAAAGCAAGAATGAACGCCTGCTGCTTGACTATTTAACCCAAAACTGCTGCCCGGTATACTGGAACACTACCTTAATCAACTTACAGCAAAATGCTGATGGCGCAACAGCGCAATTAAAAAACAATGAAGACGAATACACCCTAACCTGCGATTGGGTTATCGGTGCTGATGGAGCGCATAGCGTAGTGCGCAAGCAAATTCAGATCCCTTTTAATGGCGATACCTATCCGCGCTATTTTTATTTGATTGATGCCAAACTGAATACATTTTCGCTAACTGAAGATTATTTAAACATGTATTTGGGCAAAGAAGGTTTTGCCGGATTTTTCCCGATGCCTGACCCGGATAATTATCGTATAATCGGTAACCTACCCGAAGAATTTGGAGAAAGAGAAGACATTCAGGTTGAAGAGATCCTTCCTTATCTATCATCAGTAACTAAAACTAATATCAGCATCGTTCAAAATAACTGGTTTACTACCTATAAGCTGCACCATCGCATGGCTGATAAATTCAGGGTGCAGCGATGTTTTTTAATTGGCGATGCGGCGCATATCCATTCCCCGGTTGGTGGGCAGGGAATGAATACCGGTTTGCAGGATGCGTATAACCTGGCATGGAAACTTGCCGGAGTAGTAAACGAACAAATAAAACCAACCATTTTAGACAGCTATGCAACTGAGCGCATGCCGGTTGCCAAAGAGTTATTAAATACTACCGACAGGCTTTTTAATATTATCATGTCGACCAATTGGTTTGCCCGCCTGTTTAAAAAATGGTTGCTGTTTAAAATTTTAAGTATAGCCTGGAAAAGTGAAAACATTAAAGAAATCTTTTTTAAACAGGTATCACAAATTGGCATTTCATATCGCGATAGCAACATCAACCTGCATTTAAGCAAAAGCACCAAAACAAAAGCTGGCGACAGGCTGCCTTACCTCAAATTGTTCGACGAAAAGCAACTCCTGGAAACCGACTTGCATGAGTGGTGTAGCAAGCCGGGCTTTACCCTTATTATTTTAGGCAAGTTTGATGAGTTGTTCCTGTTTACCCTCGCCAAATGGATCACTCAAAAGTATACCGGGGTGCTCAATTTCTTTTATCTACCCCCATCAGGCAAAAATCTGGATATTTTTGAAGCCTTTGAAGTAACCCCGCATCAGCAAAAAGCAATTATCGTAAGGCCGGATATGTATATAGGCTATATGAATGATGTGGTTGATATTGGAATGATGGATAGCTATTTGCAAAATGTAGCTTTGGTTCATGGTTGATGGTTCATAGTAAAAGAGCCAAATCTATGTGCGATTCCCGCCCTGGGGCGGATGTAGGGTGGGGTTTAGCGTACATACATACCCCTACCTCCTCCTTCCCCAAGGAAGGAATCGCACAATCCCTCATTTATATTTTATATTGGCTATGAACAATAAACTATCCATGTATCCGCTCCTGTTTGCCGTAGTTTTGTATCACAATGGCTTCATGCGCCAGGTATTCTTTCCAGCGTTTATCAACATCAATATCTTCGCAATACTTTTTAGCCAGGCGGATAAACATAGAATAATGCGTCGCCTCGCTAATCATCAACTCATGATAAAATTGGGCTAATTCGGCATCATTTATATTTTCAGACAATACTTTAAAACGTTCACAACTGCGCGCCTCTATCATTGCCGAAAAAAGCAAACGATCAACCAATTGCGCGGTACGGCCGCCGCCTTTTACTATAAATTTTTGTAGTTCCCGAACATAATTATCCTTACGCTCCGTTCCAAGTAAATAACCACGGTTAGTAATTATCTGATGCACAAGTTTAAAATGCTCCATTTCTTCCTGTGCTAAAGCGATCATTTCCTGCACCAGATCTGAAAGATTCGGATTTTGAACAATAAGTGTAATGGCGTTGCTCGCCGCCTTCTGCTCGCAAAAAGCATGGTCGGTTAAAAGTTCTTCAATATTGCTTTCAACAACGTTTTTAACCCAGGTAGGGTCGGTAGGTAACTGTAGTTTAAGAATTGTTTTTTCGCTCACAGCAACAAAGATAAAGCTTATTCATCAGCCTTGAAAGCGGGGTTATTGGTGGTGAGGCGTGCATAGTGGTGAATGGTTAAAATGCTGATTTGAATTTCCGTAACAGTGTAAAAGATAATATAATTGCGAAAAACAACTGATCGTATTTCTTTACCTTTTATAGTTGAATAATATTCACCCTTAAGTGGAAATCTTACTAATGAATCAACAAATGACTTTATTTTCTTTAACTCAAGGGTTGCATATTTTTAGAATCTTGACTAATATATTTATAAATACTTTGCAAATCCTGTATGGCCACATCCAGGTATAATACCCTTATTCCCATTTTTTTATTTCTTCATCCAGCTCTTCAGAAGTAAGGTATTCTCCTTTATCAAGTTGATCTAAAGCTTTTTCAATTTTAGCAGTTATAATAATTCTATCTATAAAATCATCGATTTTAACATCCTTAGGAAAGTCAATAAGCATTTCCATGATCTTCCCTTTATCCAAAACTAATGCTCCCATTTTATTTTGTTTAATTACAACTATTTCTTCCTCTTATAAAGTTACAATTTATACTTAAAATTATATGGTATCCGTTATTTTATCTTCCCGTACAAATTCTTGCTTTCAATAAACTCAAGCACTGAATCGGGTACAAAGTAGCGCACATCTTTTTTTTCGGCTAATGACTTGCGGATAAATGTAGCTGATAGTTCCATTTGTGGGGTCATGGTTATGGTTACCGATTTATGCGAGGCATACTCAGCATTTTCATAACCGGGGCGCGGGTAAACGTAGATGCGGTAGTCGCGCAGGATGAGTTTAAAATTTTTCCATTTAGGTAATGATACCAGGTTATCCGAACCCATAATTAATGCAAAATCATGTTCCGGATACTTCTCATTTAAATGTACAAGGGTATCAATGGTATATGAGGGCTGCGGTAGTTTTAGTTCCACATCACTTACCGCCAGATTTTTAGAATTATCGGTAGCCAGTTTAGCCATCTCGAGCCGGTCATAGGTATTGATCAGGTCGCCGTATTTTTTTAAAGGATTTTGGGGCGATACCACCAGCCATACTTTATCAAGATCGGTATAGTTGGCCATGTAATTGGCTATTATTAAATGGCCAATATGTATGGGATTAAAAGAGCCGAACAATAAACCTATTTTCATCAGTTGGCAGTTAACAGTTAATTATTTTCCGGCTCCAAATTTAGCCGGATTGTCAATCATATATTGAACAATTCGTCCTATCTCGTCAGATAACGAATATAACTTTTCGTAAACTTCTTTGGAAATATAATTGCATTCTTTTGAAAAGTTTAGCCATCCTTGTGTTTCACTATTTTCCATATCAACATCAGTTAATTTACTGATAAAATGATTAGGATATACACGCTTACGATAAGCCTCGATAGTACAGATATTTACTGAACGGGATGATCGCCGAATTTGATCTGTTAAAGAGTAAGTTTCTTCTTTGGGAAATGTTTTAGTAACTACAAATATTTCCATTGCAAGGGCGAAGATTTTTTATACAATAATAGATCTTTGTATGAACCCATATTAGATGTTTAAATTGCTAACTGCAAACAGAAAACTGCAAACAGAAAACTAACTATTCGCTATAAAATCCTTCACCAATTTTTCCGCATCTCCGCAGGCTGTAGTCAAATCATAATTCTTCAGGATCACATCAAATTTTGGAGCATAATTCAACTCCTTTTCGGCTTTGGCAAAGCGTTCTTTTAGCTTTTCGGCACTGTCTGTTCCACGGCCGGTTAAACGCTCTATCAGCACTTCTAATGATGGTGGCTGTACAAATATGGCTAATGCCTGATCTTCATATTTGCGCTTAAGGTGCAATCCGCCTTCTACATCAATATCAAATATCACGGTTTTGCCTTTGCTCCATATCCGCTCAATTTCGGTACGCAGCGTTCCGTAAAACGTACCCGAATATACCTCTTCAAACTCAACAAATTGTTTTTTGGCAATGCGGTGTAAAAAGTCTTCCTTGCTAATGAAATAATAGTCGCTCCCGTCTTTTTCATCGCCACGGGCAGGTCTTGTTGTTGCCGAAATAGAAAATTCCAGGTCATCCATTTTTGATAGCAGGTGATGAACAATAGTTGTTTTACCCGCTCCCGATGGCGCTGAAAATATAATTAGTTTACCTTCTTTCATTTAGTTCATTAGCTCATTGGTTCATTAGTTTATTGGTTTTGTTTAGTTTACCAGCTTTGCACCAATGAACTAATGAACCAATGAATTAATGAACTATAAAACATTCAATAATTGTTCTTTAATTTTCTCCAGTTCTTCCTTCATGCCTACTACCAGCTTTTGGATGGTGGCATCATTGGCTTTTGAACCAAGCGTATTTACTTCCCTGCCTATTTCCTGCGCAATGAATCCTAATTTTTTACCATTGGCATCGGCATTTTTAAGCGTTTCAATAAAATAATCACAATGCGCTTTCAGCCTTATTTTTTCTTCGGTAATATCCAGCTTATCAATATAGTAGATCAATTCCTGCTCAAAACGATTCTGATCTATGGCTTCGCGATTAACCGCCTCCAGCAAAAACTGGTTTAAACGCTCACGAATTACAGGCACGCGTTTAGGTTCTTCAACTTCAACAAGTTTCAGGTTTTCCAGTATAATATTTATGCGGTATTTCAGATCCTGCTCCAGCACATTACCTTCATCGGTTCTGAATTGCTGAAAAGCTGCTACGGCCTGGTTAAAGGTTTTTTCAACAATCTTCCACTCATCTTCTGATACGGTTTCCTCATCATATTTAACCACCTCGGGTAAGCCCAATGCCAGTTGCAGTAAGTTTGTTGTAGGTTCGCCCAAATCATTACTTACAGCTTTTAGCTGTTCGTAATAGTTTTTAAGCAGGTTGGTATCAATACCGGCGGCTCTTGAAACGCCGTTTTGCTGTTCGGTAGTAATGGAAAGATTAACCTTGCCGCGTTCAATCTGCTTATTGCAATCATTACGCAACTGGAACTCCTTGTCTGAAAATATTTTAGGCAAGCGTAAGGCAAGCTCAAGAAATTTGCTATTCAGGGATTTAATCTCAACGGTATATTTTGTATTGCCTGAGTCAAAAGTGGCAATTCCATACCCTGTCATGGACTTTATCATGCGCAAAGATAGTAATTTTGTGATTAGAGGCTAAAAATTGGAGATTAGTTAATTTTGGTAATAACTTGCATAAACAACCGTTGTACAAGGTAACTATTGACTACTCACTAAATCTTTTTTTGCTGATAGCTAATTCCCGAATGGATACGTATAAAAAATATATTATTGTCGCTTTACTTTATTGCCTGCCGTCTTTTGTATTTGCCCAGCAAACATTTACCATTAAAGGCACACTCTACAAAAAAGAAACTGACGACAGGATAGCCCAGGTTGTGATCACCGACTTAAAAAGCCAATTGATGATGATGAGCGATGAGCTTGGCGGCTTTAGCATTGCAGTAGCAAAAGGCGATACCCTGCTTTTCATCAAAAATGGTTTTTCTGAGCAAAAAGAAGTTATAAATAACACAAATGATATAATTATCTACCTACAGCCTGTACTTAAACTGGCCGAAGTTACCATTAAAGACAAAAGCACCCAGCAGGAATTGAATGATGCCATTAATACCTATCGCAGCAAAGGTTTGTATTTTGATGGTAAAACGCCTTTCTGGTCGTTTATTAATTCGCCGTTAACCGGCTTGTATGAAATGTTTGGTAAAGATGCTACCAATGAACGCCATTTTATTGCATTTTCAAAAGATGAAATGGAATCAATAGCGGTGAGCAAACGGTATACCCCCCAATTAGTGAAACAGGTTACGCTGTTGCCTGATACTGAGGTAGTGAAATTTATGCAGCAGTATACCCCATCATACGAGGACATAAAAGAATGGAATGATTATGAGCTGATCACCCATATCAAGAAATATTTTCAATACTATAAGAGCAATAAACAAGCGATACCAATGCAAAAGCTCTATTAGCCTGTAATTATTATTAAGCCTCGTAGAGGATATATGTTGGTAGAAAAATTAATGAATACGAAGAACCGTGCTGTAGGTACGTAACCCCTATGTTGCACACCTACGGCTTGCTAAATATTTAATTTACTACCGATATTTTGCTCCTCCGGAGCAATGCCGGAACATCTATAGCTTAAATAATGATATTAGGGGGATGCGTACTATATTCCTAGCGTTTCGCAGGCTTTTTCGGCGGCAAGCTTTTCAGCATTCTTTTTACTAAATTCTTTTCCCAAGCCAACTATTTCGCCGTCGACACTGGCTTGTACGCTGAATAATTTAACGTTTTCGCCTTCCAAATTGCTCACCAGGTCAAATGAAATGTCTTTGCTGTGGCGCTGGCACCATTCTATCAGCTTACTCTTAAAGTTAGTTTCAGTTTGCTCCAGCTTGTGAATATCGATGTGTGATTTGATGATGTGGTTCACCAAAAAGCTGCGGGTAAAATCATACCCTTTGTCTAAATACACTGCGCCTATTAAGGCTTCAAAGGCATCGCCTAACAATGAACCCTGTCGCGATGAATTAAGAGCGCGGCTGTCAAACTCTATCAGCTTATCAAAACCGAGTTTACGGGCAAGTTGATTAAGATTAACCCGACTTACTATTTTCGAACGCAGCTCGGTTAAAAACCCTTCATCCTCATAAGGATATAATTTAAAAAGAACTTCGGCCACTACGCTGCCTAGTACGGCATCACCTAAAAATTCAAGGCGCTCGTTACTGTTCTTTACTCCTTTTTTTATGTTTTGAGCTACAGATTTATGGCGAAAAGCCAAGCGGTATAAAGATAAATTGCCCGGAACAAATCCGAGCAAATTCTTTAATACTTTTACATATTTTCTGTTAGGCGATAAGTAAAGTTTGTAAAAACGACTTAAAGGCATTTAGATCTTAATCTTCTAATTTTTTAAAAATCACAGAAGCATTATGACCGCCAAAGCCAAACCCATTACTTTGGGCCACCCTTACCTCTCTTTTCTGGGCAGTATTAAATGTAAAGTTTATCCGCGGATCAAATGCCGGATCATCAGTAAAGTGATTGATAGTTGGCGGGATAATACCATGTTTCATGGCCATAATAGTAGCAATAGCTTCAACAGCTCCGGCTGCACCCAGTAAGTGCCCGGTCATTGATTTGGTTGAGCTAATGTTTATTTTATAGGCATGGTCACCAAACACAGTTTGTATAGCTTTGATCTCCTGCGGATCGCCAATCGGTGTTGATGTACCATGTACATTCACATAGTCAATGTCAGTTGGTTCCATACCGGCATCTCTTAAAGCTTCCCTCATTACAATGGCTGCTCCAAGTCCGTCGGGATGCGGCGCTGTCATGTGATAAGCATCGGCACTCATGCCTCCGCCAACCATTTCAGCATAAATTTTCGCGCCTCTTGCCTTAGCGTGTTCCAACTCTTCTAAAATAAGTGTACCCGCGCCTTCACCTGCTACAAAACCATCACGATCCAAATCAAACGGACGTGATGCCGTTGCCGGATCATCATTACGGGTTGAAAGGGCGTGCATAGCGTTGAATCCGCCTATACCAGCTTCATTTATAATAGCTTCGGAACCACCGGTAACAAACATATTGGCCTTACCCATACGTATATAGTTAAAGGCATCAATAAGTGCATTGTTTGATGATGCACAGGCAGAAACTGTAGTGAAGTTTGGACCGCGAAGCCCATATTTGATAGAAATATGCCCAGGAGCAATATCAGCGATCATTTTAGGGATAAAGAACGGATTTATATGTGGGGTACCGTCGCCTCTGGCAAAACCGGTTACCTCATCTAAAAATGTTTTTAATCCACCAATACCTGACCCCCAGATAACACCAATGCGGCTGGTATCCAACTTGCTGAAATCCAATCCTGCATCTTTTACTGCCTCCTCGGTTGAGTATAAGGCATATTGAACAAACGGATCCAGTTTCCTGGCATCCTTTCTGCCCAAAAAGGCATCAGCGTCAAAGTTTTTTACTTCGCACGCAAATTTGGTCTTGAATTTTGAAACATCAAAACTCTTAATAGGCGCGGCACCACTTACTCCATTGATCAAAGCTTCCCAATATTCAGGTACGCTGTTGCCAATTGGAGTAAGTGCCCCAAGCCCGGTTACTACAACTCTTTTAAACTCCATTATTTAAATTAGGAGTTTATTTAACGTTTTTTTCAAGGTATGCAACAGCCTGGCCTACTGTACCAATTGTCTCAGCCTGATCGTCAGGGATAGCCACGTTAAATTCTTTTTCAAACTCCATGATCAGTTCCACGGTGTCCAAAGAATCAGCACCAAGATCATTGGTGAAGCTAGCTTCCGGGGTTACTTCGTTTTCGTCAACACCCAATTTTTCTACGATTATAGCTTTTACTCTTGAAGCGATATCAGACATAGTCTTATAGTTTAATGATTAATAATTTCAGTGCAAAGAAAAATAAATTCTGTTAAATATCAAATCT
>Ga0302303_10001057_pt1 | contig 18891 bp, 18 predicted proteins | sample III_Palsa_E2_1_FD_194542 | JGI IMG/M metagenome (GOLD analysis project Ga0302303, IMG submission 194542) | Peat permafrost microbial communities from Stordalen Mire near Abisko, Sweden - III_Palsa_E2_1 | ecosystem: Environmental > Terrestrial > Soil > Palsa > Peat permafrost | place: Sweden...
GGTTTCTGGGAAAAGTTTGAAGGGATGATGTAATATCGCCAATATTGCCTGCGGTTTACACGCTGCCCGTCATCCGTCATTCATATTCTCACCTGCTATCCATATTTATATGGATATTTAAATAAATATCAGCAAAAATAAATTTATTTTAGGGCACAAGATTGAGTTAAGAGTTAACACTCTGCTGGTGGATAATTGTGCCTGATGAAGATTGAACTATTTAATACCGAAGCGAATAATATATGGCGAAAGGTAACCAGCCAATCTGCGCCGGATCAGCTTCATGTTGAACTTGATCTGCATAAAAAACTGCTGAATTTTTTCCAGGTTGGCGAGTATTATTACTGGGTGTTCAACCTCACAACTTTCGAACTGGATATAGTTAGTAACGGCGTGCTATCTGTACTTGGCTATACGCCGGCGGAATTCAGCCTCCAATTGTTGATGGATATTACCCATCCCGATGACCGGCCGTGGTTCCTGAACTATGAAAACAGCGCGGCGGCTTTTTTAAAGGGTTTGCCCCTGGAAAAATTAACCAGGTACAAAGTGCGATACGATTTCAGGCTGAAAAGCAAAGGCGGTAAGTACGTAAGATTGTTGCACCAGTCGGCTGTAATTGAGCATGACGAGAACGGCCAATTGATAAGAACTATTGGTGTGCATACCGATATTACCAGTTTAAAGCCCGAAGGCAAACCCATACTTTCCTTTATCGGGCTGGATGGGGAGCCATCCTATATAGATGTGGATGTTGAAAAACTGTTTACGGTAAGCAAGGAACCCCTAAGCAAACGCGAAAAGCAAATTCTGCTACTCATTATGGACGGCAGATCGAGCAAAGAGATAAGCGGGATGCTGAACATCAGCAAGCAAACCGTTGATACCCACCGCAATAATATGCTCGCTAAGAACGACCTCAGAAATACCGGCGAGCTAATTGCAAAAGCCATAAGGCTAGGCTGGATATAGTTACATCGCCAGCACCGTTTCCCAGGTTTTCTCATCAACCAAAACACCCTCCTTCAAACTCTGCTCCCTTGTTCTCAGGCTGTTTTCACCCGGATAGGAAACAGACTGCCCCTCCTGCTCGGGCCTGCTGCTTTTAGTATAGCTGATGATCTCCTTGATTGCGTTGGCGGTATATTCATTATCGGCAGGTTTTATGCAGATGAATACCTGCGATACACCACTCTCCTGTTTGCTATTTGTAATATGTGCTGTTGAATTGCCCTGGCTCAGTATGGTAGCCAGCAGATCGAGCACTAAGGCCAGGCCCGAGCCTTTCCAGAAACCAATGGGCAGCAAGCGTTGCGATTCCAGTACTTCGGTGGCATCGGTGCTCAATTGGCCCTGCTTATTGTAGCCTCCGGGCAATGGCAGCGGCTTATCTTCGGCCTGGTATTTCATCAGTTTGCCTACCGAATACTGCGAAATGGCCATATCCAGCACCACATGCCCACCCTCTCGCGGCACAGCAATTACCAGCGGATTATTGCCCAAACGCGGATCGGTACCACCCCAGGGCGGCATACTGCCAATAGCATTGGTAAAGCATAGTCCTGTTAATCCGGCTTCGGCGGCCTGCCAGCCGTAGGTGCCGCCGCGCATCCAGTGGTTGGTATTTTTGATGGCTACACAGCCTATGCCATTCTCGTTTGCCAGGGCAATGGCGCGGTCCATGCAAAACTCCGCGTTCAGCATCCCCGGCCCCAGGTTGCCGTTCCATTGTTCCAGCGCGCCAAAAGCGGTTTCTTTTGTAGGTTCAGCATCGGGCTTAATCATGCCATCCTTCACAACGCCAACAAAGGTTGGGAAACGGTTAAGGCCGTGCGTATAAACACCGTCGCGGCTGTTCTCCGCAAAAATGGTGGCGCAGCGGCCGGCCTTTTCGTCGGTAAAACCAAGGGAAACTAATACTCTTTTAAATTCGGCGACTAATTTTTCAAATGGAACACGCATACAATATCCGGTAAATGATGATCCTGCAAAACTACATATTACCCGCTTAAATTATGGCTGTTGTTAGTTTGCATTATTTAATAACTAATCAATTAGTTATATTTGATGCCATGATGAAATACCTCCTGCTTATGTTATGCCTCTTGCCGGTTATTACTATGGGGCAGTACCACGTATCGGGCAAGGTGATTGATAAGGATACTCAACAGCCATTGGCAGGTGTAAGCATATTTTTGAGTAATGCATCGGCGGGCACCACTTCCGGTAACGATGGCAACTTTACCATCAGCAATGTGCGTGGCGGGCAGTATGAAATGGTGATCAGCATTATTGGCTATGCCACCTCCAGGCAAACTATTATGGTGAACAATAACCTTAGCCTGCCCAATGTGGAGCTAAGCCTGCAGGCTATAGAAATGAAAACCGTTCGGATTGGTATTGATAAGCACTGGGCCGAACATTACGCCATATTTAAACAGGAGTTTTTGGGTCGCTCGGATTTTGCGAAGGATTGCGATATCCTAAACCCGCACGCGCTCGATTTTGATTACGATAAAGATAAAGGCGAACTGACGGCCACCGCCTCGGTTTTCCTGGAGATCGAGAACAGGGCTTTGGGTTATAAGATCAAATACATGCTGAATAGCTTTAGCAACAGTTATTCAACCGGTGTACTTTATTTTGAGGGGACAGCTTTTTTTGAGGACATGCAAGGGCGGCCGGGGCAGGTTAAACGCTGGCATAAAAACAGGCAGCAGGCTTATTTAGGCTCGAGCATGCATTTTTTACGGTCGGTTATCAGTAATCGCGTTGCCGAAGAAGGTTTTAAGGTTGAGCGCCTTATCCGTAAGCCTAACCCGGCCTGGAAAGGTGGTTTAAATAACAAATATATTGAAACCCTGGTTACTACTCCGCTTAATACAACTGATTATATCCGCCTTACCGACCAAAAGGGCGAATACGCCATCGACTTTAAGGACTGCCTTAACATTATTTATAATAACGAGCCGCTTAACAGCAGCGTTGTGATAATTAATACACCCTATATTTTTTTTGACAATAACGGCATTATTCTTAACCCCCAGTATGTTACTATGGATGGTGTTTGGGGAGGAAACCGCGTGGCGGAACTATTACCGGTGGATTATGAGCCGGAAGCAAAATAGCGGCTCAATTATCATAAAAAACCAAACCATTCCATCCTTTTAATCCTATTATCGCGCCAATAGATGGCGCCCAAAATAATTACCGCATAAAACAGTTATAATTACGTGCCGTTATTTTATTTTTGACGCACATTTTAAATGAAAATAAAAACACCTCTTTTATTTCTGGCAATACTGGTATTTATCAGCATGGTTGTTAATTCCTGCAAAAAGGATAACAGCGGCTCTATTCAAACCCTGTTTACCAACGGTACCTGGCAACTGGCAACGGTAATGGTATTCAATTACGTTGGCAGCAGCCAGGTGGGCAGCGCGGATACGTTAAATACCACCTGCGATACCACCCAGTATTTCACTTTCAACAGTAACAATACCTGTACATATACCAATTTTGATTGCATTACGCAACCTAAAGCCAGCGGAACATGGAGCCTATCGTCGGATCAGCGATTTTTAATGGCCGATATGACCTGCCAGGATACGATAACCGGCAGTAAACCAAGTACCGGCAAGCCTTTTGCTTACGCTCAGATATATAACCTTGGCCAGTACTCCATGGTATTGCAAACAGGCGATATTGCCACTTATTATACCTCGACAACCAAACGTACCATTATACAATATGGCTTTGTGCGGCAGTCGGCACCATCGGGCAACTGAGCTGATGTTGTATTTATAATTTAAAACAAAAAGGCTTAGCCTGCCTTTAATGGTTATTGTATTTTTTAAAAAATTAAACTTCGGTATAAGACTAAAAACTTAATGCTGAAAATTTTATATTTGAGTGATAATAAATACTGATCTGCCATTTTGAAAAAAAGAATAGCCATTTTTGCTTCAGGTTCCGGATCAAACGCACAAAAGATTATGGAGCACTTTAAGCGCAACTCCGAAGCGGAAGTTGTGCTTATACTAACCAATAACCCGCAGGCTTACGTTTTGCAGCGTGCCGATAATTTCGAAGTACCCTCGCACATTTTTACCCGCAACGAGTTTTACAATACCGACGATGTAATAAAGCTGCTCAAAAACCTGCAGGTAGATCTGATTGTACTGGCAGGTTTTCTGTGGCTGGTGCCTATGTCGTTATTAAAGGCGTTCCCAAATCGCATCATCAATCTGCATCCGTCGCTACTGCCCAAATACGGCGGTACCGGCATGTACGGCGATCATGTGCATAAAGCCATCCTGGCTGCGGGCGAAGAAGAATCGGGCATCACCATTCACTTTGTGAACGAAGTTTTCGACGAAGGCGAGGTCATCCACCAATCCAAATTCAAAATTGAACCCGGCGATAATTTAGAGATGATAAAGTTTAAGGGGCAACAGCTGGAGCATCTGCATTTTCCACGGGTGGTGGAAAATTTGCTAAAGAAGATGAAGAGTTGATTGGTTAGCGATTAGTTAAAATAAGCGCATTCATTCTTCTGTTCTAAATATTTAGCAAATGCAATTTCGAGGCTAATTGGACTAACATCCTTTTCCTTTAACAAATAATCAAGCAATTCTTCGTCAGTTGCCTTTCTGCCTATGCCTTTAACCATCTATTCAACATTTAATTCCTGGAAATCTTGGGTTGTTGCACTTAAACCAAGCTCCTCTGCAAATTGTAACAGCATGTGTGCCTTTTCTTCAGAATTTGATTTGATGATCAATGTTGTCATAATACTAATGTAGCACTTTTTGTTATTATAAACAATTCCGTGGCCCCTTGGATATTTTTGAAAAATATTGCTGATTTCCCTCCATCACCCTCATAAAAACCTAAAAACAAAAATGTTAAAAAAAACTAAGCTCCAACCTCCAACCTCTAATCACTAATCACTACCTTTGCGGCTCTTTAAAAAGCATTGTAAATGAGTACTTCTGTTCAAATAAAAAACGCCCTGATCTCTGTTTACTATAAGGATAACCTGGAGCCTATCATCCACGAGTTAAACCGCCTGGGGGTTAAGATATATACTACCGGTGGTACCGAAACTTTTATACGCGGCCTTGGGGTTGATGTTATTGCAGTTGAGGACCTTACCTCCTATCCATCCATACTGGGCGGGCGTGTAAAAACCCTGCACCCTAAGGTATTTGGCGGCATACTGGCCCGCAGAAGTTTTGAAAGCGACGAGCAGCAACTGGCTCAATACCAGATCCCGGAGATAGACCTGGTGATAGTTGATCTTTATCCATTCGAGGAAACCGTAAAATCGGGTGCCGGTTGGGATGATGTGATCGAAAAGATAGATATCGGCGGTATTTCACTCATTCGCGCGGCGGCTAAAAACTTTAAGGATGTAGTTATAGTAGCCTCGAAAGATGATTACAGCCAACTGGAAACTTTGCTAACTACACAAGGCGGAACTACCACTTACGATCAGCGCCGTACATTCGCGCAAAAAGCATTTAATATATCATCTGATTATGATACCGCCATCTTCCAGTACTTTAACCAGGAAGAGCCTATGCCGGTATTTAAGCAAAGCATCCAAACCAGCCAAACCCTGCGCTACGGCGAAAATCCGCATCAAAAGGGCGTTTTCTATGGTAACCTGGATGCCATGTTCACCAAATTACATGGCAAGGAACTATCGTACAATAACCTGGTTGATGTTGATGCTGCCGTTGCTTTGATCGACGAATTTACAGAACCTACCATCGCCATATTAAAACATACCAACGCCTGTGGCATAGCCTCACGCTCCTTTATTAAAGAAGCATGGATAGACGCGCTGGCCTGCGACCCGGTATCGGCATTCGGCGGGGTGATCATTGCTAACGACGAGATCAATGCCGAAACAGCTACCGAGATCAGCAAAATATTTTACGAGGTGCTGATAGCGCCTGCTTATACCGACGAGGCGGTGCAAATTTTACAGTCGAAGAAAAACCGGATGATCCTGATACGCCAACCGGTGGAACTGCCAATTAAGCAATTCAAAACCTTGCTGAATGGTGTTATCGAGCAGGATAAGGATTCGGTTATCGAGGGCCCGGCTCAAATGAAATCTGTTACCTTTAAACAGCCAACCGAGCATGAACTGAAAGACCTGTTCTTCGCTAACAAGGTGGTTAAGCATACCAAATCAAACACCATCGTTTTCGCCAAAAACAGCCAGCTTATGGCCAGCGGTGTTGGCCAAACATCAAGGGTTGATTCGCTGAAACAAGCCATCATTAAAGCGGAAAGTTTTGGCTTCGATCTGAAAGGCGCGGTTATGGCATCTGATGCCTTTTTCCCTTTCCCGGATTGTGCCGAAATTGCTGCCGATGCAGGTATTACCGCTATTTTGCAACCCGGTGGATCGATCAAGGATCAGGATTCCATCAGCATGAGCGATACCAAAGGCATAGCGATGGTAACTACCGGCGTGCGCCACTTTAAACATTAATAAAACAACACTAATTAATACGAATTACACAAAAGTTAAGTTATAATTATCAAATTTGCACCAATTCCTGGAATTCGTGTTTTTAATATTCGTGAAATTCGTGCTTAATAAATTCGTTCTCTTAATATTCGCTCTTTTAATTTTTTCAAATGGGTTTATTTAATTTTTTTACGCAAGAAATTGCCATTGACTTAGGTACCGCAAATACCCTCATCATACATAACGATAAAGTGGTTGTTGATGAACCATCGATAGTTGCTTTTGACCGCACAACCAATAAAGTGATAGCCATAGGCAGGCAGGCCATGCAAATGGAAGGCAAAACGCACGATAATATCCGTACCGTTCGCCCGCTTAAAGACGGTGTAATAGCCGATTTTAACGCCGCCGAGCACATGATACGGGGCATGATAAAAATGATCAATCCCGGCAAGGGCTGGTTTTTCCCGTCGCTGCGCATGGTTATTTGTATTCCATCAGGTATTACCGAGGTAGAGAAACGTGCTGTACGTGATAGTGCCGAAATTGCCGGTGCCAAAGAGGTTTACCTCATCCATGAGCCAATGGCAGCAGCCGTAGGTATCGGTATTGATGTGGAAGAGCCTATGGGTAACATGATTATTGATATTGGTGGTGGTACTACTGAGATAGCGGTTATCGCCTTATCGGGTATTGTTTGCGACCAATCTATCCGCGTAGCGGGTGATAACTTCGACTCCGACATTGTTCAATATATCCGCCGCCAGCATAACATCATGATAGGTGATCGTACTGCTGAAAAGATCAAGATAGAAGTTGGTGCTGCATTGCCCGAACTTTCTGATCCGCCATCTGATTTCGCCGTACAGGGCCGTGATCTGATGACCGGCGTGCCTAAGCAGATCATGGTATCCTATACCGAAATTGCGCATTGCCTGGATAAATCTATCTCGAAAATTGAGGAAGCTATCCTGAAGGCATTAGAGATCACTCCACCGGAACTATCTGCCGATATTTATCAAACTGGTATATACCTAACCGGCGGCGGCGCGTTGCTGCGCGGCTTGGATAAACGTATCGCGTCAAAAACCAAACTACCCGTACACGTTGCCGAAGACCCCCTCCGTGCCGTAGTACGAGGTACAGGAACAGCGTTAAAAAATATTGGTAATTTTAAATTCTTAATGCAGTAGATTAGAGATCAGAGGCTGGAGATTAGAGATTAGTTTACCTATTATAATGACGAATTAGTTAATTCTTATTAAATGATTTCTTTCACCGATCTTGATGTTTGGAAAAAAGCAAGAATTTTACGTAATAATATAACAGAGTTAGTTAAGCAATTTCCAGGGGATGAAAAATATCGTTTGAGTGATCATATTATTCGCTCATCCAGGTCAATAGGTAACAATATTGCCGAGGGACACAGAAGATTTCATTATGCTGATGCAGCTAAGTTCCTTTTTAATGCGAGGGGATCAGCATCTGAAACCACTGACCATCTGGTTATTGCACTTGACAATAATTTTATCGATGGAAAAACATTCGAATCTTTTAAATATGATTGCGAAGAATGTATGAAGATGATAAACGGCTATATAAATTACTTAAGAAAACAAGCAGACAAATAACCGCAGTTAACTAATCTCTATTCTCAAATCAACTAATCTCTAACCGTGCGTAACCTACTTATTTTCATCACCAAGTACAACGCATTCTTTTTGTTTCTCATTTTCGAGATCAGTTCGCTTATCATCTACATTAAATACAATTCGTTTCAAAGGGCCAGCGTTATCAATAGCGCCAATAGTGTTACGGGCAATTTGTACACCCGCGTTAACGGTTTGTACGATTACCTGTCGTTAAAAGAAGTTAATGATAGCCTGTCGAAAGAGAATGCCCGTTTACGCGATCTGCTTAAAACATCCTTTTACGTTGATACCATTGCCAAACGCAAGGTAAGCGATAGCATTTATAAAGTTCAGTACGAGTACATATCGGCCAAAGTGATCAACAATTCGGTAAACCGCAGCTATAATTATATTACTATTAACAGGGGCAGTAAAGAAGGTATTGGCGTTGGTATGGGAGTAATTTGCGGCGCGGGCATTGTAGGTAAGGTGGTAAACGTATCGGCTCATTTTGCCAACGTGCAATCCATGTTGAACAAAGACACCCGCTTTAGCGTGATGCTCGCCAACAATAAGGAGATAGGCTACATCCGCTGGGCTGATGATATGGACCCAGGCAAAGGCATACTGATGGATGTAACCAACAATGCCCAGCCACGATTGAACGAGGCCGTGATAACATCGGGTTATTCTTCCTTATTTCCTGCCGGGATAATGGTGGGCAGGGTAAGCAACCTGCATCCCAAAGGCGGTGGTGTATCATTAAATATGGAGGTAAATTTTTCTGTTGATTACGGCAAGCTGCAATATGTAAACGTGATAGACAATAAATTCGAACAGGAACAACAGGGATTGGAGGCTCAGCAGAAAAAGGATGATTAGGACAATTCTCATTAACCTGTTACGCTTTATAGTTTTAGTGTTTATACAGGTGTTCTTATTAAAAAATATTACCCTGTACAATTTGGCCACGCCTTATTTATACATCCTGTTTATTTTGCTGCTGCCTTTTGAAATACCCAACGTGCTATTGTTTTTGCTGGCGTTTTTATTAGGCCTAACCATTGATGCTTTTTATGATACGCCCGGCCTGCATGCCGCCGCCTGCGTGGTGCTGGCATTTGTGCGCGTGCTGTTCATCAGTATAACGGTGCAAAAAGAAGGCTTTGACAACGAGCCCGAACCCACCCTAAGCATTATGGGTTTCAGGTGGTTTTTTACTTACGCGCTGGTGCTTACCCTGGTTCATCATTTTTTCCTTTTCAACCTGGAGGTTTTTCGTTTATCGGATATAGAATATACACTAAGCCGCTTCGTATTGAGTTCTATTTTTACAGTATTTTTGATACTGATTTCGGGTTTGTTATTTTTCAGGAGAAAAGAGCGTAAATGAACAGTTTTTTTGTACGGCGGTACGTCATCGCGGGAATTTTCATTTCTATTATTGTAATACTGGCCGCCAAGCTGTTTTATATACAGGTTATTGATAAGGAATACAGCATTTATGCCACTAAAAACGTACTCCGCTCCATCAAAATATACCCCGCCCGAGGGCCGATATATGATCGTAATAACAATGTACTGGTACAAAATGAAGCCTTTTACGATATTAATGTTACGCCTAAAGAAGTAAAACCCTTTGATACACTCGAATTTTGCAAATTATTGGGTATTGATAAACCTGAATTTGACAAACGCTTTGAAAAAGCCATTAAGTATTCGCCAAATTTATCATCCCCTTTTGAAAAGCAGCTAACCGCGCAAACCTACGCCTCAATATCAGAAAGATTGTCGGAATTTACCGGCTTCTCTGCCGTTACCCGCTATATGCGTACCTATCCCGATTCTGTGGCGGCACAGTTCCTGGGTTATATTAGCGAGGTAAATGATAAAGAGATCAAACGTTCCGGCGGCCGCTACCAGCCCGGCGATTATATTGGCGAAACCGGTGTTGAAAAGGCTTATGAGGATGTTTTACGCGGCCAGGTGGGTGTAGAAAACATGGTGTACAATTCGCATGGCAAAGCCATGGGGCATTATGCTAACGGTGTTTATGATACCGCCGCGCGTGCGGGTGATCGTTTAACCTCATCGTTAGATATCCGTATCCAGAAACTTGGCGAGCAGCTAATGCAAAACAAGGTGGGCAGTATTATAGCCATTGAACCTTCAACCGGAGAGATACTTTGCTTTGTAAGCAGCCCTACTTACGACCCGAACCTGATGGTGGGGCGCGAGCGTGGCAACAATGCCGCCAAAATGTATAAAAACCCGTACACGCCATTTTTAATAAGGCCAATACAAGCCTATTATCCACCAGGCTCATCATTTAAGCCGCTAAACGCGCTGATAGCCCTGCAGGAAGGGATTATCACCCCACAAACTTCTTATTATTGTACAGGCGCCTATAAAGGCGGCCTGCCGCGTTGCGATGAACCCCACGGCGAATCGGACCTGGCGCGGGGTATAGCGGTATCATGCAATACCTATTTTGCCAGCGTGTTTGAAAAGCTGTTGAACATTAACGGCCCGCGCAATACAGATTCCACCTTTGTGCAATGGCGCAAAAATGTGAGCAAATTTAGTTTTGGCGAGCGGCTGGGTATCGACCTACCAAATGAAGGCAAGGGCTTTATGCCTACGGCTGATTTTTACAATAAACGATTCGGCGTTAATCATTGGCGCTCCAGCAGTATTCTTTCGCTTGCTATCGGCCAGGGCGAACTGCTGGCCACACCTTTACAAATGGCCAATATAGAGTGTACCATAGCCAACCATGGTTTTTATTACCGGCCGCATTTAATTAAGGCCATAGGCGATAAGCAAATAACCAAAGCCGAATACACCCAACGGAATTATGTAGGCATCGACCCGCAATATTTTGAGCCGGTAATTGACGGTATGCAAGAGGTGGTGGAAAGCGGTACAGCGGCCAGCTCAAAAATACCGGGCATTATTATGTGCGGCAAAACGGGTACCGCGCAAAACAGTCATGGTAAAAATCACTCCATATTTGTGGCCTTCGCGCCGAGGGATCATCCGCGTATTGCCATTGCTGTAGTAGTTGAAAATGCAGGCCAGGGAGCCTGGTATGCCGCGCCTATTGCCAGCTATATTGTTGAGAAATACCTGACCGATACCATTAAACGGCCAATGGATGAGTTTAACCGCATTAAGGATGCCAACCTGATGCCCGATCCATCGTTCTACTATTCGCAGATAAGAAAGGACGCTTTGCGGGATAGCCTTAAAAAGTTAAAGGCCGATAGCCTGCACAAAAAGGGTCCGGTAAAAAGTGTGGTGATAAAAAAGAAGAATGATAACAAGGTTGCTTATTTAACATCCACCTTAAAACGGAAAGAAAATGAATAACCCGCAGCGCAGTTTCTTTTTTAATGTGGATTGGGTAACCGTAATAATTTACCTGATGCTATGCACCATCGGCTGGTTCAATATCCACTCGGCGGTTTTCGATCCGCACCATCCCAGTATTATCGCTTTAGATACCAATTACGGCAAGCAATTCATCTATATTATATCGGGTATTATATTAGGCATTTTTATATTACTGCTGGAGAGCCGTTTTATTACGGCGCTGGCCCCCGCTTTTTATGGGATAACTACTTTTTTGCTCATTTTGGTACTGGTGCATGGCAAAAACATAGGCGGTAACCAGGCCTGGATAGCGCTGCCGGGCGGTTTCAGGCTGCAACCATCGGAGTTTGCCAAGTTTAGTACCTGCCTTTTACTGGCGCGCTATTTAAGCGGTACTAACATCAAAGTAACCGAGCTCAAGTCATTTGCCATTGCGGCTGGTATCATCCTGTTCCCCATGGCGCTCATCATGCTGCAGCCCGATGCAGGTTCAACCCTGGTATTCAGCTGCCTTATATTTGTTTTGTACCGCGAGGGCTTATCACCCTACTTTTTAATACTGGAGGGCATGTTTATCACCCTGTTTGTGTTAACCATAAAACTTAATAATCTTACTTACATGGTGGTATCGCTGGTGCTTATAGCAGCTATTATCATTCTTATATTCAGGCGTAACCGCAAACTGGTTTCTACCATACTTATTGGGCTGGCCATTACTATCGCCTTTGTTTTTAGCGTTAAGTTTTTGTATAACGATGTTTTGCAGCCCCACCAAAAGGTACGTATTGATATTGTGCTGGGTATAACAACCGATTTGCGGGGCAAGGGTTATAACGTGAATCAATCCAAGATCGCTATCGGTTCGGGTAAGTTTTGGGGTAAGGGCTATATGCAGGGTACCCAAACCAAATACTCCTTTGTGCCGGAGCAAAGCACCGACTTTATTTTTTGTACTATAGGCGAAGAATGGGGATTTGCAGGCGCCATATTTGTGCTGGGCCTTTACCTGTTTTTAGTATTGAGGATAATATACATCGCCGAAAGGCAGCGATCGCCTTTTTCACGAATTTATGCTTATGGGGTGGCCTCGGTCATATTTTTTCACGTGGTGATAAATATAGGTATGACTATTGGTATTGTGCCATCAATTGGTATACCACTGCCGCTCATAAGTTACGGTGGTTCATCCTTATGGAGCTTTACCATACTTATATTCGTACTGCTCAAGCTCGATTCGAACCGTATGGGTATTATTTACGCGTAGCGGCGTTTTAACAGGGCATAAAGTTTCGCGGAGGTATCGGGTTTGCTGTCCCAGTTATTTTTGGCTACGTAATTCTTTTTCAAAAACAGGTCGGCTTCCTCTAAATTGTTAAAGCGGTTCAGTATTTCAATGGCCTCGCTGTAAGCCAGGCTATAGCCATTAAACAGATCTTTAACAAACAACAATTTATCATTTAAAGTAATGGCCTGTTTCAAATCGCTGATGGCCTGGGCGTGTAATTGATCGGCTATGCCGTTCTTTTCGGCCATTTGCGCCATTATCTTTTCGTTAATGGTGAGCACTTCCTTTTTTGGCTCCTGTTTAACGGGTGGGGGTGCCGGCGCTTCGGCAACTGGCATGGTTACCGGTGCAGGTTCAACTACCGCCTCCTTTGCAGGTGTTTCTTCAATGGTTTCAATATAGGCGGGCGGTTCTTCTTTAAAATGGGCAACCGTTCTTTCGGGTACAGGTGGTATCTCTATTTCGTCTTCATCGGCCAATTTATCGGCTACTGTTTCATACGGCTCATCTTCATCTTCCCAATCGGCCTCATCCAAAATCAATTCGTGCCTTATGGTTTCCGGCTCCTCACGCGTGAATGAGTAATTGTCTCCTGCACTGTCATTTAGGTCTATCAATGGCGCGGGATTACTCCCGGCATCAGTTTGCGCGGTTACGAGGCTATCATCGGTAGTAAATTCTGTTTTATTTTTGGCTGGCGATTGTACCAACGGTTCAAAATATTTTTCCTCCTGCGGTGGTTCAGGCTTTACAACAGGTTTTGGCGTAGCGATTTTTTGGGAGTTCAGCTTGCTTAGGATTAGCAAATGATCTGTTAAAAAATGCGAATTGGCTAAAAATAGCTCCAGCTCCAACTCGTTCAGTTCATCTTCTACCGATTTCAGGTATTCATATTGGTCATTCAGCTCTTTTAAAATCCCCCCTATCTTTTTAAATACTTCCTGTTGCTTCATGGCTTTTATATTGAAAAATGATACCCAAAAATAAGATTAAATTCTGATATTAGGCGCCTATAAAGTTCGGCATGCAACACACAGAGGATGTTTTCAGGCGCAAAAGCGAAGGCGGCGGTAGTATTGAGGTGATATGCGGCTCCATGTTCTCGGGCAAAACCGAAGAACTAATGCGGCGTTTAAAACGCGCGCGCATTGCCCGTTTAAGCATTGGTATTTTTAGCCCTAAGGCCGATGTACGTTATAGCGACAATGAACTGGTTTCGCACAACTCCAATTCCATACCTTCTATGCCGGTTAGCAGGGCATCGGCCATATTGCTGCCCGGCAGCCAGGTGCAGGTGGTAGGGATTGACGAGGCCCAGTTTTTTGATGATGAACTGCCCGAAGTTTGCAATACCTTAGCCAATAAAGGCGTGCGTGTTATTGTTGCCGGCCTTGATATGGATTTTAAAGGCCAGCCCTTTGGCCCCATGCCCGCGCTGATGGCCATTGCCGAGTCGGTAACCAAACTGCACGCGGTATGTGTGGTGTGCGGCAATCCGGCCCTTTACTCCTATCGTATTGTGCCCGGCGACGGGCAGATATTGCTGGGCGAAAAGGAAAGTTATGAGCCACGCTGCAGGCTGTGTTATAATAGCTAATAGAGCGTTCGTTAACGCATATTGATCCCCCCACAAAAAATATGCTCACCTCAAAACAAGGCAATAGCTAATGATGTTATATAGTTGAAGTAAATTGTACTATATTTATAAACCCGCGTATGGCACTTTTAAAACCAATTTACCGCAATATTTTGCTACATCATTTTTATGAACGACATGCCTAAAAAGATTTTGGTAATTGAAGATGATAAAGACATAAGGGAAACCATTGTTTATATTTTAGAAGAGGAAGATTATGTGGTGATATCATCAGAAGATTCTAAAATACTGAAATCAATAGGCGTACACAACCCCGACCTTATTTTGCTGGATAACTGGTTAACTGACTGGAAAAGCGACGCGAACGGCCAGCAACTAAGTAAGGAACTAAAATCCGACCCGTTAACCAGCCATATCCCTGTTATTATTATTTCGGCAGTAAGTAATATTAAGGAAATTGCCGAAGCCGGCCTGGCCGATGGATACCTACGAAAGCCCTTTGATTTGGCCGACCTGGTGAGTATTGTAAAACGGCATATAAAGTAAAAAGACCATCCTTATTTCGTTATTGCATCGCTTTGTTTATTGTACTGCAACAGAATTTTTTTGATTATTTATATAATTTTTTAAATGCAAAGTTAAATTAATACTTTTACACCATAAACTTACGTTTAAGTGTTGTTTTTATTATTTATATTTCAGCCCTTAAACCCTGATATAAATACTCGTTTAAGTATATAACCAATTATTGAACAATAAAATAAATTTATGAAGATTAAGAATGTTTACGTTTTACTTGTGGGATTTTTTCTTATTAGTTTTACGGCATGTAAAAAAAGCTCCACTTCCGGGAACGATTCCGGCGGCAATACGGTAACCAACCCAACCGGCACCGATGTGCCTGCCGGTGATGCTGATGGAACCACCTTTATTAACAACGGAACCTCGGTGGTTTTTAACTTATACGCCCCCGGCAAAAAATCGGTATCGGTTATTGGCGACTTCAATAACTGGACACCAACCACCATGCTTAACTCAAAAGATGGTACCCGCTGGTGGGTTGAAATTGATAACATCAATCCCAATACGGAGTACTCTTATCAGTATTACATTGATGGCAGCCTGAAAGTAGCCGATCCGTACAGCCACGAGGTGCTTGACCCTGCAAATGACCAGTATATACCCGCAAGCGTATACCCTAACCTGAAGGCCTACCCTACCGGTAAAACAACCGGCGAGGTTACTGATTTTGAGGTGAACGCGCCTGCATATACCTGGAAAACACCTTCATTTACCCGCCCGGCCCAAAAAAACCTGGTGATATATGAATTACTGGTGCGCGATTTTGTAGCAACCCACAGCTACCAAACCCTTACCGATACGCTTAACTATATTGCCAGCCTGGGCGTAAACGCCATTGAACTAATGCCGGTAAGCGAATTTGAAGGTAACGATTCATGGGGGTATAACTCCAATTTCATGTTCGCGCTTGATAAATATTATGGTACGCCAAATGCCTATAAAGCCTTTATTGATGCCTGCCACGCACGCGGTATAGCGGTAATACAGGATATGGTACTGGAGGATCAGTTCGGCTCATCGCCCATGTGCGAGATGTATTGGAACGCGGCCGCCAGCCAACCGGCAGCAAACAGCCCCTGGTTTGACCAAACAACCATGCACCCCGATGGTGTAGGCTATCAATTGAATCACTCCACCGCGGCAACCCAGTATTGGGCCGAAAATGTGATGAAATACTGGATGCAAGAATACCATATTGATGGTTACCGCTTTGATGAGGCCAAAGGTTATACACAGGTTAACTCGGGTACCAATGAAACCGCATGGGCCGCTTATGACCCAACCAGGGTTGCCCTTTGGGAAAAATATAACAATTACATGAAAGGTTTAGACCCTACATTTTATGTGATACTGGAAATGTTTTCGGCTAATAATGAAGAAGCTGTATATGCTGCACAGGGCATGATGTGCTGGAACAACCTGAGCACCCAGGGCGAGCAGGCTACCATGGGCTATCCTACAAACCCCAACTGGGATTTAACCGGATTGTTTTATGATTCATTCAGCTTCCCATCAACAGGTACATCGCCTTATGGTATTATATCATATTTTGAGAGCCATGATGAGGAACGCCTGCAATACCAGAATGAAACTTACGGCAATAGCTCCGGAACCTACAGCGCTGCCAATATACCCACCGGCTTAGCCCGTGATGAAGCAGGAGCGGCAATTATGTTTTCATCTCCCGGCCCAAAAATGCTATGGCAGTTCGGTGAGTTAGGCTATGATATAACCATTAACCAAAACGGCAGAACAGGTGATAAGCCTATCCTTTGGAGCTATAACACCGACCCTAACAGGCGCCATTTATACAGCATATATACCAAAATGATCAACATGAAAATTAAGAATCCGGTGTTTGCCACCACTAATTTTCATTACAGCCTTTCGGTAGATTCGGTTAAAACCATTCAGCTGCTTGATCCGAGCGCCAATGTTGAAGTGATAGCGAATTTCGCGGTGATACCAAAAACGGTAAGTGTAAGCTTCCCGGCAGCGGGCACATGGTATGATAATATAAGCGGCACCAGCATTACCGTGCCTACTGTACCCTACGCCATGACATTTGCCCCCGGCGAATACCATGTTTACAGCAGCACACCTTTACTGCAGTAATTACTAAGGCGCGCAGCCACAAAATAAAGCGAACCTTTACAAAACAGCCAGCTGTTTTGTAAAGGTTTTTTTATAAACGTAACATTTGCCACACACAACCAGTATAAACTAAACCGATAATATTAAATTGTAACGATTACCTATATTAGCAGCACCTAAAGCAAAACAGTAATGAGAATACTTTTTTTTAGCGGAACTGATAAATCAGGCCGGTCGGCTTTTCGTTCTTATTACATCCTTCAAAATATAAAAGCAGTAAAAACCACCAGTTTAATTTACTTTATATTTTGCGTTATTATAAGGGTAATATTTTTTTCTTACCACATTTCAAGCCAAACCATACTGCATATAAGCGATTATGATTATGCCAACTGGATCGCGTTATTTATCAACCCCATTTTTTATATCCTTTGCATACAGTTTATTAAGCGCTTTAAGCCCTCGTATAAATTTCAGGCCATATCGCAATTGCTGATTTACCTGTTTGCCTTGTTTATTATAATAAACGGTATGCGGGCCACTTTTTTCAGCATGTATAACCCACGCAATACTATGGTTACGTATATGGTGGCTTTAATAATAGTAGGCACATTTTATGTATTTGAATATTACGAAACCATTTTTATTGCTTTGGCTACCGGCATTTTTTTTGCCGTGATGCTACCTTTTTACCAGCAGCGTATTAATGAGCTGGTATTAAATAATTTAGCCTCCTTACTGCTAATAACCGCGTTTTTTTTCATTTCGAGGTATATGTTCTCTTACAAGGCTGATAATTTTTTTAAGCTAAAGGCCATTGCCGAAAAGAACCTGGAAATTGAAAATGCCAGCCTCGCAAAAAACGAAATACTGGGTGTTGTGGCGCATGATTTGCGTAACCCGCTTGCCATAATTAAATCGGTAACCATGCTAATGGAAATGGACGAAGATATGAGCGATGAATACCGCGAAAATTTCCAGATGATAAAAGCCTCATGCGATAAGGCCACCTCGATTATTAATGACCTGCTCGAAACCGCCCAGAACGAAATACTGAATGAGTTTAAGCTCGAAAAAACTGAACTGGATGGGTTTATTAAAGTAATAGTTGACGAATGGCTTAAAAATAAAAAAGGGCAGATCAACATTTTGTATCATAAGGCAGGGCGCCCGGTTTATGGCTATATCAATAAGGAAAAAATGCAGCGGGTTATGGATAACCTCATCAGTAATGCCATTAAGTTTTCGGGGGTGAGCAAACACATTGATATTTCATTAACCAGTACCGGCAACGAGCTATTAATTAAGGTAAAGGATTTCGGCATGGGTATTCCGGATGACCTGCTACCCTATATTTTTGATCGTTTCTCGAGAGCACGCCGCGCCGGCATGCGTGGCGAAGCATCAGTTGGCCTTGGCCTAAACATTGTTCAGCAAATCATCCGTAAGCATAACGGCGAAATTGAAGTAAGCAGCAGCGAAGAACACGGCACCACCTTCACCATAAGGCTGCCTTTGGCAAGTTAGACAGTTGGCAGTTGGCAACCATAACATGCAAACTGCCCACTGCAAACTGCTAACTAAAAAATTACTGCTGCATTTTATAATAAACTCGCTTAGCCGTTTTCAGGCTGTCGGTTTTTACCGGGGTGGCTAATTTTATGTTGTGCAGTGCCAGGTAGGTTTGTTTCCACTCTTTCGGATCTTGTTCGGCAAAGGCGATGGTATCGGCACTGGTATAAAATGATATGATGTTTTGTTTGAGCGGGGCCGTTAAATCATCAAACTGGTTGGCCTGCAGGTTATCAACCATTTCATCGTAGGTTTTATCGGCCAA